>ENA-OYYK01001001-OYYK01001001.1-human-gut-metagenome-genome-assembly--contig:-NODE-1001-length-16577-cov-13.490255_pt1 | contig 16577 bp, 13 predicted proteins | sample MGYA00243247_ERZ653443 | MGnify/ENA primary metagenome ERZ653443 (study PRJEB26926, sample SAMN06165010) | human gut metagenome | biome: ENVO:00009003; feature: ENVO:2100002; material: ENVO:00002003... | reverse complement strand
GCTCGTCGCTAATCAGGCTCATCGTCAATTGCTTCTTCACCTCTTTATTATACCTCTTTTCCGACCTTTGGGCTGTTCTTTCTTTGTGCGGGATTGCCTTAGAAACGTGCGCCGCCAGGCGCACTCAAAACGCCGCCCCCTCCGATGAATTCGGAGGGGGCGGCGCGCAGAACGGGTCGCTGCCCAAGTCGCGCATCAGCAGCGACCGAGGAAAAGGAGTCCGCGAGGGAAGATTGCCCCCCTCGTCAGCATTTGCCTGCGAAATAGCATATCATACAAGTTCGCGATAAGAACGCGCAGGCAGATTGCTTTTGGAAATTTGGGAATTGCGTCAGTAGGTCAGACCGAACCATACCTTGTAGGTATTGCCGTCCTCATCCTGATACGCATAGCTGCCGGAAGGCGACTGCGCCAGCACTTCGGGCGCAATGTACTGATCCTTGTCATAGCCGGGCACGTCGTTGGGAGAAGCGCACAACTCATACACCACGCCGTCGATCTCGGTATCCGTGACCTCGAGAACCGCGGTGCAGGAGGGCAGCGTCACGGGCAGCTTACCGGTCGGCATGATAGCGCCGGAAAGCACCTGAAGCTGCAGATCCGTGATGGTCACAAGCTCGCTCAGCCCCGCCAGCTCGGTCACGGAGGCAAAGTTCACAAGAATCGCGTCGCAGTAGGGTTCCAGCTTGGTCAGAATCCACGGTGCGCTGAGGGTCAGGGAGCAGATGACGACGCCGCCGTTTGCATGAACTGCCTTGGCGTATTTCTTAATCTTCTTCACGTCCATCAGGGTGGTCAGATCCGTCATACCGCCCGTCTTCATGCCGGTCTTGGTGTCATACTCCGCAACCTCAAGATCCTCAACAAGGTCAAGGGTGTTCATGCAGCCATTATTCGCGGGGAAGTCCGGCTTCACGTCCAGCAGAACGATATCCGCCTCGTCCGCCTTCTCAACGATCACATAGCCGGCTTCCGTGAGGGTTCTGTTCCAGTTCGCCAGCTTGTTGTCGTCCTCGCCGCTACGGGTAAAGGAAGCGACGAAAACCTTCTTGCCGGTTTCCTTCAGCGGCAGAACGTTATTGTGGTTCTTCAGCAGAACCAGCGACTTCGTGGACATTTCGAGCGCCAGCGTTTCCACCTTGGGCGCATAAGCCGCTTCGGCAGCCAGACTAGTCTGCAAATCCTTATAGGGATTCTCAAAGCGGTCGGATTCCAGCAAAGACACCACGTTCTTGGTCGTTGCGCGGGTCAGGGCTTCTTCCTGAATCATGCCCTTGCTGTACGCCTCAAGCGCCAGAGAATAATCAATCGGCTTGCCCCACCAGTCGCCGATGATGTCGGAACCGGCGTTATACATCAGAGCGATACGCTCAAGGGGCGTCAGCTCTTCCACACCCCACGGAATATCGTACAGGATGTTGCTGTCCGTGTTGACGAAGCCCTCAAAGCCCATCGTATCGCGCAACAGGGTTTGCAGGAGGGTCGCATTATAGGAGGTCGCGACAGAATCCGAATTGATGTCCACGCCGCGGTAGGTCTGGTTGGCATTGATGGGCATGGGCCGGCTGTAGCAGGACATGATGCCCGCCGTCTTGCAGTCAACCGCCGCCTGGAAGCCGGGCAGGAAGTACTTTTCCATGGCGTTTTCCGTGCGGTACATGCGCCACTGACCCGTCTTGTAGTGCGACTTGAAGCCGTTATAGGAAGCGCTGTCGCCGGGGAAGTGCTTGACGATCAGGCCAACGCCGTTCGGCTGCAAGCCGTCGGTGCCGCCCTGATAGCCCTTGATCAGCGCGGTCGTGATGTTCGCCATCACCGCGGGATCCTCGGTGAACGTTGTCACGTTGCGTCCCCAGCGCGGGTCGGTAATCAGGTCGATCTGACGGCCATACATACGATCCAGCCCCTTCGCGTCCCAAATCTGGCGATCCAGATCCGCGAAGCGTTCAATCAGGCTGTAGTCGCCGCCGTTGGCAACGTCGCCCATCACCGCCGCCGCCAGACCCATGGTGCCGGGTTCGCCGGGGAACTTCTGGGGGTTGGAAATGAGGGTGAACGGAATGCAGGGTTCGCCCGTCGCCGCAGCGGCGTATTCGGTCGTCAGGTTCGTGGCGTTGTTGTACAGCACGCCCGCGCCCACGTCCGACATCACGCGGACAACGCCCATGCGATTGTTGAAGGCGATGATTTCCGCCGTTGAGTTGTTGACACGCGTCGGATCGTCCATCGCAACGTCAAACACCTTTTCGCTGACAACCATCAGCTTGCTGAAGTCCACGTTTCCGTCTGCATCCAGCGCCGCTTCGTAGGTGGTCGCGCCGGGCATCAGAACCATCTGCGCCAGCGACAGACCAATCTTCTGCTCTACGCTCATCTTGGCAACCAGATCGGCTGCGCGGGTTTCGGGATCCAGACGCCAGTCCTCAAAGGGATCCAGCTCGTGGTTGTTGTTCGAGTCCTTGAAGTACTTTCCGTCCGCCTTGATTACGCCGACATAGGTGACGCCGATGGTTGGTTCACCCTCGCCGTTGGCATAGAACACAGGCTCGACATACGCCTTCGGTCCCGCCCTCTCCGCGTCAAGCGCGTAAGGCGCGGGAATGTACTCCACGCCCTCCGCCATCGTGGCGGGCAGCATCGACAGCAGCAGCATTGCCGTCAACAGCAGACTGATGACTTTCTTCATGGTAACATCCTCCTTTTGAGGTTCGTTCACCTCGTTATCTGCACTATATCAGGTTCCGCACCTTTTGTCAATCATTTTTGGCCATTTATCAACCATTTCGGACATGTGCGTTCGCACCATTTTTTCGTCGTGAATTGATTTTTTCGTTTGTTCACGGCATATTTATATCGCTAATCATGAAATGAAAATGGTTGCGATAATATAATAGTCGTAATTTCATAACCAAAAAAGTCAGTTCACCATGAAAAGTTGTAGGAGAATGACGACAGGAAGATCATCAGGAACTTACACAAGACTCTGTTTGTTTTCAATCCGCCTATCGCGCAGTGGAATTGGCTGCTAAAGCGGTAATCGAGTAGGAGGGGGTGATTAACCCCCGTCCTCTCACCGCACCGTGCGTACCGTTCGGTACACGGCACGTCCAATACAAGCAGTCTGAATCGACTCATACGCCGGGGAGAGTTCAAAGAATCCCACGCGTGTGAGTCTTTCTTTTGTTATGCCTCTTGTCACGGCTCCCGTGTTCACCGTAAACCAATATCCTCTGCGGCTGTTGGCGGCCATATGTGCGTAGTATTCCGGCACACCGAGCTTCATGAGGTTCTTGAGTTTGGTCTTCGGTTTCTTCCATTGCTTCCAGATGTATGCACGGATTCGGTGCCGCAGCCATTCGTCCCATTCCCGCATTTTCGTCTTTAGGGACGCTATCCCATAGTAGTTCAGTCATCCTGTCATGTAGACCTTTATTTCCTGCATGACCTTTCGGACGTTGACTCCGCGGTTTCGCTTCGTGATTGCGCGCAGCCTGTTCTTCGCTTTCAGCAGGGCTTTGGGATGGGCACGAATGAACAGTCCATCCTTTCCTTTGCCGTATGTGAAGCCCAGAAACTTGAAGTTTTTCGTCGCCTTCACCCTAGTGATATGGCTTTTGTCCCGGTTCACCCTCAGTTTCAGCTTCCCTTCCAGATAGCGGATGCTGCTTTCCAACAGTCGTTCTGCCGTTCTCTGACTTTTGCACAGTAATACGATGTCGTCCGCATACCGAATCACCGGCACGCCGCGCCTTTCGTATTCCCAGTCAAATTCGTTCAGGTACACATTCGCCAATAAAGGTGACAGCGGGCCACCCTGCGCACTTCTTCCTGACCGGTAACCATAGCTCCCTTCCGAAAACTTCGCTTCATACAGTGGCATGAGCTGCTGAGCGATTGCCTGCTGCACAATCTGGTCTTTGACCGTGGGAATCCCCAGCTTGCGCACTCCTCCATCCGGCTTCGGAATCTCCTTCCGTCTCACCGCCGTTGGCTTGTACTTTCCGCTTCGGATTGCTTCGGTCATTTCTTTGCCGTGTTCCTTGAGCCATGGACGCGCTTCTTCTACGGTCATCCCGTCCACTCCCGGCGCTCCCTTGTTTGCCTTTACCCGCTTGTAAGCCCTGTTCAGGTTATCTCTATACAGAATTGCTTCAAGCAGTTTCTGGCTTCTGCCTGCCGTTTCACCACTTCCCGGCTGGACGGCACTCTGCGCTCCTGTATACCCTTCGCATTCCGTGCTATCTCTTTGCAGGCAGCTTCTGACGTTTTCTGCCTTCTTCATGCCGTCCTCCTTCCTTCGGTTACTCCGGCTTGTATTGGTTCCGCCCTTCCCTTGAGTTTCCCCAAGGTACTATGGCTTCGGCTGATTTCTGCGCGTTCAGCACAGCCTTGCGACTGTGGTTACGCCTTTCGGCGCGTTCCACGCAGACCTCCCCGGGTACCACACGTTTCATTTCCTCCATCTACCTGCCGCATTTACCACATGCGATTCCGTGTAGCTATTGGGCTTCGACTTGTTGGGCAGCCTTACCCTCGCATATAGCCTTCTATGCGGTTTCTGTTCGTCAGGCCAGAGGTTTGCCCGTGGTTAGTCTGTTTCCACATCCGGCTTCCTTCAGATTCCGCCTCACGACGGACACCCTTGCCTTCGGCTTTCTCCTTCCCGCTACCGGGCGGATTCGGGTCTTTCACCCTTTAGAAACGTGCGCCGCCGGGCGCACTCAAAAGAAGACGCTGAGAAGTGCTTATTTCAAGCCACTTTTCAGCGTCTTCATCATAAGGTTTTCGTTAGTAGATCGTTCGCTTAGTAAGCATCAGTCAAAGCTGAAGCCTCCACCTTTGGTCATAATAATGGGGGTATATTCAACGCGGAGAACGTTTCCCTCATTAAAAAAACGCGCCGCCCATCCCGTGTAAGCGGGGACAGGGGGCGCATCTATGCTTGCGGGAGCGCGTCAGGCGGGATTAATCGTCGTCGTCGTCATCGTCGTCATCGTCGTCATCGTGATCGTCATCGCGGTCATCATCGTGATTATCGTCGTGATCGTCGTCGCGATCAGGCTGGCGGTTGCCGTTTGAGGGGGCGGGTTCGCTGCGCTCCACGTCATATTCGAGGACGCTTCCGGTGGCCGCGTCGATCTCGTATTCGTACTCGGTGCTGCCCTTGATGAATTCGATTTCGTATTTGCGCAGGCCGTCGTCCTTCTCGAGCTTGGCCTTGGTGAAGGACACCTCGGCGGCGGAGAGCCCCGCGTGCTTCAGCGCGATGCTCTTGGCCTGATCCACACCGATATAGCTGGAGGCAGCGGGCTGAGCGGTGGCGCGCGTCTCAATGCTTCTTTCGCGGATGGCGCCGGTGACCGCGTCGATTTCGTACTCATACTCGGCGGCAGCGGTGACAAATTCGATTTCGTACACCAGCATGCCGTCCTCGCGGTCGAGCTTGGTCTTGGTGAACGTCACGTCGGCGGCGGAGAGAGAAGCGTCGCTCAGCGCGATGGAGCGCGCCTTTTCGCGGGAGATTCCCTGAGCGCTGGCCACGGTTTCGGGGCTCACGGGCTGCTGGCCGGGGCGCACGGTCTCGTTTTCGGCGAAGTATTCTATGCTCGCGCCGCACACAGTGCCGGAAACCGCGTCCACGTCATAGTCGTATTCGGCCGTCGCGGTGTAAAACTCGATTTCGTAGAGCCGCAGCATATCGTCGGTGTCCAGGCTGATTTCCAGCAGCGTGATGTCCGCTTCAGTCAGCCCCGCGTCGGCGAGCGCCTTGTCCAGCGCCTGCTGCTCGCCGATCACGATGGCGGCCGCGTCCTGATAGGCGGCCATTTCCAGCGTCTTCTGGCTCGTCAGCGCCCAGGCCCTCTTGATGATCGCGCCGTCGGTCGTGCTGATCCAGTATTCGTATTCAAAGCCGTCGCACCGGAATTCGACGTCATAGGCCGTCTGGCCGTGCTCAGTTTCAATCTCGGTGGGGAAGAGCAGCGCGCGCTCGCGGGTCGCGCCGGCGGCTTCCAGAGCCAGATTTTCAGCGGCGGTCTGGTCGAAGGCGCTCTGCGCGAAGGCCGTTCCGTTCAGCAGGAGCGTCAGTATGAACGTCAGGGTCAGCAGGGCTTTCAGCGTGGATTTGAGTGTCGTTTTCATTGAAGTCGCCTCCTTGTTTGGTATGGCCTTATGATACAGGACGCGGATGAGATGAAAATGAGAAGCGCTCATTTTTTATAAATTTTTTGCCGTGCGCCGATTCCTCCGAATGCGCAGCCTGCCGTTTTGCTGAAGTGCCGTCAAACAGTGCGTCTTCGAAAGAACAGCCTGACGCGTCAGTTCTCTGAAAAGTGCCCTCAAGCCTGCGGCGCTCCCGTTTTTGTCCGCAGGCGGCGCTGATTGCCTGCCTGGCGCAAAGAGAGCGGAACCTCCCGCCGGAGATCCCGCTCTCTTCTATATTATATGTCATTGCATGGGGAAGCGGGCGGTGAAGGCGCTGCCCTTGCCCTCCTCGCTCACGACGGTCAGCTCGCCGCCGTGCAGACGCGCGATCTGCCGCGCCATGGCCAGCCCCAGCCCCGCGCCGTCGCCCGATCGTTCGGACGCGCCCTGATAGAGCCGCCGGAAAATTTTTTTCTGCTGATCGGGCGAAATGCCGATGCCGTCGTCCGATACAGTCAGCTCTATCGCGCTGCCTGCGCGGTGCAGCGTGACGATGATATGGCCGTTTTCCCGGCCGTAGCGGTAGGCGTTTCCGATGAGGTTGCCGAGCAGTCGCGTGATGAGCGTCTGATCGCCGGTGATGGAAATATCCGGCTCGACGTCTGTAGTGAGGGCGATGTTCTTCTCGCGGATCAGCGCCATGTCCTCGCAGACGGACTCGGTCAGCGCGCTCAGATTGAACGGCTCGCGAGCATAGCGGTCGGTCTTGCGCTCCATGCGTACGAGCTCCAGCATGCCGGAGATCATGCGGTTCATGCGCCGCCCCTGACGATGGATGACGGAGAGCGCCTCGCGGTAGTCCGCGCCGGTTTTCTCGCCGGAAAGCGCGTCCTCGCACTGCGCCATGATGACGGCCATGGGCGTGCGCAGCTCGTGCGACGCGTCCGAGGCGAATTGCCGCTCGTCCTCGAAGGCGTCGTCCAGCCGCTGCATCATGCCGTTGAACGCGCCGGCCAATTGCGCCAGCTCGTCGCTGCCGCCGTCGGGCATGCGCTTTTTCAGGTCGTCGCCACCGCTGATCTGCGCCGCGGTGAGCGCCATGGCGCGCAGGGGCTTCAGCGCGCGTCGGGCGATCAGCACGCCGCCGGCAATGGCGATGAGCGTGAGCGCCAGCAGGCTCCAGACGCAGACGTACACGATGTCGCGCAGCGGCGCGTCGGCCCGCGTTTCAGACACGGCGCCGCGCAGCCACAGATCGCGAAGGGTGTTCTGCTCGAGGCGGCGATCAAATATATACCAGGTTTCTCCGCGCACGCGGACTGTGCGGCACACGCCGTCCTCAAAGGCCAGCATGCCCGCCGCGGCGATGGGGTTTTCGCCGTAGAGCAGAGAGCCGTTTTCGTGATAGAGCGCGGTGATCATGCCGTTCACCTGATCGAGAAAATCGTCGTCGATTTCGAGATAGCCCACGCCGTAGCGGATGTAGTGGTCGGTGTCGCCGTCCTGATCCATCTGCGCGATGCTTCGGTAAAACTCGACCTCGTCCACATTGTCCTCGACGGTGTGTATCAGCTCTGTGCGCAGCTGCTTTTGCAGGACGGAATGGCTCACGAAGAACACCACGATGAATGTCAGCACGGCCATGAGCACGAGCGCGGCGGAAAACCACAGCGTGAGTTTCCATTGGAGCGAGCTTCTCTTCATGGCGTCTCCTCCCGCAGCACATAGCCCATGCCGCGCACAGTGTGGATCAGCTTGCGCTCATGGCCGTCGTCGATCTTTTTGCGCAGATAGCGGATGTACACGTCCACGACGTTCGTGCCGCCCTCGTAATCGAAATTCCAGACGTGATTTTCGATCTTTTCGCGGGAAAGCACGATGCCCTTGTTGTGCATGAGGTATTCCAGTAGCGCATATTCCCGGGCGGAAAGCGCAATTTCAGCGCCCCCGCGCTTCACGCGCCGCGTGCCGGTGTCCAGCGTCAGATCGCCCGCGACGAGTCTGCTGTCGCCCGCGCCGAACTGGGAACGCGTCAGCACGCGCAGCCGGGCACTCAGCTCCTCCAGCGCGAAGGGCTTCACCAGATAGTCGTTCGCGCCGCTATCCAGCCCGGCCACGCGGTCGGCGATGGCGTCGCGCGCGGTGAGCAGCAGCACGGGCGTGGTTTTGCCGGCGGCGCGCAGCTTTTTGAGCACGCTCAGCCCGTCCAGATGCGGCATCATGATGTCCAGTATCGCCGCGTCGTAATCGGCGGCCTGAAGATAATCCCAAGCCTGCTGTCCGTCAAGGCAGCTGTCCACGCCATAGCCCTCGGCGACAAGGCGGCGCGTCACGAGGTCGTTTAGATCCCGCTCGTCCTCTGCATAGAGTATTCGCATGATGATTCTCCTTCAGCCTGTGTGATGTCCCGTCATTGTACCGCGCGCGGATGAGAGGAATATTAGAGCGCGATTCCAGCGCCGGCGGAGAGCGCCTCGATGTGGCGGCTGTTCATGCTGCGGCCTTTCGATGAGATAATTGTAGCATTGCGCTGTTAAGATGTCAATCGAATGGCAATGTGACCGGTTTTTTTCTGCGTTTATGGCCGGAATTGAGTCAAAAGTGTGTAGAAACTGAAAATGGAAATACGTATAATGGACTCCTCAAACAAAGCGGAGAGTGTCTTTCATGAGCAAATCAGTCGGAGTGAAGAAAAAGAGCATATGGCGGGACAAGGCCAGCTGGGAGCTGCTGATGCTGTGCGTCCCGACGCTGCTCGCGTTTACGCTGTTTCACTATGTCCCCATGATCGGCATCATATTGCCGTTCAAGCGCTTTATGCCGGCGAAGGGTCTCTTCGGCAGTCCCTGGGTCGGCTTTGAGAACTTCCGCTTTCCCTGTTGTTCTTGAGGGAACAAGTACATCGATAAAGAATCAGCAATCAACTCTTCAGAATCATTTGGGCCATAACTGAAGACGGCACCGTCTGCTTTTTGAATAACAAGAAAGTGATCGAAAAGCTTTTCTTCAATTATATAAGCATCATTCGGAAAGCTTTTATAGAAGCTTCGTGCACGCTGAGTCACAGCGATAACGCTTAGTCTCTCACTGGAGCAAATACCGGCCAACTCTTTTCCGTAGAATGTTGCTGCTCCAAAGGTGCTCAGGTGCTCTTTATAATCTTCCAAAAATTTCAATTTCAGCTCATTCTCGGCGTCTGCAATTTGCTCCTTGGAGGCTGCACCAAGCCTCATTTTTTATTGTTCGATGGTGTATGAACCAGGTTGGAACTCTTGGGGCTGCTCGGCAGGCAGAATGACAGTAGCCGTGCAATTGGCGGGGATGGAGAAGGTATAAACTGTTTTATTCCCTATATGCTTCCAGGCGCTTTCCACCTGACCGAAAATGCTGTTGTATTTCACACCAACATGGTCAAAATGTCCGCCCGGATGAGGTGCAAGAACGAAATGATTTTCTCCGTCCATCTGCACGCCGCACATCACCCGGAACACCCATTCCAGCACAGCGCCTTTGGAATAGTGATCCAGGGAAGCGATGCCGCCCTGGGCCTGGGTGCCTTCCCAGCTCTCCCATACGGTGGTAGCGCCCGCCTTGGGCATGAACAGCCAGCCGGGCATTTCCTCGTTTTCCAGCATTCTGTAAGCTGCATCCAAATCTATATCGTCCAGCACATCCAGAATCAGCGGCGTGGACAGGAAGCCGGTGCCTACCCGGTAACGATAGTTTTTCACCGCCTGTAGCAGGCGCCGCTTTGCAAAATCCGTTTGCTTTTCATTCAGCAGGTTCATATAGAGCGGGCGAACCAGCACAGCCTGACGATCCGTGTCCAGGGAGAAATCCGGCTTTTCCACCAGCTCCTGATAGGCCTTTTTGCAGCCAGATTCATACCTGCGGTACAGGTCCGCGTCCTCCGCTTTCCCCAGATGCTCCGCGATCTCCGCCATCAAGCTCATCACATAGGTGGTATAAGCGGTGGATACCTCGGGATGGGGAGCCGCCATATCCGTCCATTTGTTGGGATGCACCCCGGCAGGCTCGGCCCACTCGCCATAGCTTTGGCCTGCGTTGACGGCATACTTCCTGTTCTCGCCATGGAGCCCCAGGGGCTTGGCCAGCAAGCCCAGTTTGCCGCAGCGCTTCATCATGAACCGTGCATACTTCTTCATGCCGGAATAATACTGGGTCAAAATACGCTCGTCCCCATACTGCTTCCAGAAGCGGTACGGGATGATCACGCCCGCGTCCGCCCAGCCTACGGAGCCGTTCATGGTGTTCATGTAGAAATCCACCCCGCCCGCAGGAGCAATCTGAGGCAGACAGCCGTCCTTCCGCTGCCAATCATACATGTCGTTCAGGAACTTCTTGGAGAAGGAAGCGTAATCGAACAGATAGGCCGCAGTACCAAAGAAGATTTGCGCGTCCCCTGTCCAGCCGTGGCGCTCCCGGGTGGGACAGTCGGTCGGTAAATCGGCAGAGTTGTTTTTCGTGCTCCAGCAAGTGCAGGAGACAAAGCGGTTCAAAAGGGCATTGGAGCTGTCAAAGGTCAGGGTATCTTCCATGTCCGAATATACAGCAATGGCCTCAAAGTCCTCGGGTTTGGCTTCGATATCGCCGTCCACCTGCACATACTGAAAGCCGAAAATGCAGAAACGGGGCTTGTATTCGTTGAGTCCTTCCTTGCAGGTATATTCGATCTTCTGCAAGGGCGTGGTGATCTTTTTGCTGCTGCATTGGATGTTCCGCAGGGTCAATTCGCCCTGCCTGTCCAGCATTTCCCCATGGGTCAGGGTGATCTTTTGCCCCTGCTTCGCCTGCACCCGGAAGGAAACATAACCGGCGATATTCTGCCCGAAATCCAGCACGTTTTTTTCGCCGGGCGTATGGATCAGCTTGGGTGTAAACCGCTCGTGCTTCCGGACGGGCACATTATTGGAAGCGGAAGGAATGACGGTGCGTGAGGTGCACTTGGCTTTCGCGCCATAGCCGGGCTGCCGGTTGGCGTCCACGATCTCGCCGTCTTTATTGTCCGCAAAGCGGATGGGGCCGTCATTGCTCCAATCCCAGGTTTCGTCCGAGCAAACAGTCTCTATGGTTCCATCCTCTCCCGTGATTTCCAGCTGGCACAGCAGGGCGGTTTCCGTGCCGTATTGGTTTTTCAGACCCCAGGCGCCTGTGCTGCCCCGATACCAGCCATCCGCCAGCTGCACGGTCAGCACATTGTCGCCTGCTTTCAGCAGGTCGGTTACATCATAAGTTTGATACTGAATGCGCTTGTTGTAATCGGTAATGCCCGGGGCCAGGATGAAATCGCCCATTCGCTGGCCGTTCAGCACGGCCTCATACAGCCCGCAGGCCGTGATATATAGCCGGGCTTTCCGAGCCTTCTCCGCAGAGAAAGCCTTCCGAAAGCAGTCTACGGGATAGCGCTGCTTTTTATTCACGCTGTAGGATGACAGCCAGGATGATACCGGTGAACACCTCCAGACCCACAAATGCGAAGGAGATGACCCAGTTGACGGAAGCGGGCTGCTGCAGGGCGACGGTCAGCACGCCGTCCGCCGCGGGTTTCAGGCTTTCCAGCGCCACCTGGGCAGTCAAGCCGTTTGCCGCCAGTGTTGCAGCCGCAGCCTCCGCGCTCTCTGCCGCGACGGGCGCGATATAGCCCGCACCGGCCAGCATCCAGTTGAACACACCGGTCATGATACCCACCATGGCAACGGCGATGATGTTGTAGATGGACATGGCCGCGCCATCCGCCCGGATGCGCTTGCTCCATTCCAGATGATCCAGGCAATCCGCAAACAAGGCCATGAACACATAGGCGCAGGGCAGGCCGCCGATGTTCTTGATGAACTGCCCCACAAGCACGATGACCAGATTCGTGGGGAACAGCCAGCAGATCAGGCTGCCCAAAGCATAGAGCAGGAAGCCCACCATGTTCACATTGCGCTTGCCGAATTTCTTGGCCAGGGGCCATACGGCGAAAATGCCGATGCCCATGGGCACGCCGCCAATCACGGAGACCAGCATCTGGGTGATGCCGTCGTTATAGGTTCCCAGCACATAGTTGCAGTAATAGACCAGGCCCAGGTTTTTGAGGGTGATACCGATGGTATATACCAGGAAGTAGATATACATCAGCACCATGTATTTGTCGGAGAAGATGATCTTCATCTGCTGGCGGAAGGTAAGCTGCTCGCTGCCATCCTCAGCGGCATCTTCCTCCGTGACGCGCTCTTTCGTGAAGAAGTATTCCAGCAGGGTCAGGGGCAGGGCGATGATGGCCAGAATGGACATGAGCGTGATCCACTTGGACTTGTCCACGCCGATCATGGGCATGATCACCATGGGGAACACCAGCGCCACTAGAATACCGCTCATCATGATGGTGGTGATCTGGTTGAATACGGAAAGACCGCCCCGGGCGGTGCCGTCCCGAGTGGAAAGCGGCACCATCAGATTATGGCTCATGTTGAAGATGGTATAAGCGAAGGAATAGAACAGATTATAGCTGATCATCACCCAGAGGGCCTTTACCGTATCGCTGCCTTCCGGCACGGTGAAGAGCAGGATGGCGGTGACCGGCACCAGGATGGCGGAGAGCAGCAGCCAGGGACGCGCCTTGCCCTCATTCGTCTTTGTCCGGTCGATGATTTGGCCCATGATGATGTTGGTGATGGCATCGATCGCCTTGGATACAATGGGGAAGATCGTCAGGAACACGCCGCCCCACAGCGGGGTCAGCTTCAGTACGTCGGTGTAGTATACGTTCAGATAGGTCGCCAGCACGGCGTTCAGCAGTAGCGCTCCGGCAGGGCCCAGCAGATAGCCCAGCCATTTTTCTTTCCTGGTGACGGTTTCGGAGCGAACCAGGCTTGCGGGCAGCTTCATTTCGCGTTCTCCTCCTTTGGCAGCTTGGGTACCTTCACAGGGGACAGGAAGCATTTGATTCCTTTCAATAAATGGCCGTTGGCCACGTGCCAGGGCATGCTCTGCCCGGCGGACATGGACATGGAGCGCAGGGAGTTGCTTTCCAGGATGCGCTTTAAGAACAGCGCGCCCTTCCTGGCGTTTTCCTTTTCCGGTCCGTCCGGCATTTTCTCCGCCTTTTTCATTTGCCCTTTGGCAACGGACAGCACGGCGTTAAACAGGATGCGGCCCATGAAGGACTGCTGTAAATCCGTGAACCGGGATTCCAGGGTGGTGGGATAGGATTTGGGAAGCGCAGGAACCGTATAGGAATCGGAATAAACGGCTTTTGGTTCTTCTTCCACAGTGACCGTAACCGTTTTGTTTTCCCCGGGATTCAGATATACCTTTGCAAACCCCTTTAATTCGCTGTCAAGATACAGCTGGGACACTTCTCCGCCGAAGCGGCTGCCGGTGTTGGTAATCGTTTGCGTATAGGTGTTTCCGTCCTTCTGCCATTCACCGTGCTCAAAAGTGGTATAGCTCAGCCCGTGACCGAAGGGATAGCGCACGGGAATGCCGTGCTTCTGATAATACCGATAGCCCACCTCCGTGCCCTCGGCATAGACTTCCTGCAAAGTTTTTCCAAAGTTTTCATGGCTGGGCACATCCTCATATTTTATGGGCCAGGTTTCCGCCAGCTTGCCGGAAGGGTTCTTTTCGCCGAATAATAGCTGTGCTGTGGCTTCGCCGCCGTTCTGCCCCGGCAGGAACATATTCAGGATGGCGCTGACCCGATCATTGAAGGGCAATTCCACCGCGCTGCCGCCGAACAGCACCACCACCACCTTCTTGCCGGTGGCGATCATGTCGTCGATCAGCTTCAATTGTTTTTCCGGCAGGCGCATGTTTTCCCGGTCGCAGCCTTCGGACTCGTATTCATCGGTAAGGCCTGCAAAAACGAGGACGGTATCACAGTCTGCCAAAGAATGATTCTTGATATTCCGTTTTTCAAAGGCGTCCCTGACTGTCGTTACCTGGGTCGGGTTGATCATGGAACTGCCGGATCCCTGGTAGCGCATGGTTTCATACAGCGCACCGGCAATATGCAGCTTTTCTTTCCCCGTCAAAGGCAACGTGCCGTCGTTCTTCATCAGCACGGCGCAGTCGGCGGCGATCTCCCCGGCCAGCTCGTGATGCGTCTGCCAATCCACAGGCGTTTCATCCGCGGGCTTTGCATACTGGTCGATCCATTTCATGATGTTCCGGCAGGCTTGATCCAGGTCTGCCATGGGCAGGGACCCGTCCCGCGCCGTGTCCAAAATCCACCGGCGGCAGATGGCGGTATCGCCGGGCATTTCCAAATCAAGCCCGGCTTTGATCCCGGCCGCCCGGTCATGCACCGCGCCCCAGTCGGTCATCACCACACCGTCAAAGCCCCATTCCTTGCGCAGCACATCGGTGAGCAGCCACTTGTTTTCGGAGCAGTACACGCCGTTGATCTGGTTGTAAGCGCACATCAGCGTGGCGGGATGGGCATGCTTCACGATGTATTCAAAGGGCTTCAAATACAGATTGCGGACGGTGTTTTCCGACGCCACCGAATTGCCCATGAAGCGGTAGTTTTCGCTGTTGTTCATGGCAAAATGCTTCACGGAAACACCCACGCCCTGGCTCTGCACTCCCTCCACCTCGGCAGCGCCCATGACGCCCGCCAAATAAGGGTCTTCGGAAAAGTATTCAAAATTCCGTCCGCACAGGGGATTCCGCTTGATATTCACGCCAGGGCCCAGCAGGGTGTGCACGCCGTAATGGCGGCATCCCCGGCCAATGGCAGCCCCCATTCTTTTCAGGTTATCCGGATTCCAGCCGGAGGCGGTGGTCACTGCTGTGGGAAAAGCGGTGGCCGGTTCGCTGGCAGTGATGCCGTTATCGCCGCCCGCTTTCTGCTTCCGCAGGCCGTGGGGGCCATCCGACATGCAAAGAGACGGAATGCCCAGCCTTGGGATGGGGTTGGTGTACATGAAGTCGGTGCCGGATACCAGCGCCGCCTTTTCTTCAAGCGTCATTTGTTTCAGAATGCTTTCAATGTCCATGGGATGCCTCCTTGTGCGGCATGAAGAGAACGAACTTTTGCGACGATCTAATTGTATAATAAGCGCTTGCCAAAAGTCTTGCAGAATTGTGATATTTGATATATAATTGTATCGTCTTCACACAGAAGGGTGGGCGTAAAATGAAAAAGCTGGATCTTTCCTATCTTTGCATCACCATCGGCAGCCTGTGCGGCTTTCCCGTGCGGCTTTACGAAGGAAACGAACTGGTATTCAAGGTCGATCATTCCGGCTTGAAGTATGACCCCATTCAAGCGTCGCTGAAGGATTTATTTGCTTTATCCGATCATATCGGCACCTATATCACACCCCGCTATTATTATTACGGCGTCGTGCGCAGCGGTGAAACCCGGCTGATCCTGGGCCCGACCCGCCAGCTTCCCGCCACGGAGCAGCAGCTTCGGGAGCTGGCTTTTTTGAGCAACGTACCATCAGAAGAAATGCATGCGTTCATTCAAACCATGCGCTCCCTGATTTACATGCCCTTGGAAAGCCTGCTGCAGATCCTATGTACCATGAATTATGTGATGAACGGAGAAAAACTGTCGCTGGAGGATATTGTGCTCCGCGGATCTGCTGAAACGCAAATCACGCTCAACCCAGCAGAAGCCAATGATGGACAGGCCATCCCTGAAGAAATCCACAACACGCTGGCAATTGAACAAACCTTAATGAACATGATCCGCAAAGGCGATACAGACGCCCTGAAAGCCTGGATCGCTTCCGCGCCCGCCGTTCACGCAGGCGCCATGGCCCAGGAGCATTTGAGGCAATACAAGAACACCTTTATCGTCACCACCACCCTGGCGACCCGCTCCGCCATCCGCGGCGGCATGAACGTGGAAGAAGCCTTGTCCACCAGCGATCTGCTGATCCGCAGCTGCGAAGCGCTCCAGGACGTGCAAAACATTCAGCGGCTGCAGATCAACATGCTCCTTACCTATACCGAGCAGGTAGCGCGCCTGCGGAAAGGGATTCAGCCGACGCCGTTGGCCATTGCCGTGTCTGCCTGGGTACAACGGCATTTGAGTGAACCCATCGATACTGAAAAGTTAGCTCAGGAGCTTCATTATTCCCGGCCATATCTCTCAAGAAAATTCAAAGAGGAAACCGGCATGACGCTCACCGACTTTATCCTCACGAAAAAAAGCGAGGAGGCTGCCCGCCTGCTCGCTTACACGGATAAGAGCTTGATCGCCGTCAGTGACTATTTGGGTTTTTCCTCCCAAAGCCATTTTTCCAGAGTCTTCAAGAAATACATAGGCAAGACCCCATCTGGTTACAAAGCTCAATAGAATGCCACTAATAAAGAGGTGAAGAAGCAATTGACGATGAGCCTGATCAGCGACGAGTTGGGGCAGGCATCAACGAAGAAGAAAGAGTTTCTGGGAATCATGGAGAAACTGATTC
>ENA-OYYK01000992-OYYK01000992.1-human-gut-metagenome-genome-assembly--contig:-NODE-992-length-16700-cov-4.654971_pt1 | contig 16700 bp, 10 predicted proteins | sample MGYA00243247_ERZ653443 | MGnify/ENA primary metagenome ERZ653443 (study PRJEB26926, sample SAMN06165010) | human gut metagenome | biome: ENVO:00009003; feature: ENVO:2100002; material: ENVO:00002003... | reverse complement strand
CGAGATTACTACGCGTCTCGTGGGCTCGGAGATGTGTATAAGAGACAGGAATAACTTACTTCGGAAAGAATTTTATCCGTAAAAAATACGGTAAAGGGGGAGACGATGATGCGTCTCCCCCTTTGCCGTTTGCCGCATTCGGAGCAATAAAAGACAAACGAAATCCCGTATGGTGCGAAGGCTCGCCGTGTCAATATTTAACAATAAAACAAACAGGCAAGAGACTTTACATCACCCGCTGCACCCCCGGATCACCCCCTTCAGAAGAGCTTGCAAGGCAACTTTAAACAAAAAATCCGGAGAAAATGCAGCAGAAATCATCAATTTTACTATATTTGAAGCGATCACTCAGTTCTTTTAAACCAATTTCTTTAAAAGGCTTGCCATGAAAAAAATTCTTCTGATGATTGTGCCGCTAATGGCACTGATCGGATGTTCGTACGACGATACGGACATCCAAAAACGGTTGGACGACCTCGACGGTCAGCTCACCGAACTGCAGGCGCTCGTCAAGGCGCTCAACTCCGACGTCACAACACTCAAGGAGCTTGTCGCCGGGAAACGGTTCATCTCGGACGTACAGCCCGGTGAAGACGGCGGCTACGTCATCACGCTGGTCACCGCGGCCGGCGAGACCTCGACGATCACCATCAGCGACGGAAAAGACGGGACTTCGTCGGTCATCGGGGTGAAACAGGATTCCGACGGTGTCTACTACTGGACGCTCAACGGCGACTTTATCCTCGACAACGGCAAAAAACTTCCCGTATCGGGCGTCACCCCCGAATTCAAGATCGAAAACAGCCATTGGTGGGTATCCTACGACAACGGCGCGACGTGGACCGACTGCGGACAGGCCCAGACGGACCAGAATCTGTTCAAGTCTGTCGCCACGAGCGAGGACGGCAAGCTGGTTTACCTGACGCTGGCCGACGGAACGGTGCTGACGTTCGAGTTGTACGTGCAGTTCGGCATCGCGTTCGACACCGCCTCGGCGACGATCCGCGTGGGCGAAACGGCGGAAATTCCCTTCACGCTGACCGGAGCCGACGCCAAAACCGACATTCAGGCCCTCGCTGACGGCGCATGGAAGGCCGAAGTGAAACGCACGGGCAACGAAGGCGGAACGATCGCCGTGACGGCTCCCGGCAACAGCTCGACCGGCAAGGTCATCGTGCTGGTCAGCGACGGCGACGCCAAGACGCTGATGCGCACGCTGACATTCGTGTCGGGCGTGCTGAACGTCTCGACCTCCTCGAAGGAGGCGACGGCCGCAGGAGGCCCCGTAACGGTCGAGGTGGAGACCGATCTGGATTACACGGTAGCGATTCCCGAAGCCGCGAAAGCATGGATTACGCTGGCAGAGACGAGGGGGGGGGAGATTCGGACCGAAACCCTGACCTTTAACGTCGCGGCCAACACGGAAACCCAGTCCCGCAGCGCCAACATCGAGCTGGTGGCGGGAGAGACGGTGATCGAAACCATCCTGATCTATCAGGAAGCCTATTACGACCCGGCCCAGATGGTGCTCAAGGTCGAAGCGAAGGAATACAGCAGCAGCGCCTACAACAACAAGGTCTACCTGCCCCTCTACGGCGCCGTGGACGTCACGATCAACTGGGGCGACGGCCAGAGCGAGCCGGTCGCAGCCACGATCTCGACCGCGGCCGCGATGGTGAACCACACCTACGCCGAATCCGGCATCTATTACGTAACCATAAGCGGAACCACGGAAAAACTCTCCGGAAGACTCACCAACAAAACCGTGGCTCCCGCCATTCTCGAAGTCAGACAATGGGGCAAACTCGGCATGACGACGCTGGATTACGCCTTCGCGAACACCTCGCTCGTAACCGTGCCCCAGCCCGAAGAGGACGCCTTCGCCGCCGTCACCACGGTCGAATACATGTTCTCCGGGTGTGCGGCTCTGGAAACCGTGCCCGAAGGACTGCTGGCCGGCGCGCCCGAAGTCACCTCGGTCGCCTCGATGTTCTACAACTGCACGGCGCTAAAGAGCGTCCCGGAAAGACTCTTCGAAAAGACGGCCAAAGCCACCTCGGCATCCGGCCTGTTCAGCGGCTGCAAGGCGCTGGAAAGCGTTCCGGCAGGGCTGCTGGCCGACATGCCCGCCCTGACCAACCTCGGAAGCATCTTCAACAACTGCACATCGCTCAAGAGCGTTCCCGAAACATTCTTCGCCAACCAGACGGAAGCGAACAGCCTCACGTCGGGATTCTTCGGCTGCGCGGCGCTCGAAACCCTGCCCGCAGAGCTGTTCAAGAACATGACCAAGCTCACCAACGTCGCGTCGCTGTTCAAGGGGTGTGCAAACCTCAAATCACTCCCCGAAGGGCTGTTCGACACCCTCACGGAAGCGACGAACATGAACAGTCTGTTCAGCGGCTGCAAGACGCTGGAGACCATTCCCGTCGATATTTTCAAGAACATGACCAAAATCACCACGGCCAGCTATCTCTATGAAGGGTGTATCAAACTGACCGAATTCCCTTCGCTGAAGCACTGCGTCGCGCTGAAAACGATTCCCGCGCTCTGGAAAGACTGCACGCAGCTGGAAACGGCGCCTGCGGACTACTTCCCGGAAAGCGTGAAAAACGGCACGTCCGCCGCTTACCTGTTCAGCGGCTGTACGTCGCTCAAGACCGTTCCCGAAGACATGTTCCGCCATTTCGAAGGTACGACCATCATCAGCGAAATGTTCCTCAACTGCACGTCGCTCGAATCGCTGCCCGTAACCATTTTCGACAGCATGAAAAAAATCTCGACGGCGAGCAAAACCTTCAGCGGCTGCACCGCCTTCACCGGCGAATCGCCCTACACGATGGTGCAGGACGGCGAGCAGCAGGTCAAGGTGCACCTCTACGAACGCACGAATTACCCCGACATCTTCGGCGCCAAGATCTTCACCACGGCCAGCAGTTACAAGGATACCTTCAAGGGCTGTACGCAGATGGCCGATTACGCCGATATTCCGATCCCGTGGGGCGGCATCAGCGACGGCACGAAGGCCAAGCCGACGCTCACGCTGACGGCCGCGCCCGCCGAAGGCAAGGAGTACTTCCAGCTGTCGGGCACCGTCAAGAGTACGGAGATGAAATCGGGAAAGGTTCTCTGCACGACGAAAGCGCTGCTCCCGGAACTGATCGAGCAGATGGAGACGCTCGAAAAGGTGATGAACCGCTACGGCAACCCCATCAGTTCGGCGGCTGTGACGCAGGCGAATTCGGAAACCGGAGCCACGTTCTATTTCAACGTCGATGCTGATACAGAATACATCTTCCTCGCATCGGGCACCAACGCCCACGGCACGACCATCGAACAGACCGAGGTGAAGATCCCGGCCGTACCGACGGGCGAGGCCGACTACGAGCGTTATATAGGCACTTGGACCGTGACCTCGACCTCGTCGGAAATCAACAAACAGCCCCAGACATACACCGTGGAGATCACGCCCTACCGCACCAACGAAAGCTTCAGGGTCAAGGGCTGGGGCATCACCACGCTGGGCGACGACTACCCCTTCCTGCTCAAATACAACGAGGACGGCAACGTCACGATTCCGACGTTCGACCCGCAGGGCATGTACGGCCTGACGGCATACGTATACCTTAGGTATCATTTCAACGATCCCACGCAAACGCCGCCCTACCCGATCTACACCACAGATCAGGAGCTGATCGCGGGCAGTTATGACATAGGCAGTAACTCAGTGCTGTTCGAAGGCCGGAAGTTCACCTATAACGGGACCGAATACACCGTATGCGGCATCGACTACGCCATCTATTCGGGCGGTCAGTATGTCATTTGGCCGGATCTCTTCAAGGCCGGATATACGCTGCAGGATTATGCGATCGGGCCTTACACGATGACCAAAAATTCGGCGTCCGTAACGAAGTCCGAAGTCAAGGCCGAAACCGGCATCGCACCGCTCGCCGGAACGGAGATGCCGAAAGCCGCAACCCCGACGGGCGTACAGCGGCTGATCCGCAAGTAACGACACACTGAAGGTCCTCAGGGACCCGTCAAAAAGAGGGATGCGGCCTGACGGCCGCATCCCTTTTCGCAAAACGGACGCAACGCGACGGTTACTCGACGATGATTTCGTCGGTGAAGATCCAGCCGCCGGGACGGCCGTTGTGACGGGCTTTCAGGCGGACGTAACGCGCCTCGGTCTGGCCCGTCCAGCCGAACTCCCTGTAGCAGTCCTGCTTGAATTCGACCGGAATGTCGTTCCCGACCGTGGCGAGGGGCGTGAAGTGCTCGTTGTCGTCCGAGACCGAAAATTCGACCGCACGGGGCATCCAGATATCGGCGTAGAAGCCCTGCATGAAATCGGCGGCGATGCGCCGCACGGGCTGCCGCTCACCCAGATCGACGACCAGATCGACATCGGTGTCGAGCCAGCCCAGCCAGCGTCGGTCGCCGTAGTTCCAGCCGCCGCGCAGTCCGTCGGTCAGCGAGCCGTCGCCCGCAGCGGCGTATTTGGGACTGTAGGGCGTATGGTAAATCACGGTCTTGCCGGTCGAAAGGCAGCGGAGGGGTTCGAGCGATTCGGGACGCGGCCCCACGGCGTTCTTCTGATCGAAGGGGTGGTATCCGCGCTCCTGAAGCCATGCCACGGCGTCGAGCGCACGGGCATAAAAGTCGTCGTAATCCTTCCTTTCAGGCGCACTCCACCCCACTTCGGCGACGGCCAGCAGGCGCGGCCACATCATATGCTCGGCATGCTCGGCGGTCGGGACGTGCTCGCACCAGAGGTTGCCCTGCACGCCGAGGATCATCGGCACGACCCCGGCGCCGAGCGAATCGGGAGCCGGATCGTAGGAATAGGCCTGTTCGAGGGTCAGGAACGCCGCGGCGGCGACCGGTTCGGTCGTGGGATCGTCCTGACAGAAGTCGAGGTAGCAGTAATTCGAAGGGGTCATGACGGCATGATGTCCGGCGGCGGCAGCGGCGATGCCGCCCTCGGTGCCGCGCCACGACATGACCGTGGCGTCGGGCGCAAGCCCCCCTTCGAGAATCTCGTCCCAGCCCAGCAGGCGGCGGCCCTTGGCGTTGAGGAAGGTCTCGATGCGGCGGATCATGTAGCTTTGCAGCTCATCGACGTCTTTCAGCCCCTCTTTGCGCATCCGCGCGGCGCATTTGGGGCAGGTGCGCCAGCCCTGCTTCGAGGCTTCGTCGCCGCCGATGTGGATATACTCCGAGGGGAAGAGTCCGATCACCTCGGAAAGGACGTTTTCGAGGAATTCGAACGTCTGTTCGTTGCCGATGCAGAAGTCGGAATTGAGATAGGGTTTCCCGCTGCACGAAAGTTCGGGGAAGACGGCCAGCACCTCCTCGCTGTGGCCCGGCATCTCGATTTCGGGGATCACCTCGATATGCAGGGCGCGGGCGTATTCGACCACCTCGCGGATTTCGTCCTGCGTATAGTAGCCGCCATCGGCCGCCGGATCGTCGCGGCGGCAGTAGCGTTTGCCGCCGAAGTTCCATCCCTCCCAGTCGGGATAGGGCCGCCATGCGGCGATGTCGGTAAGGACGGGGTATTTCTTGATCTCGATGCGCCAGCCGGCGCCGTCGGTCAGGTGCCAGTGGAAGCGGTTGAATTTGTAGCGGGCCAAGAGGTCCAGCTGCCGCTTGACGAACTCCTTGTCGCGGAAGTGGCGCGAGACGTCGAGCATGAAGCCCCGGTAGCCGAAACGCGGAGCGTCCTCGATCACAACGGCCGGAATCCGGCGGCCGCAGCGTTCGGCCAGCTGGCCCAGCGACTGAAGTCCGTAGAAGAGTCCGGCGGCATCGGGCGCCGTGACGGTGATTTTTCCGCGGGCGACGTCGAGGCGGTAGCTTTCGGGCGCGCCGCCCTCGGCAAGCAGCAGGTAGAGAACGGGGATGTCGTCCCCGGCGGCTTCGGCGAAAGAGACGGGGAAAAAGCCGTCGCCGGAGCGCCGCATCCACGCCTCAAGGTCGGCCTTGGCCTGCCCTTCGAGGTTGGTCGCAAAGAGCAGCGTCGAGGGCATCCGGAAGGCGCCGTCGCCCCACGCCACCTGCTGCGGAGCGGGGATAATACCCGTCGAAAGGTCGCCGCGAGAGTTCCCGCATGCCGCGAAAAGCATGCATGCGGCGGTGAAAAGCAAAAGTCGTGGTTTCATCGGTAAGTTTTATGGTGATAAGTTCGGTTCTTCGTACAAAGATAACACAATCCGGCGCCGCGTCAAATAAATTTGCCGCCGCCGGAGAGAGTATCGCCAAGCCGGGATTCATCTCCGCCGGAAGCAAACGGTCCGCCGGGAATAAAAAGCGGAATAAAAAGAAGCCGTGCCCCGGCGGCAGTCTCCTGCACCGGCCGCACGGCTTCCGTTCAGCGGATCGGAACGATATCCGAAAGGCGGATTACATCCACTTGGTGTCCATCATCCTCGGATTGGAGCTGCCGCCCACGGCGTCGTAGCCGTGGCCCGTAAGGTCCTTGACGATGTTGCCGCCGCCGTCCTTGGCCTCCCAAGCGTTCATACGCCAGTAAGCCAGCAGGCCGTCCGATTCCGGATTGACATAATTCATGTTGTTCGATATCTCGGCCTCAGTCAGCGCACGCGTCCAGACCCGGCACTCAGCGACATAACCATTGAGCGGACGTCCACCGCCATAAGAAGCGCCGAGATAAAAACCGCCCGAATTATCGCTCGACAAGTTGATGGTCTCCCCCTGTGTCGCAACACCAGTAACATACACGCCGTCGATAAAAATATCCCAACTCTTCCCCGACCATACGGCAGCTACATGATACCACTTGCCCGTATCAAAAGGTTTAGAGGTCGCAGCAGGCTGATAATCGCCATGGCAGATCTGAAGAACGTTCTTGGGGACCTTCACGTCTCCGAAGCGGACACCGCACTCGCCCTCAATACCCATAATCGAACTAATATAAGGATCATAATTCTGGAATCCGTCCATATAGACACGGGCTTCAAGCGTTATGGCTTTGAGTGCAGCAAGATTGGCGTCTTCCTGAAACGACGGCACTTTATAAATGTTACTTGATCCGAGGTAGATAGCCTTACTGATAACCGGTGTTTTTAATACTATGAAAAGTGTCCGAGAAGGTTCCAAAACGGCAAGACCGCTGTTTTCGATCCGCTCGATGCTCACGGGCATGCAGTAGGTCGTACCCTCCTGAAAGTCATCGAGCGACGTGACGGTAAAATCGACCTCCGAGGAGCGACTGTAACCGGCCGAGATCACCACTTCGTCACCGCTGAGCGTATAACTGTCTGCGGGGGGCACAACATAATTTTTCTGGTATTTGGCATTATACTCCTCCAGCAGGTCGGGGCGCAACGAAATCTTGATTTTGGTATCCTTATTCACAGGCACCGAGGAGGAGACCGAAATCTCCGTTCCGGCCGGGGGCGTATCGATGGTAACCGACTTGGAAACCGTCTTCTGCGCATCGGTCATGTAGGCCACCGGATGGATTTCCGCCGTCTCCTGACAGCCGCAGAGAGCAGCCGCAGCGAGGAGGAAAGGGGCGATTAAATATTTCAGTTTCATAACATACATTTTTTTCTGGTTAATAAATCGCTAGTTGGCCGGGCCGTAGATTTCGGCTTCGTTCATGCTCGTCCAGCCCGTTACAAGACCCACGTAAACCCGGATATAGCGGGCTTTGACCGTTCTCTTGAATTTGAACCACTTCCAGTTGTCGGACAGCACCGGAGTGAAGGGAACGCCGGCCGAAAGGCTGTACCAGACATTGCCGTCTTCGCTGTAGGTGAGGTCGGTGCACTGCGGTTCGGAATCCTGATAGTAGATATGCCAGCGCAGGCCGGTCACGTCGTTGACTTCGCCCATGTCGATGGTGAAGTTGCCGCCGTTGCCCCACGAATAGGAAGCGCTGCTTGCATACCAGCAGTTGCCGTCGAGCTTGCCGTCGAACATGGCCGCCTTCTGCGCGGCGGAGTCGCAGTTCCAAACACCGGTGGCGCCGCTCGTCGCAGTACCCTGACAGCAGGTGATCGTCCATGCCGAGGTCGGAGCGATCTTCGAGCCGTCGAGCGTCGTCGCGCCGATTTCGACATCCATCGCGACCTTCGTAACGAAGATATAATGTACGGAGCCCTCCTTGACGGCATATCCGGCATCCGAAATAGGACTGATCACCACCGGAATCAAATAATACCCCTTTTCGATTGACTTAGGATCGAGCGTAATCGTCGCATCGGGAGAGAACACCTGATTTTCGGCGCACTGGATCGGCTCCATCTTAACCAACGACGGATCGACGGTCTCATATTCCGTACCGTTCTTATCGTTATAAACGGCTACGAGCGAATTATCCACACCCAGCGTCAACTGCATACCGCTTACAACGGGACGCGAGAACGACAACGAAACTTTATCCTGCATCGTTCCGGTCACCGAACCATCGTCCTCGACAACGAACGAAAAGTTGGAAGATTGGTTACTCGAAAAAGCCACATCGATAGGCGTTTTCCAGCCTCCGGCAGGATTGGCCATCTGAATCGCATTGCGCATAAATTGGTACGGCATGGCCGAATTACCGTATTCGTACTCCATATGGTATGCACCGAATCCGGCGCCGGCACCCTGCGTGGGATTAAAGGTCGCCATACCGTAAAGAGACGGCATTCTATTACCTTCGCGGTCCGTAAAATCCACACCGCCGGTTTTCCAATAAGACTCAAAATTCTCGGCAAAGATATACTGTTCGGGCTTCCAGCCTTTTGCATCGGCATTATTGAAGCGATTTTGCAGATCGGTATAACCAGAAGAAGCATACGCCTGCACGATACCATAGTCGAAACAATCCACAACCGAACGATCCACCGCATAAGGCACGCCATCGATTATCAGCAGGCGTCCGGTACCAGATTTCGGACCGACATACTTGCTCATGGCATTGATCAACTTGGTAAACAGAGCATTGTCATGTCCGACAAAAGGCCCTGATGCTCCATAGCCCGGCTCATAGTCGATATCGATGCCGTCGTACTGATACTTGTCCATCGAGTCTTTGCAATAGGCTTTTGCATAAGCTTCAATGGCCTCGTCGGTATATTCACCGTTGCCGATTTCAAGGAACGGTTCGGGCAGTTTATCCGAAAAAATCGTATAGGTCACTTTCGTACCCAACGTTTTCTGAACGAACTCCTTATCGGCCATTTGCTGGGGCGTGAGCGTGTGCCACTGGCTCCAGATCGAGATGATGTCCATCGAGTCTGGGGCGCTGATCAGACGCGACTGATAGGACGCGCCGACGGCCGTCCACGAACCGTACCAGCCGAAAGCCAGTTTGTGTTTGGTCTGCTTGTAGGCGCGGAGATTCTGGTAATAGGCATTGTCGCGCAGGATCGGCGACTGCTGGTCCGGATGCTGGATATTGATCCGCTCAGGCGTCGTCTCCTTCGTACAGGAGGCCACCGCGGCCGCCAGCACGAGACAAACTACTGCATGTTTCAATATATTTTTCATAGTTTACTCAGGTATAGTTTCAGGTTACTAATTCTTTTTGTCCCACCACAGCTTCGTGCCGCCGTTGTCAGGACCGCCGAGCAGTTTGACGGCCTCCTGCACGGCCGCGCCGTTGTTGGAGTATTCCGACTGCGGGAAGACCATGCGGCGGATCTGCTTGTTGGTATCGACGCCGCTGGTCGGATAGTTGGAGCGTACGGGGAAAATCAGGGGATAACCCGTACGACGGAATTCGGACCAAGCCTCGGTGCCGTTGGGGAACATGGCGATCCATTTCTGGGTGATGATGCGCTCAAGCTGCTCCTCTTCGGAAGCGCCGGCGTTCCATTTGATCGTAATCTTGCCCAAGGCCGAAATATTATACTTGGTATTGGCGGCCGAAACGTCGGTGAAGTCGGTCGGTTTGCTCGTTTCGTCGGCGGCATACCTTGCGGCGGCATCGGCGCTCAGGCCGTTTTCGAGGAACGACAGCTCGATACCCTTGTTATAGAACTCCTCGGCGGTACCGCCCATCTCGGCCGTCCAGCCGCGCATGGCACCTTCGGCGCGCAGGAACGCGACTTCCGAGGCCATCATCCAGCGCAAGGGCGAATCGGTGGATTTCTCCTGTACGTTGGGCGCGGACATGGCCTTGTAATCATCCTGCTGGGGATTGGGCATTCCGTTGGCTACACCGCGGTATTCGCCCTTGTTGTCGCCTTCGGTGACAGGCTGGAAATAAACCGGAAGACGCGGGTCGTTGTAACCGTTGAGGTAGGAGTCCATCGAAGCGCCCATGCGGGTGTCGCTATAGCCGTTCCAGATCTTTTCGAGCGGGTTGATGATCGTAATGGATCCCCAGCTCTGGAAAAGCGCGCTGTCGTCGGCCGTCTCCATCACGCCGTCGCGGACGGCTTCCATGGCGTACTGCTTCGCAAGGTCGGGCTTCACATAACAGATGCGCATGGCCAGACGCAGCTTCACCGAGTTGGCGAGCTTGAGCCATTTCGAATAATCGCCGTGGTAGAGGGCATCGACCTCTTCGAGCGGTTTGGCGTCGGGATTGTTCTCCACGACGTCCTTCAGCACCGCGATCGCGCTGTCGAGCGTCTCGAAGAAGTGCATATAGCACTCTTCCTGCGAATTGTAAGGGTTCTCCGTCTCGCCGAAATGCAGCACGGGCAGCGGGCCGTAGATATCGCTCACGCGATGAAGCGACATGACTTTCAGGATATTAGCCACAGCGAAGATGTCGTCGCTGAGCAAACCGTTGGCGTGGGCGTACTTCAGCTGCAGCCAAGCGGGCATGACATTGGTGAACGACTCGCTGAAAGGTACGTTGCACCAATCGCTGCCGTTCAGCGCATAAATCTGGGGGTTGGTGCCGCCGTCCCAGTTGTTCGTACCGGACATATAACCGGCGTATACGTCGCCGATCAGGTTATAAGCTTTTTGATAACGGTTGTTGGGATCGGTATCCGAGCCGCTGCACGAGTAGACGGCGTCCATCTGCATGGTGGTGATGAACATCTTCAGATCCACATCCTGCGCAGCATTGGGGTCGGTATTGAAGCGCTCGAAGTCCCCGGTGCAGGCGGTGAACGCCAGACAGGCGGCCGCCAGCGAAAGGAATCCTTGTTTGATATTGTTTCGTTTCATAGTCGGTTGAGCTTTAGAATTGGAGTTTTACACTGAATCCGAGGGTGCGGACGCTCGGCTGCATGAAGAAGTCGACACCCTGATAGTAGGTACTCGTCGAAGCGGTCACTTCGGGGTCGAACGGAGCCTTGTTGTAGAACATGAACAGGTTGCGGCCGACGAACGATACGCTCATATTGACCTTGTTGCGGAACCATTTGGAGGGCAGGTCGTAACCCAGCGTAAGCTCGCGCAGGCGGACATTGGTCATGCTGTAGACGTAGTGCGAAAGCATCGCCATGCCGTCGCCGCTGTTGGCATAGAAGGTCTTGGCGTCGGGAACCTGCTGGTCGTCGGAAATCCATACGCCGCCGTTCTCGCGGGCGTCGGCCGAATCCTGCGAAACGCCGAAGCGGTCCATGAGGGCCTGCGTAGCCGATACGCCGCGGCCACCGATACGTGCGTCGATCAGCACGCCGAGCGAAACGCCCTTGTAGGAGAACTGGTTGTTCCAGCCCCAGCGGAAGCGGGCTTCGGTGTTGCCGGCGAAGATGTAGGCTTCGGGATCGGGATCGAGCAGCACGGTGTTGGAGTTGGGATCGACATAGATATGACCCTTGTCGTCGGTCAGCAGGCCTTTGACATAGAAGTCGCCGATCGAACCGCCCTCGACGAGCTTGACACGGTAACCGCCGTAGTCCTTATTGACCTCCTTGATATCGACCAGCGAGCCCGTATCCGGATCGCGGGTGCCTTCGGGAACCAGCTCCTTGATCTTGTTGCGGTTCATCGAGAAGTTGAGGGTCGTGGCCCACGAGAAATCGCGCCATGTGTTCTTGTATCCGGCCGAAGCCTCGATACCCCAGTTATTGACCTTGCCGGCGTTGATGTATTTCTGTTTGTAGCCGGAGCTGGGAGGTGCGTCGTAAAGGAAGAGCTGGTTGTAGGTGTTGGTATTGTAGTAGGTAGCCGTAGCCGAGATCTTGTTGCCCAAGAACTTGACGTCGAGACCGGCCTCGAACGACTTGGTACGCTCGGCTTCGAGGTGCTTGGCCGGAGCGATCGTCGCCGTGCTCACCACGCCGTTGGTCAGCGTGTAGTTGGGACCGGTGATGTAACGTTCGGGAGCGTTGCCCACCTCGGCATAGGATCCGCGCACCTTGAGGAATGAGATGCCCGCCTTCGAGAGGTCGGCCATCGACGAAATCACGGCCGAAAGGCCCACCGAAGGATAGAAGATGTTCTGTTTGGGCGTGAAGGCCAGCATCGAGGCCCAGTCGTTGCGGACCGAAACGTCAACGTAGAGCATACCCCGCCAGCCCAGCTGCATGGTCGCATACACGGCCTGAATCTGGTCGTGGTAGTTCTCCTGCGTCGGGAAACTCTGCGAGTTGTCGGAGATGATGTTGTTGTAGGTGAACTTGTTGGGAATGCCCGCCAGATAACCTTCGTAACCCGTCAGCTGGTTCTTGTCGTCCATGATGCTGGCGCCGAGGTTGAACTGCAGGGAGAAGGCATTGTCGAAGAAGCTCTTGTCGATGCTCAGCAGCACGTCGCCGTAGAGGTTGTTGTGCGTCATCGTGCGGTTCAGGTAGCTGCCGTACTTCGAAGCGAAGAGCGTGTTGGTCGAAGCGCTGAGTTTGCGGGTGTAGTTGATCGTCGCATTATCGGTACGGATACGGCCCGTCAGGCTCATCCAGTCGGTGATGTCGAGCTTCATCGTAGCGTTGAAGCTGTAGCGGTGCTGACGGTTTTCGTTCAGCTCGCGGTTGGTGATCCACCACGGGTTCTCGACGCCCTTGAGGAATTCGAGGTCCCAGAACTGCTCCATATAGCGCGAGTCGGAACCCGGACGCTCGTAAATCTCGTATTTGCGGATGTCGTTGCCGCGCGGGAAGAGGTAGATGCCCACCAGCGGGTTGCGGTACTGGCCCTGAATGGTCTGGTTGCGGGTGTACTGCTTCATGTAGGTCGCGCCCACGTCGAGCGTCAGGCGGTCCTTGATAAGCATCGTCGTATTGCGGATCGAGAAATTGTAGCGGTTGTAGACATTGTTGGGTACGATACCGCGCGAATTGACGGCGGAAGCCGACGCATAGGTCTGGTTGCGTTCGGTACCGGCGGAAAGGCCCACCGAGTTGGTCTCGTTGAATCCGGTCTGGAAGAAATCCGCGGGATCGTACGAAGTCGGCGTGGCGAGTTTGCTGCCCCAGCTCATCATCGGCTCGATTTCGCTCGTGCCGTAGGTGTTCTGGAATTTGGGCATCACGAAGGGATGGGAGAAGGTCGTCGAGTTCGAATAGTTGACCCGCACGCGGCCCTCCTTGCCCTTCTTGGTGGTGATGAGGATCACACCGTTGGCGCCCTGAGCACCGTAGAGGGCCGAAGCCGTGGCACCCGAAAGGATCGACATGGACTCGATGTCGTCGGGGTTGAAGTTGGCGATACCTTCGAAGTCGCCGCCGTCGGGCGTTTCATACGTGCCTGAGGTCTGGCTCGAACGCAGGCTCGGAAGCGGAATACCGTCGATCACGTAGAGGGCGTTGTTCTCGCCGTTGATCGACTTGACGCCTCGCATCACCACGCGGGTCGAACCGCCGGCGCCCGATGCACTGGCATTGATCTGAAGGCCGGCGACCTTACCCGAAAGGGAGTTCATGAAGTTGGCGTCCTTGACCGAGGTGACGATGTCGCCGGCTACCTCCTGCACGTTGTAGGTCAGCGATTTCTCGGCGCGCTTGATACCGAGGGCGGTCACCACGACGGCGTCGAGCACCTCGTTGTCTTCGAGCATTACCACCTGAAGGGGCGCGGAGCCCGTTACGGGAAGGGTTTGCTTGGCATAGCCGATCAGCGAAATTTCGAGCGTGTCGCCGACCTTGGCCTGCGGCAGCATGAAATTGCCGTCGAGATCGACGGCCACGCCGGTCGTCGTGCCCTGAATCAGCACCGTGGCGCCGATCAGCGGCATGCCCTGAGCGTCCTTAACGGTTCCGCTGACTCCGCCCTGAGCGTTGTGGGGGGGGGAATTTTTAGTTTTCTTCGAAAGGACGATGTGCTTGTCGCGAAGCGTGTAGGCGATGTCGGAACCTGCGAAAAGTTTGTCGAGCAGAGCCGTCAGCGGCTCGTCCTGCGCGGAAACGGTCACTTTGCGGTCGGTGTCGATGTCCGACGTGTTGTAGACGAACGAGCAGCCGGTCTGCTGCTGAACGGTTTGGAAAACGTTGACGATAGCGGCGTCCCGGACGTCGAGGCTGACGCGGGAAACGGACTGCTGCGTCTGTGCTGCGGCATGAGCGCCGAAGCATCCCAATACGAAAATCGGGATAAGAAACAGACAACGGAAACATGCGGAGACGGCATGCACTCCCCTGCCTGCTGCAAGGTAAGTTTTTTTCATGGATCTGAATTTAGGTTAGATTTTGAAAAGTAGATTGTCAAAAACCGCCGCTGCGTACAGCGGCCTGCGAAAACTGACGTATTATTCTCCCATAGGCGGTTCGGTGGTTTTCAGGTTGGTATTAGGTTATCGTTTAGGATTCGGGTAGATTTCGATGTCGTTGCCGACGACCTTGTAGGTGAACTTATAGGTGAGCTGCAGCACCGACATGATGTGGTAGATGCCGTCCTCGACGCGGAAGTCGCCGGAGAAGCGTTCGCTGCGCAGGGCTTCGTCCATAAAGCGGATATCGACGTTGTAGTAGCGTTTGAGTTCGGCGACGATCTCCCCGAAGGTGTCGTGCTCGAAGCAGAAGCGGCCGTCGATCCAGTTGATCGACCGGTCGGCCGAAGGTTCGTCGGTCAGGCGCATGGCGCCGGTCCGGGTATCGAACACCAACTGCTGCGAGGGGCGCAGGCGCACGGCGGCCTTCTCGTCGCCCGAAGCGTAGGCCTTGACCGCTCCTTCGAGCAGGACGGTGGTGATGCGGTGGTCGCTGTCGTCGTTGCGGATGTTGAAGCGGGTGCCGAGCACCTTGATGTCGAGTCCGTTGGTCGAGACGACGAAGGGCGCCTGAGCGTCGTGCTGCACCTCGAAATAGGCTTCGCCGTCCATCTTCACGCGGCGTTCGCGCGAAAAGAACGGAGCGACGTACTCGACGCTGCTGGCGGAGTTGAGCCAGACCTTGGTGCCGTCAGGCAGCACCACCTGCGAACGTTCGCCCAGATGGGTGATGACGGTCAGGGGCTGCGCAAGGCGTTTGGAAAGCGACACGGTGGTAACGCCCCCGGCCAGCAGAATCACCGCCACGGCGGCGGCAGCGGCGGCGCGGAGCGTGATGCGGCGCAGGGAGATACGGCGTCCGGCGTGCATGCGGCGCTTGAACTGCCGGAGCGAACGCTCGACGTCGATGCCGGCCGTATCGTTGATGCGGTCGTTGACATACAATATGTAATAAATCTCCCCCAGCAGTCTGCGGTTGGCGGCCGACGCGTCGTACCACGCTTCGACGGCCGCGGCTTCCGCAGCATTCAGCTCGCCTCTCAGGTAGGCTGTCAATACTTCTTCGTTGATCTGTAAATCGGTCATCTGTTCGCTTGTCTACATAGTAATACAATCCGTCGGCAGAGGATGCTAAACGGAATTCAAAAAAAATATGGAATTTTCGGTATTTTTTCAGTGCAGGTCCGGCCACAACAGCAAAACGATGAGCGGCCAGTAGTCCTTAAGCTCCTCGCGCAGCAGGCGCACGGTCTGGCCGATCCGGTAATTGACCGTCTGCGGCGACACGCCGAGCGCGGCGGCGATCTCCTTGTGGGTCTTGCCTTCGAGCCGGTGCATGCGGAAAGTCTGCTGGAATTCGGGCGGCATCTTGCGCAGCGCGGCCGTGAGACGTTCCACCAGTTCGCCTTCGAGGTAAAAATCGGGATCGTCGAACTCCTCCTCGTAGTATTCGGCGAGCTGGCGGATCACGCGGTTTTTGATCGTATCGCGCGACATATGGTTGATCGACTTGTTCTTGACGATGGTGAACAACAGCGACTTGAGGGGCATTTCGGGCAGCAGCGACGTACGGTTTTCCCAGACCCACATCAGCGTATCCTGCACCAGCTCCTCGGCGCGGGCCGGAGCGACGAAACGGGTGGCGTAGGTGCAGAGGGGTTTATAATAGCGGCGGAAGAGCGCGTCGAAACATTTTTCGTCCCCGGCACGCAGCAGGCCGACAACCGTACGGTTGTCTTGCATGTTGATTGTTTGCGCGTTATCTGTCATAGGCCGGGTTATTCGCACGATTCGGCCGCCGCTGCGGACGGAATCAGCCTTTAGCAAAAGTACTATTTAATCCGATATTTCCAAAAAACTTCGCATGCACCGCATCGGTACGGCCCGTACGGAGGAGGAAAACGCATTTTCCGAATATCGCGCCCCCAAAGCGGGAATACCGCCGAATTTTATTACCTTTGCGGTGCAGGTCCGCTCTGTCGCTGCCGGCCGTGGCCGGGAGAGGAAAGTCCGGGCAACGCAGAGCGCCGCGCAAGCTAATGACTTGATATCCGTGAGGGTATAGGAGCGTAACAGAAAAGAACCGCCCACAAGGGATTTCCCGGCGGGTAAGGGTGAAAAGGCGGGGTAAGAGCCC
>ENA-OYYK01000983-OYYK01000983.1-human-gut-metagenome-genome-assembly--contig:-NODE-983-length-16866-cov-7.712391_pt1 | contig 16866 bp, 10 predicted proteins | sample MGYA00243247_ERZ653443 | MGnify/ENA primary metagenome ERZ653443 (study PRJEB26926, sample SAMN06165010) | human gut metagenome | biome: ENVO:00009003; feature: ENVO:2100002; material: ENVO:00002003... | reverse complement strand
TTTTTTCTCTTTTTAAGCCGGCACTTTGTGGTGGCTTATTTGTGCTGCACTTCTTTCTCCCCACCTTCTGCCAAATTTCCTTGCAGCAAGTCCCATTTGGGGCTTGACTTTTTATTTGCAGGCTTTCATACCGATGGTCTTTGTTTTACCGTCCAGAATGGCGGTGCAAAGGCGCATGGAATCTCCGATTGCTGCGTCAATATCATCCGGCTCTACGCCAAGCGGCTCACAGCCAAGGCTCTTGTCAATAAACAATTCGCTGCACTGGATCTGGGCCAGCTTGGGCAGGTACAGGCCGTTATCAATATTGCGCTTTTTATAATCCTTGACCATGCTCTTGCAACCGAGAGTGAACATCCAATTCGGAATGGTGGTGACCTTCTTCTCCGGGCAGCCCATGTGCTTGCACATCACGGCAATCATTTGTTTCCATGTCATATTGTAGTAGCCAATGGGCCAGCACTTTCCGCCCTGCGTATGCTCCAACGCACCGGCCAATGCCTGCCCAACCTGATGGACTGTAACCATCGTCGAGCCTCCCTTGGGGTACATCACATTTCCCTTGGAGTTGCGGATTTGCTCGGCGAGGAACATCCAAACAGGCTTGCGCCAGGGCTGCGTGCCGAAAATATACGGCAGCTCCAGAACGGCAACACTGAAATTGTCATCCGCGAAGGACAGGGCGGCATTCTCCTGATCGATGCGGGAGCGGATATAGGGGTGCCACCGGGTCAGCTCCAGCTCCGGCATGGTCTTTGCAAAATAAGCAAAATAGGAACCGCAGATGGAAACGTGCTTGACGCCGCATTCCTTTGCCAGCTTCAAAAGCCGGTTGATCGGGTCAATGTTGTACTTTTTGTAGAGGTTATAAATCGGTGCAGGGCCTTCTACCCGCTCATCCACACCGGCGGCGAACACGAAGCCGTCACATCCGCTCAGATGGGTGCGGAGTTCATCATCGCGCATCTCCAGATAGTTACCATACTCAATTTTCATCTCAGGGGGCAGTACAGCGCCCTCCGGCAGCGGCGGCAGCGCCATAGCCGTCACCTCATGGCCACGCGAAATAAGAACCTTGGCTGCCTCACTGCCCAGTAAGCCGGTGCCGCCAATCATAAATACCTTCATGTTGTATTCCCCCTTGCATTTGTCAGCCTTTGATCATTTTCCGGATTCCCCGGAAGAAGTGTCCGTTCGCCATTTCCAGCATACCGGGCAGCACGCCGCCCTTCATGCCGCTGGAAATGATCATGCTGCGAATCGGTGCTCCGGCAGAGGAGGCCATCTGCATCCGGAAATTCGGATTATCATAGTCCTTTTTGCCGCCGTAGCCCTTGGCAACAGTCGCCTCCACTGCCTTGAACATGATCTTCATAATAAGGCTGTAGTCCTTCATTTCCATCACGGTATTGTCCATGGTGAACGAGCCTTTCTTCAGCACAGGCAGCGTATAGGTGCGCCCCAGCATGGCTTCCCAATCCGTCTGATTCGGCTTGCCGATGCAGCGCTCGTACCAGCTTCCTTTCTGCCACGCGGGAGCAGGCAAAACGTCGCCGCTCTTTTTTATTGTCCCCCGCAGACCGCCGATGCAGACAGTGTATGCTCCGGCAGGAATTTTCCACCCGTCCTGCCAGACGGCAAAGCTGCGGTCAGTCAATGGGAAGGTAACAGTTTGGGTTTCGCCCGGCTGCAGGAATACCTTTTGGAAGCCCTTCAGCTCCCGCAGCGGGCGGTGCAGACCATTCTGCGGCGCTTTCATGTAGAGCTGCACCACCTCCGCCCCGGCACATTTGCCGGTGTTTCGGACGGTGACAGACATCGTATTTCCATTCACCGCCAAATTGGAATAGGCAAACTCCGTGTAGCTCAGACCGTGACCAAAATGCCAGCGGACAGGCACGCCTGCCTTGTCGTAGTAACGGTAGCCCACATAGATTCCCTCCTGATACAGGGCGTCGGCGGTTTTACCATAGATTTCAGAGGAAGGGACATCTGCATAGGCATAAGGCCAACTCTCCGCCAGCTTGCCGCTGGGGTTGACATGACCATAGAGCAGATCGGCAATGGCCTCGCCGCCCGCCTGACCGGGCAGCCCCATGTAGAGGACGGCTTTCACGCGGTCTGCCCATGGACATTCCACGGCGCTGCCGCACAGCAGAACGACCACCGTGTTGGGGTTGGCGCTGACCACCGCCTCAATCATCCGCAGGTGACCGACGGGAAGTTTCATATCATCCCGGTCAAAGCCCTCGGACTCATAGCGATCAGAAAGTCCCGCGAAAATAACGGCAACTTCCGCCTGTTTCGCTGCCCTCCGCGCCTCATCCAGCAGCATGTCCGTCGTATCGCCCCGGTCGTCGCAGCCGGGGGCATAGATGGCATCCGGCAGGAAGTCCAGCGGCTGGGAAAGCCTTGTAGGGTTGATGTGGCTGGAGCCTGCGCCCTGATAGCGCAGATTCTTCGCCATGGCGCCAATGACGGCGATTTTTGCGCCCTGCTTTAGCGGCAGAATGCCGCCCTCGTTTTTCAGCAGCACCGCGCCTTCCGCCGCCGCTCGCTTGGCAAGGGCATGGTGGGCTTCGTAGTCGCAGGAAGCAGGCGCTTTCAGCGTTTCCGCCGCCCGGAACACCAGCGCCAGTACCCGGCGAGCGCTGTCATCTACGCAGCTTTCCGGCAGTGTGCCGTCTTTGACCGCCTGCAAGACCTCTTTTTCCATGTAGTCGCTGCCGCCGGGCATATTCAGGTCGCAGCCCGCCCGGAAGCCCTCGATGCGGTCGTTCATGGCACCCCAGTCCGTGACCAACGTGCCGCCGAAGCCCCATTCAGTGCGGAGAATATCTGTGAGCAGCCTCTTGTTGTCCGAACAGTGTACCCCGTTCAGCTTCGGATAGGCGCACATCACCGTGGACGGCTTTCCCTCCTTGACGGCAATCTCGAAAGCCGTCAGGTACAGCTCCCGCAGTGTGCGGTCATCCAGCACACTGTCGGAGGTGAAGCGGGATAGCTCCTGCGAGTTGACGGCAAAGTGCTTCAAACTGCTGCCAACGCCCTGCGCCTCCATCCCCCGGATAAAGCCCGCCGCCAGCTTACCCGCCAGATACGGGTCTTCACTGAAATATTCAAAGTTCCGCCCGCAGAGCGGGTTGCGCTTGAGGTTGGCGCCGGGGCCGAGAACAAGTCCAACACCCTGCTCCTTGGCCTCCTCGCCGATGGCTGCGCCGATTTCGACAAGCAATTCCGGGTTCCAGCTCCCGGCGGTGGTCACCTCGGCGGGAAAGCAGGTAGCCTTTCTGGATTCGTTGACGCCCAGCATATCCGCCACATCCTCCTGCTTGCGCAGACCGTGAGGGCCGTCGCACATGAAGAGGGAAGGGATGCCGTATTTTTCATATTTTTTAGTTTCCCAGAAGTTTTCGCCGGAGCAGAGGGCAATTTTGTCCTCCAGTGTCATCTGCTGTAGGATGTTTTCAATATCCATCGTTTCACCTCAAAAGGTATACGTTCCGCTTTCTACTGTGACGAGCCCTTTTCCGGGCAGGCATACTGTTGCAGTGCAGTTGGCGGGAATAGTGACGGTGTATTTCCAGCCATCCGGCGTTTTCTCCCAGCCACTCTCTACTCTGCCGTAGACGCTGTCATAGACGGCTTTTGCATGGGTGAAATGCCCGCCCGGATGCGGCGCGATTACAAAATGATTTTCTCCGTCTACGCGGATGCCGCACATCGTGTCAAACAGCCACGCCACCACAGCCCCCTTGGAGTAGTGGTTCAAAGACCCAATGCCGCCGCTTTTGCTGTTTGGCCCTTCCCAAGCCTCCCAGATGGTCGTAGCGCCGTTTTTCGGCATACTCAGCCAACCGGGAATCTCCTCATTTTCCAGCAAACGGTAGGCTGATTCCAAGTCAATCTCCGTCAGCACATCCAAAATCAGCGGTGTGGATAGGAAGCCTGTACCGACGCACCATGAGAAATGCTCCAGTGCGGTAAGCAGCCGCTTTTGCGCGTATTCCGTCTGCGCTTCGTCCAGCAGCTGAAATGCCAGAGGGTGGACAAGCTGCGCCTGACGGTCGGTATCCAGCGGATAGGCGGGTGTCCGGCGCAGCGCCTGATAGCTTCTGCGGCAGCCGGCGGCAAAGTCCCGGTAGGAGCTTGCCTCTGCCTTGTTGCCCAGTGCCGCTTCGATCTCTGTCATGCAGTCCATCACATGGGCGGTGTAGGCGGTGGCCACCTCCGGATGGGGCACGGCACAGTCCTTCCATGTCATGTGGTGGACGCTTTCCGGCTCTGCCCACTCGCCGTAGGCCTGCCCGTAGTTGGAGAGATACCGCTTGTCCTCGCCGTGCAGCCCCGTCCGTTTGGCGGTGGGATACCATTTGCCGCAGCGGTTCTGCATGAATTTGGCGTAGCGCCGCATTCCGGGCAGATACTTTTTCAAAACATTTGTGTCGCCGTATCGTTTCCACAGTGCATACGGCATCAGCACACCGGCATCCGCCCAACCGACAGAGCCGTTCATGGCGCGCATATAAAAGTCTGTGCCGCCCTCCGGTGCGATCTGGGGCAGGCACCCGTTTTTCTTCTGCCAGTCGTAGAGATCGTTCAAATACTTCTCTGCAAAGGGCAGGTAGTCAAAGAGATAGCTTGCCGTAGGGCAGAAAATTTGTGCGTCGCCCGTCCAGCCGTGGCGCTCACGGGTGGGACAGTCGGTGGGCAGGTCGGCATGGTTGTTCTTGGCACTCCAGACGGTGTTTTCAACAAACTTATTGAGAAGCGCGTTGGAGCTTTCAAAAAGGCCCGTGCGCTCCATGTCGGAGTAGACCGCAATGGCGGTGAAGTCCTCCGGCTGAAATGCTACATCCGTCTCTACCAGTACATACTGAAAACCGAAGATGGCAAAGGTGGTTTTGTAGTGATTTTCACCTTCCCTGCAAGTATAAACGACTTCTTGCCGGGGCGTGATGAAATCCTTGCGGGCGAGCTGGATGTTTTTCTGTGTGAATTCGCCGTTTTCGTCCAGCAGCTCCCCGAAGCGCAGCTTAATCTTCTCCCCGGCGTGGGCGGTTACGGTAAATTCCGCATAACCCGCGATGTTCTGCCCGAAGTCCAGCACGGTCTTGCCGGAGGGCGTGGTAATCCGCTTCGCTTTCAGCCGCTCATGCTCCGTTACGGGTACGTTATTCGATGCGGCCGGCGTGACAGGATGGCTTGTGACCTTTGCCTTTCCCCGATACGAGGGGACGTTGTTGGCGTTGACCACCTCGCCGTCCTTGTTGTCGGCAAAGCGGATAGAACCGTCGTTGCTCCAATCCCAGCTTTCATCGGTGGCAATGGTCTGCACGCTGCCATTGGCGTGGGTGAGCTCCAACTGCGCCAGCAGCTTCGTTTCCGTGCCGTACTGGTTGCGGATGCCCCATGCGCCGGTGCTGCCCCGATACCAGCCGTCGGCAAGCTGCACCGTCAGGGCATTTTCACCGCTTTGCAGCAGTGCGGTCACGTCGTAGGTCTGGTACTGTACCCGCTTGCGGTAGTCCGTAATGCCGGGGGCGCGAACGAAATCGCCAACGCGCTGCCCGTTGATGGCTGCCTCGTATAATCCGCAGGCGGTCATGTACAGCCGCGCCTTTTTTATATCGGCGGCGCGAAAAACTTTGCGGAAGCAGTCCACAGGATAGCGTTCTTTCTTATTGACCGTATAATTGCCGGTGATCCACTTGGCGCTCCATGCGCCGATGCCCGTTTCAAAGGACGCTTCGCTCCAATCGCCCACTGCGGCATCCTCATCCCAAAGGCGCACTTTCCAAAGAACCTTCGTCTTTGGCGGCACGGGAGCGCCGCCCCATTTTACGCACATGGCGGCGCTTCCTACTTTGCCGCTGTCCCATAGGGTGCTGCCGCTGTCATCAGCGGCAACGATTTGATAGGCAGTCTGTTTCCTGCCGCCGCTGCAATTCCAATAAAGCCGGGGTGCAACGAAGTCCACGCCAATGGGGTCAAGTAAATGCTCCGTTTTCAGTCGAATCGCCTGCATCCTCAGCCCTCCTTTTGCACTTGCGTCAAATTAAATTCGGAAACCAGCGTTTCAATCATGGGGCGGATATAATCCCGCATCCACAAAAGCTGCCCTTCGTGGTTCAGGTGAATGCCGTCTTTGATAAATAGCTCCTCTGCATAGTGCTGTCCGTCCCATGTCATCGCCGATGCGTCCACAAACCAGAGGTAGTCCGTTTCTTCGCAGAGCGCCTCCAGCGCCTTGTTGATTTCCTCGGTAAGCTCCCGGTATTCGCTGCGGCCGGGCAGAAGCAGACCGCTCATGACCACCAGTTTTGCATCCGGGAGTTGGTCATGAATCTCGGCAAACATTTGCTTTTTATAGTCCATGCAGGCGGCGACCTTATCCGCGTCTGTTCCCTTCAGGGAGACATAGTCGTTCGACCCTGTCTGGAAGAACACAATGGCGGGATGGTAGGGATAAAGCAGCTTATCAGCATAGTGCATCAGATCCTGATCCGTGCAGCCGCCGAAGCCGTGGTTCTGCACCCGATATTCCGGCAGATCGTTCTCCATCTCCGTCCACATACGGAAATTGGACGCGCCATAGAAGATAATGCCGTTCTGGTTCTCCTCTGCGGGATAGGTCTGCTGGATCTTCTCCACGTCCGCATCCCATGTATGCAGGAATGAAAATGGCCCCCAGCCGATTTTCAGGCCTGTGATCAGCAAGCCCACCACAGAAGCCGCAAGCAGCACAGCGGCAGCAATCACAACTATTTTCAAAGGCTTTTTCATGTCTCACTTTTCCTCCCTTGCCTTGATCTCCGCCTGCTTTTTCTCAATGCCATTTTCCACATTGAGGAACACCAGAAGCAACGCAAGGAGCACGCCGGTGAATACCTCCAGCCCCACAAAGCCGAAGGTGATGACACCCTTGACCGTGTCGGACTGGGCGGCCGCCACGGTGACGCCGTTTACGATCTCCGGGGCGATATAGCCCGCGTGACCCAGAAGACCGTTGAATACATCCGTGCAGATGCCGACCATCGCAACGGCGATGATGTTATACACGCTCATGGCAACGCCGTCCGAGCGGAAACCGGTTTTCCATTCCAGATGATCCAGCACGTCGGCGAACAGCGCCATGAACACATAGGCGCAGGGAAGTCCACCGATGTTTTTGATGAACTGACCAATCAGCATGATGGTCATATTTGTAGGGAACGCCCAGCAGATTGCGCCGCCGATGGCATAGAGGATGAAGCCCGCCAGCGTCACGTTCCGCTTGCCGAACTTCTTTGCCAGTGGCCACACGGCAAAAATGCCGATACCCATGGGGATGCCGCCAATAACGGAGAGCATGGTCTGGGTAATGCCGTCGTTATAGCTGCCGAGGACGTAGTTGCAGAAATAGACAAGGCTGAGGTTCTTGATGGATGACCCGGCGGTGTAGATGAGAAAATACGCGTAGATGAGCAGCATATACCTGTCGGTGAAAATCGCTTTAAGCTGATGGGAGAAGGACACCGTCTTCTCGATGCCCGCGCTGTGTTCCTCCAGTGTGACGCGCTCCTTGGTGAAGTAGTACTCCAGCAGCGTCAGCGGCAGCGCCAGAATAGACAATACGCTCATGAGGACAAGCCATTTGCTCTTATCCACCCCAATGACCGGCATGATGACCATGGGGAACACCAGCGCCACGAGAATGCCGCTCATCATGATGGTGGCGATCTGGTTGAAAACGGACAGACTGCCGCGCTCCGTGATATTGCGGGTGGACAGCGGCACCATCAGGTTGTGGCTCATGTTAAAGATGGTATAGGCGAAGGAGTAGAACAGATTATAACTGACCATGACCCAGATGACCTGCACACTCTCGCTGCCGCTTGGTACGGTAAAGAGCAGAATGCCCGTGATCGCCAGCAGCGGTGCGGAAAGCAGCAGCCACGGCCTTGCTTTACCGGCGGGGGTGTGGGTACGGTCAATGATATAGCCCATAACCACATTGGTAACAGCGTCGATGATTTTGGAAACGATGGGGAAGACCACCAGAAACCCCCCGCCCCAAATGTGTGTCAACTTCAGGACATCCGTGTAATAGACATTCAGGTAGGTTGCGAGCACGGCGTTGAGCAGCAGCGCACCCGCCGGGCCGAGCAGATAGCCTAACCACTTTTCCTTGCGACTCACGTCCGTCGTATGAACCCTGCTTTGAAATGCTTTGCGGTCTAAGAACGCTCCTGTTTTCATAGCTGCTTCCTCCAAGTTCTGTGGGCATCATTCTGACGAATTTTCTGATGCTCCAGCTTTGTTGATTATTAGTATAGCACAAGCGAAATGATGACGCTTGCATTTTTGTTTCTTATACGGTATAATTGTGACCAAAAGGAGATGAAAACAGGATGCAGATCAATTTGCCCTATCTTTGCACGACCATCGGAAATCTTTCTGGTGTTCCCGTCCGAATTTTTGAGGGGGAGAACCTGACATTTTATTATTCGCAGGCTTACCTGCCCCGTGATCCTATGACCATTTACCGGGATCGGATTTTTGCAGTGAAAGACCATGTGGGGTATGTTACAACGCCGCATTTCCATTACTACGGGATCGTCAATTCCGGCCAGACGAAAATTGTGATCGGCCCCACCCGGCAGATCACGGAAACGGATCAGGAACTGCGGGAACTGGCTTTCCGGGCAGATGTGACCGCAGATGATACAGAGGACTTTATCGCAGGCATGAAAAGCATCATACGGATGCCCTTTGAAAGCATTCTACAAATGCTGTGTACGATGAACCATGTCATGAATGGAGAAACACTGTCCTTGAAGGACATCACCATATATGACGCAGAGCAGGAACGGCTGCTTGCTGACCAAGGCAGGCAGCAGGCGGCGCAGAAGCTGTCAGCAAGGGTAGATGAGGCACAGAGTCTTCATAACACGCTTTCTCAGGAGCAGGCGCTGCTGCGCATGGTGCGCAAGGGCGATACGGCGGCGCTCAAGGAATGGGTCAGCCGCGCGCCCGCCATCCGGGGCGGCGTGCTGGCAAAGGAGCAGCTCCGGCAGAAGAAAAACACCTTTATTGTCACCGTGACGCTGGTATCGCGCGCCGCCATCCGCGGCGGCATGGAGGTGGAGGACGCTTTTTCCCACAGCGATTCCTATATTCAGCAATGCGAGCTGCTGTCCTCTCCCGTGGATATTTTGAATCTCCAATATCGGATGCTTCTGGATTATACCGAGCGTGTTGAGCGCTTGCGGCTGGGCAAGCAGCCGTCCAAGCTGACCATCGATGTGGCAAATTACATTCAGCACCATATGTCCGAGCCTATCACAGCAGAGAAAATGGCGGAGGAGCTTTTTTTGAACCGTTCCTATCTCTCCCGGAAATTCAAAGAGGAAACGGGAGAAACGCTGACCGACTTCATCCTGAAAGAAAAAACGGAGGAAGCCAAACGCCTCCTCCGCTATTCGGATAAGCCCCTCACCGCCATTGCCTCTTACCTCGGCTTTTCCTCCGCCAGTCATTTTTCCAGAGTGTTCAAAACCTACGTCGGCAGCACACCCAGCGAGTATCGGGAAAAGCACCAGTGACTGTTTCAGTACGACAATAATCGCTGCAAGAATACCATTGTGGGCCTCTGCCTGACTGCAATGAAGCACTCCAGAATATGTGCTTCGTGTCATAAAACTACCTTGACAAATCTTGTCTCACTCTCTGATACGATCATAGATGAATCCCTGCTCTCTGTTGTATATCGCATCAAATTCTTCCATGATGCTGTTGTGCTGAAGCTCGCTGATGGTATCCGCCATTTCCGCCTTTATTGCGCCATCCTCAAAGAAAAGGGAGAAGAAACGGATGTCAATCTGGTCGGTATTGGATTCCGGGAATGCCATATACATGTTCAGATACTGCTGGAGGAAATAATCATGTGTTGTGATGAAAATCTGCACCTTGAGTTTTGCAAGCTGCATCATAGCATCCACCAGCGGGCGAATCATGCCGGGATTCATGTTCGTCTCCGGCTCATCCCAGAACAGCACCGAATTGGCATTCAGGCAGCCGTTCCGAATGAGATAGGTGATGGTCGCCAGCTTGCGATAGCCCTCGGAGACAAGCCCCATTTCAAATTCTCCGCCATTTTCTGCATTGAGATAAAATTTTTTATCATGCTGCACCGTTGTCCCGTGGAGAATTTCATCCAAACTGGCTAACACCTGATTCTGCTCATCGGAATTTTTCCCGCGCTTCAACGGACGATCCAGCAGCTTTGCAAGGTCATAATACGTTTCCTCAAACGCAATATGGTATTCCTCATACAGCGACGTGAAATTCTCCGTGGCCGAAATGATTTCCTTCGGCGGAAAATACACCGCCGTATGGTCAGGCGATGCCGTATGCTCCATCTTCGGCAAGGCAAGTGTGGAAATTTTGCTTGCTCGATTCCCGAAATTTACATCAATGCTCGTGCCGTTTTCATAGCCCATCGAGGCTGTCATTTGGGCGCTGCCCTGCTTTCGGCGCACGAGTCTGCCCACTTTCCCGTTGTCCGGGCGAAATACGCCGCACAGCTTTTCGGAAAACCTGTTCAACGCCGCTTCCTTCGTCTCTGTGGAGTTCCACTGTTCATAGGACTTATGCAGGCTGTACATCAGCTTTATCAGCGCCGTTTTGCCCGTGCTGTTTGTGCCACAAATCACATTGATTCCCGGCGACCACTGAAAATCGGCTTGCTGAAACAGCATAAAATCAGACAGATGCAATTGGCTGATTTTCACACTCATCCATTCCTTTCCCAAAGCAGTTTCATGTCTGCTTTGCGCAAGAAGCACAGCTTCTCTCCGATATTGTTGCAGGTATGAAACAGATTATCCGCTGCGTCGGATTGCGATTTGCTTCCGCACAACTCGGCGCACGTTGCTTGTACGTCAATCACTATAACATTGATTCCTGCTATTGTCAACGGTTATTGTCAGAATTTCCGTGCAATTGCAAAAACGTGGCAATGGCTTCTTCACATTGTCCATTTTCGCGCAGCATCACTGCTTGTTGGTATTTTAATTCCATTATGCCCGCAATCTGCGCCTTCGCGCCGCTCTAATCTCCCAACTCCGCAAACGCTGCAATTGCCTCGTCATATAGTAGTAGAACCATCTGGAATGACATGGTTCCAAAACCACGGACGCTGGTATGCCGTCAGCTTGATTGTAGTAGAACCATCTGGAATGACATAGTTCCAAAACTACGGTGACGGCATCAATGCAGACCCTCGTGTAGTAGAACCATCTGGAATGACATAGTTCCAAAACAGGATTCGGCAAACGCTGCATTGACTGGCAGTAGTAGAACCATCTGGAATGACATAGTTCCAAAACTATATCAACGGTACAAAGGCTGGACTTGCAGTAGTAGAACCATCTGGAATGACATAGTTCCAAAACCAAACGACGGCTCAGGAAGCCGCACAGAAGTAGTAGAACCATCTGGAATGACATAGTTCCAAAACAGGCTATCCGAACATCCTGCACGTCATGACGTAGTAGAACCATCTGGAATGACATAGTTCCAAAACACACCTCGACCGACGTCAAACGGCGCTACAGTAGTAGAACCATCTGGAATGACATAGTTCCAAAACTGAATGGCGTGTCTCTGTATGGTGCACATGGTAGTAGAACCATCTGGAATGACATAGTTCCAAAACGCCGTATGCCTCGCTGATGTAGTCCCAGCCGTAGTAGAACCATCTGGAATGACATAGTTCCAAAACTTGGACTTGTGGGAGAGCATAATCACGCCCGTAGTAGAACCATCTGGAATGACATAGTTCCCAAACTGATCTGTGTGCCATCGCAACATGGGCGACGTAGTAGAACCATCTGGAATGACATAGTTCCAAAACACCTGCCCTCTGCATCAAATCCGATGACGTGTAGTAGAACCATCTGGAATGACATAGTTCCAAAACCTGTGCGTTCCGCACCTCTACGAAATTCAAGTAGTAGAACCATCTGGAATGACATAGTTCCAAAACTGTCCGAAGTGAGCAAGGACACGGCGATGAGTAGTAGAACCATCTGGAATGACATAGTTCCAAAACCGGTCAGCCCGATGTGTCAAGGGGTTTTTTGTAGTAGAACCATCTGGAATGACATAGTTCCAAAACCAGCGCGCCGGATAGCATCATCATCATCCAGTAGTAGAACCATCTGGAATGACATAGTTCCAAAACTCACAAGGCAAGCAAGCAAGCGCAAGCAAGGTAGTAGAACCATCTGGAATGACATAGTTCCAAAACGAGCGACGCTGACCTGATGGCGAAAGCTCTGTAGTAGAACCATCTGGAATGACATAGTTCCAAAACGTTCCTCCGGACTTGCAAACACAATTACACGTAGTAGAACCATCTGGAATGACATAGTTCCAAAACCTGGCATCGACGATGTGAAGGCGCTTGCGGGTAGTAGAACCATCTGGAATGACATAGTTCCAAAACGGCAAACGGACGTTGTTGGTGTATGCCTTGGTAGTAGAACCATCTGGAATGACATAGTTCCAAAACTGGAAGCCACTCCGGCAGCTGGAGCGCCGGTAGTAGAACCATCTGGAATGACATAGTTCCAAAACCTCAAATCCATGAGGTAGGAACCTTTCAGTCGTGAGCCGCTGCCACGCCGGATGGTTCTTTTCTTTTTCAGTATATCACAGCTTGATGATTTTGTCATCATAATTCTGATCAATTTGCCAACGAATTTCCTGCTCATGCATCGGAATCGCCTGATTTTGAAAAATCAGCAGCGTCTTTACTTTCGTGTAGGCTGCATACTTGATGACTTCCTGCCAATCCGCGTCCGAAAAGTAGTTGTCAAGATTGCAGAGAACCAGCAGTTTTTTCGGCATCCACTCCGCAAGAACATCCAGCAGCTTGCAAATCCGCACCAGCGGTGACGTATTCAGCGGGCAATCCAGCTGCACACCGAACGCTTTGCAAACATCCTGAACCGTCATTTCGTCCGGCGCGCTGATTTCCAGCGGAATTTCGCACGTCACTTCCTGAATGAAATCTGATAGCTCCACCATACGTCAGCTTGCACGGGCTTTGAATCACGACGGTTCGGAATCCGGCCATAGCTTCATCCTCTTCTCGCGCAGTCCTGTGATGGACTGGTCAATCAAGATGATTTTCTCTGGATGCGGCAATTTATTATTTAGTCTTCCCTTATCTGCAATTCCAAGTTTCGGAAGGGCTGTGCTGTATTTAGCATATTCTTTTCCTGCACTTGTAATTTTCATCGTTTCAGCGATAAATTTGCCCTTATCCGCAATGGAAAGCGAGAGAATTTCTGATTTCTTTGCTTCCAAAGCTTTTAATGCACCACTGTAAATCGGATACTGTGAGCTCAGCTTTTCCAACAGCACGTCGATTAATGTATTAAGCTGATTTTCATCTGCATCTGTCAGTACACACGATGCGTTATAGATTTTTGCAAGAATCGGATGAAGAAAAGTCGGCAGGAAGAGTTCCTTTGCATTATAGGTTTCCGTGCAGCTTCCCAGTGTCAGCTCATTTCCTTCATATTCAATTTTTTGACGAATCAAGATTTTCGGGCGAATAATTTGAACTCCCGGATAATCTTTCTCCAGATAGTCCACCAGCACTTTCGGATTCTTTTCAATTGCTTCCGCCAGATAAATCGGCACATTCACCAGTGCACCAGCACGCTGCTTTCCCTTCTGATAGCTGATTGCTGCAATGTATGCAGGTTTGATGCTGTCAAATCCGCCATACCGCTGACAAGACATTCCTTTTTTCAGCGGCAATTTAGCACTTGAGTGACCTGCACGGTAGCGTGAAGCCTCTGTAATTTTTCCCGACTTCTGCCGCTTCAGGAACACCACATGCCCATCATGGTATCCCCACACCGCCTTCAAGTAGCAAATTTCCTGCTGTGCATTATGGATGATTTCCCCGGTATCCGGATCCTCCTGATCCCGGCTGAACTTCGCCAGTATCATGCCATGCTTCGAGCTTAAATCAACCTTGTTATTATCGTCTTTCTTTGCTTCCTGTGCCTTTCTGAATCGAATTGCCGCAGACGACTCGTTGTCAAGCCACGGCATAAAGCGCTCCACGAAGTTTCCCATTGTCGCCGCGAGGAAAGCGTCATACGCATGGTGCATGTCGTTCAGCTCACGAATCTTGTAAAGTCCGTACTGCTCCCGCAGCTCCGAGGACAGTCCTGCCTTGATGCCGCTCACATGCACATCCGGATAATAGCGCTTGAACAGCTCCGTCACGCACTGCACCATCTGTCCCGTTTCCACCAGTTGCCGTGCAATAAACTTCTGCTTATCCTCTTCGCTTACCACACTGCGCGTCAGATTCTTGAACTTCTTTTCGCCCATGAATCCCTTCTGGCGCAGATAATTCCACCACGGGCGCTGTGAATCCCGAATGCTATCCGCCAGCAGAAGGTTGTCTGCCTTGCGCTGATTTTCACCCGACAGCACCAGTGCACGGTTTTCAATCGAGTTGTCCACAATATAGCATTGCGGCAAGATATGGTCAATCTGCGTTGTTGCTGAAAGCTGGTCAAAATCAAGCGGCTTGCCGCTGTAAAGCGATTTTCCCAGCTGCAGCAGATACAGGTATTGCTGATCATCCAGTTTATTTTTATCCCTGCAGTTTTTCAATACTTCCCAGCACTCTGACGGCACTTTCTCCGCTGTCTTATCTTCCGCCAACTCTTTATACATCTGCTCCACTTGGTTCAGACGTGACTGCGTGCGCTGTTTCTTTTCATCCGGCGTTTCTTCGCGCGTGTTTTCCAGATAAATGGCGTGCGGATGGCAGCCCTGATGCTCAATCAGTTCCTTCACAATGCGCACTGCCGTCCAAATTCCGCGTTTCAGTGCCGGAGAAACCTGCAATTTCCGAATCTCGTCGTATTCGATTTCCTCTTTCGGTTCTCCAAGCTCCATCAGCCGCTCTTTTGCAATCTTCTCTTGAAAATGGTATTGCGGATTGTTCAGCACCTGCATGAAGTTTTCATTCGTCGCGCGCAGAACTTCCATGATTGTTGCCGGCTGATTCTCATATTCACCCAGCACACCAGTCAGCAGCTTTTCGCTCAGTCGTCCCCAGCCAGTATAGCGCCGCTGCACCAGAAAACGCAGCTGATTGTCCGTGACCTCCGGATATTGCTCTTGAATCAGCTCTTTCAGGATGCTGCGATCCTCAAAGATGGTACTCCAGCGCACTAATGTTTCCAGCTGCTTCATCGTCTGATCATTCACGGTGAATCCGTGCTTCTCCAAGTCATACCGTGTGCGCAGGCTCGCTGTGAATTTATTCGGTTCCTGTGTGCCGGAAATATCATTCTCCGTAACATCCGTGTATGGGCTATTCTGCCGAAGCCACTTTGCAAACACTTTGTAGGAAACTGACTTGTTCTTAGCGAAGAGTTCATCCATCATCCGCTTTTTCAGCTGAACGTCACGAATCAGATTGCCCTTTACGCGGACGCGGTTCAGCTCATTCAGCATAAGGTACTCTTCATACAGCAGGGAATGCAGCGGCAGCACGTCCTCTATCGGCAAATAGGTGCACTTGTTTGTCAAGTTTGCTATGAACCCTTCCGCCGTTGCCGTCTGATTCACCACATCAAAGAAATTCCACGGATAGGCAGGCTGCGTTTTGTCACGCACAATCCACTTCTGGAACGGGCTGTTCTTATCTTGATACAGCGGGCCGACATAATACGGCAGACGGAACGTGCAGATGCTGAGGATTTTCTCCCGATTTTCCCGCAGCGTCGGATAATACTTTCCCTGCGCGTCAAGTATTTTCGCCAGCTCTTCCGCCTGAATCTGGTTCGGGATTTGACCGTTCAGATTGATGCGCTGCAGCGGCAAAAAGCCGTTCGGCTCATCTATCGCTTCAAGCATCGGCTGTGCGGCTGCCGCTGCTTCGGCATCCTTATTGCCTGTCAGCATAGCTTTGAGCACCTTGTAAAACTCATCTTGTGTGCAGCGTTGCAACTTCTCTTTTTTGAATTTTTTCGGTTTGCGCAGGTGATCCGTATATGCCGCATAGCCTTTTGCGTTTTCATCATCACGAAACAGTGCATAAAACTTATCCGGCTGATAGGCTTTCACCCATGCTTTCAGTTTCTCCAAGTCACGCCCGTGCTTCTCATAACGCGCTACCATCGTGTCGGAAATCGTCTGCCCGTTTTGACGAATTTCCGCAAACAGCTGCCAGCGATACAATTCCAGCATCAGAGCAAACACTTCCGCCTGCGCTTCCGTCATCCCAGCAAGATATGTTTCTTCCGTTTCGCCCTCAATGGCGCCTAAGGAGGTTTTTTCTGGTGCATCCGTCTGACTTTCATAGCCAATCAGCGCTTTCAAAGAACCTTTATAGCCCAAAAGAAGTGACGCAAGTGCTTGTGCAGCCTCTTTGCTTTCTTTTTTCTTGCCTGCATACAGCAGCTTCTGAATCTGTTCCTTGCGCGCCATGCCACGGAGCGAGTGATTTTCCATCGCGTGACAGATTTCCTTTGCCGCATTTTCTGCCGGCGCAAGCCCGCAGACAAAACTTTCGGGGTCTGTCAGCAATTCCAGCAGCTCCTGCATCTTTTGCGGTGCTTCCGCACCGATGTCAGACAGCGTTTGCCCTTCCATCAGGAAATGCCCGCGATATTTGATGATGTGGTGCATCGCCAGATAGACATAGCGGATGTCCGCCTGCTTTGTGCTTTTCACCAGCTCATTGCGAATATGGTAAATCGTCGGCAGCGTCTCGACGGATACTGTTCTGTCTCTTATACACATCTCCGAGCCCACGAGACGCGTAGTAATCTCGTA
>ENA-OYYK01000967-OYYK01000967.1-human-gut-metagenome-genome-assembly--contig:-NODE-967-length-17083-cov-10.745772_pt1 | contig 17083 bp, 10 predicted proteins | sample MGYA00243247_ERZ653443 | MGnify/ENA primary metagenome ERZ653443 (study PRJEB26926, sample SAMN06165010) | human gut metagenome | biome: ENVO:00009003; feature: ENVO:2100002; material: ENVO:00002003... | reverse complement strand
AAGAAATGAATTCTTGTACTTTCCTCTTTTATAGAACTAAGTTCCAAAAGAACTTGGATAATGTTTAATTAAAAGAGAGTGAGTATGAAAGAAAAAGTGTTAATGTTACTAGCTTGTCTGTGGTTGGGTATCGGCTTCTCTATGGCTCAAGCGCCTAAAACAGTTGCAGGAGTTGTAACTTCTGCGGATGATGGTGAGCCGATAATAGGTGCGTCTGTTTTAGTGGAAGGGACTACTATGGGAGCAATTACGGATGTGGATGGCAAGTTTGCTATCAATAATGTTCCTACAGATGCCAAAGCGCTGATTGTTTCTTATCTGGGTATGATTACTCAGCGAGTTGGAATTCAGCGTGGTACTATTACTGTAACAATGAAGTCGGACACAAAAGTGTTGGATGAAGTGGTTGTAACTGCTCAAGGATTGAACCGTAAACAAAAAGCGTTGGGTTATTCTACACAAAAGGTGGCAGGTGAGGATCTAACTATTTCACGACAGACCGATTTGGGTAATGCTATGGCCGGTAAAGTGTCGGGAGCACGTTTTATAGGTGGTGCCAGTTCTGGTTTTGATGCAGGTACTATTATTTTGCGTGGTGCAGGTTCCATTCCTTCTTCGTCCCAGTCGGATAATCCGGCCAATGAACCTATTTATGTGGTAGATGGTGCTATCACTAACAAAAACTCTATCAATATGGATGATGTGGAAAGCATAAACGTATTGAAAGGTCCCGCGGCTACTGCCCTTTATGGTTCGCGTGGTGGTGCAGGTGCTATCATCATAACTACTAAGGCGGGACAAAGTGAGAAAGGGTTGCTTGAAGTAAGTCATACATTGCAGGCCGAAACTTACTATAATCATTTCAATATGCAGAAGCTGTATGGTGGTGGAGGATATGGAGGTACGGAAAAAGGTAACAGGGCTCAGGATATTTATGATTTGTATAGTGGTGATATTCCCGGTTTGCAAGGTGCTTATGTGTACGATTATAATGAGGACACTTCTTGGGGAGCTGCATACGATCCGGCTGTGAAATATGTCACTCCGTTGTCATTAGACGAAACCAGTGGTCATTATGGAAAACCAGCCACTTGGCAACATGGATTGGATTTGAGAGATCTTTATCGGACTGGTGTAACCAATACAACCAACGTTTCGTTTTCAAAGAGTGTGAAAGATTTTAATACCCGTGTTTCTTTCACCAATAGCTATCGTACTGGTGTGCAGCCCAATTCGGATGCTATTCGCCGTTTCTTAGGGTTCAAGACAAATTTCAAACCCACACCGTGGATGAATGTGTCATTGGATTATAAATATACTTATCGTCAGGATCATAATGCTGCCGAAAGTGGATATAACGGTTCACGTACCGTTTTGCAGGAATATACCCAATGGGGACAGACCAATGTCAATTTAAAAGATTATAAGGACTATAAACGTCCGGACGGATCATGGAGGACGTGGAATATCAACAGTGTGAATAATCAAAGTGCTGCATTCCATGATAATCCGTATGCTTTATTTCATGAATATAATCATCGCACCATTTATCAATGGAATGTATTCAGTGGTGATGTGTCTGTGGACCTTCCTTATAACTTGAAGGCAGGGGTACGCGTAAATGGTAACATACGTGGTTACAAATTGGAACGAGAACGCCCTTCAGGATCTATTAATTTCCGGTCAAATTATCGTCAGGATCAAAGCAGTTTGATTGATTTGACCGTACAAGGACGTTTAACTTGGGGACAATCATTTTTTAAAGATAAACTAACGGTAGACGCAGCTCTTTTTGCAGAAGCACGTGACTATACGTACGATAATTTATATGCATACACCAATACGAATTATGATTTGTCTTTGGACGATTACTATAATTTGGCTGCTTCATCGGGTACTATTGCTTTAGCCTATAATGAGAAAACACATTACAAAGAACGTAGTGTTTATGCCACAGCTACCATGGGCTGGGATGATACTTATTTTCTTGACGCTTCTGTTCGTAACGATATGTCTTCCACATTGAGTCCTAATCATAACAGCTATTGGTATGGTGGCCTTTCCGCTTCTGTCCTTGCTCACAAATGGGTGAATGCAGAATGGCTGAACTTTTGGAAACTGCGTGCTAGTGCGGCTCAAGTAGGTACTACGCTCAATGCTTACAATATTTATCCTACTTATTCGCTGGATACCAGTTATGGTTCACATGTTACAATGTATGAACCTTCTTCTCAGAAAAATTATAATATCGAGCCGTCTATTTCCACTTCGTATGAAATAGGTACGGAATTCCGTTTGTTCAATAATCGTTTATGGGGTGATTTCAACTATTATACCCGGGATGACAAAGATCAGATAATCTCCGTAACCTCTGCTCCGCAATCGGGGTATTCCACTCGTAAGATGAATGCTGGTTTAATTCGTAATCGGGGTGTTGAATTGAGTTTGGGCGGGATGCCTGTTTCCACTAAGAACTGGAAATGGGAAATGAATTTCAATATAGCGAAGAATAGTAATAAACTGGTGGAACTAGCTGATGGAGTGGATTCTTATTCTATTTATTGGACTTCATTCACAACTCGTTTGTATAATTATGCTATGGTTGGTAAATCACTTGGTGTGATAACCGGTAATACATGGGAACGTGATGACAATGGCAATATAATCTTCCATGAATTGAGTGCTTCGCAGAAGGCGTTGTATGGTGGTGAATATGTACCTACTTACAATCAGAACACACTAGATGAACTGGGTAACTTCCATCCGGATTTCACTGGTGGTTTTAATACTAGTATCAGTTTTAAGAATTTCCGTCTGTCGGCTAATATTGATTTCTCTGTAGGCGGACAGATTGTATCCTATACTAATATGTGGGGTAGCAGTAGCGGTATTCTTGATAAAACAGCTGAACTTAATGACCGTGGCGTCAATGTTCGTGAACCGGTAAGCAAAGGTGGTGGTATCCACATGACTGGTGTGGATCAGAATGGCAATAAGGTAGATACCTATGTCAATGCTAAACTATATTATACCACAGCTTCCCGTGTATGGGAAGAATGGGTGTATGACCGTACTTACGTGAAACTTCGTGAAGTGTCATTGTCGTATGTTTTCCCGTCACAAACTTTGAAGAAACTAAATATCGGTCTGAGTCGTGCCAGTGTGGCAATTAATGCTTCCAATCCATGGTTGATCTACTCAGCTTGTCCTAATGTGGATGTGTCTGAAATTGGTATGGGATATTTTGAAGGTGGTAATGCCGCTGCAACCCGTTCGATAGGTTTTACCGTTAATCTTGCTTTTTAAACCATAAAATGAAGAATCATTATGAAATATATTAAATTATTATTTTTATCTCTGAGTTTTGCAGCAACATTCACAGCATGTGATATGACTGACTTTGGCGATATTAACAAAGATCCCAATGAACCGTCGGAGGCTAATACTGGTATGTTGTTTACATACGCTTGTACTTATGTGAAATACTTCTCTATGAACTCAAATTATTATTACCCGTGGACGCAAATGTATCCGGGGTATATGTCCGAGAAAAATAATAATCAGTATGGTGCGTTTGGCGGACCTACTATGAGTACAAGTTCTTATTATCTTTATCCGTTGAAGAACTGCCAGAAGATTATTGACTTTAATAGTGATGAGGCTGAAAAAGGTAAACCTGCCATTGTACAGTTTGGTGATAATGCTAATCAGATTGCGGTTGCACGTACATTGATGGGATTCATCTATATGCACCTTACAGATGCTCTAGGGCCACTTCCTTACACAGAAGCATTTCAGGCAGGTGAGGAAAATTTTACTCCGGTATTTGATTCACAGGAAACTATTTATGCTAAGTTAGATGCCGATTTGAGGGAAGCGTATAATCAGTTTAATGAAAGTGGCTCGTTGAGCACAGCCGACATCCTGTTCGATGGTGACATTCGTGCATGGAAGAAACTGAATGCTTCTACCCGTATGATGCTTGCTATAAAACTGGCAGATGTGGATCCTGCCGAAGGACGCTCGCGTTTTGCTCAAGCTTACGCTGATGGCGGTATTGAAGAAAATGCCTATAATTTGAATTATACTTTTGAGGCCAATACTGTGGGATATTTATATTATAATGGCGTAAACCATAATTATAATTTTGTTCCTAATAAGTATTATGTAGATCAGTTGAAGGAATTGAAGGACAACCGTCTGTTCTCTACTTGTTCGCTGATTCCTTTTGGCAAGACACAGGCAGAGGCGGGCGTGACGGATGAAGACCTGAAGAATTTTGATAAATACCAAGGTATGCCTTTGGGTATTGAGTCTGCAGATGTGAACACGTGGAATAAAGTCTGCTGTTTTTATAATCCTTCTCTCACACAGGTAACCTCTACTTTCCCTATTATTACTGCTTCTCGTATGCTACTTATCGAGGCTGAAGCTGCTCAGCGTGGCTGGATTCAAGCTGATCCTGCCCAACTTTATGCAGCCGGTGTGAAGGCATCATTTGAACAATGGGGAGCCGAAGGTGTTGATGAATATTTGGCACAGGAAGCAGTTGCTTATACGGGTACTGATGCTGATAAAATTAATAAAATTGCTCTTCAGCGCTGGATCAGTGGCTTCATGGCTGATGGTTTTGAGGCATGGTCTGACTGGCGTCGTTTTGATATTCCGAAACTAGAAGTCGGTCCGGTTTGTACAACGATTGATCACATCCCTTATCGCCATCAATTTGATAGCGAAATTTATCAAGGTAATCTTGAAAATTATGAAGCTGCCGTGAAAGCAGATTTGAATGGTGATGATAGCCGTGAGCAACGAGTATGGTGGAATAGAAGATAAGATTTGAAGTATATAATTCTCTTTAAAGTTTCGTTTAAATATAGGGGACATTCTCAGTGATGAGAGTGTCTTCTTTTATTGAAATAAATCAAAAAATATATAGGATAAACGTTAGTTAAGACTAGGTAATTCATAAATTGCCTCGATGGATAGATATACGTATTGCTTTTTCTTATTGACTTTTGTTGTGTTCGGTTGGGTGGCATTTGAAGAATGCTATTGTTGGGATATTGAATTTTTATGAAGAAATTCTCCTGTTTTAAAGCATAAAAAAAGGCTATCTATCCCAGACAGCCAATCTTTTGTTAACCTTAAATCTAATACTATGAAAAACACATTGCAAAGATACGGACTTTGTTTATAATAGCAAGTTTTTAGTCTGTATTTCGCCGTTTTATAACATGCTTTATAAATATATCGCACCTTGTTAACAAATTAATTTAAAAATGTAAAGTTTTGTTTATTATGACCTTTCGGACTTTTTGTCTTATGAATGATAGAAGAGGGCAAATGAAAATAAAAGTATGTGATAGCTGTTTTTCTATTTCTTATTTTATATCTTTGATGTCACTTTACTGATTGAAAAAATAACAGTTACTTATGAAAAACAGACAGTTTATTGTATTTGCTTTTTTATTAGCATGTCCGTTGCTGTTACACGGACAGGAAACGTTTCTTTGTGGAAAAGAATCATGTAATAAAGGTTATATCCGGCATCCATGGTATGGAAAAAAGGTTGGTTATATAGGAGACTCGATAACTGATCCCAATTGTTATGGAGATAACATAAAAAAGTATTGGGATTTTTTGAAAGAATGGTTGGATATCACTCCTTATGTGTATGGAGTGAGTGGACGTCAATGGAATGATGTACCCCGTCAGGCAGAACAATTGAAAAAGGAGCATGGAGAAGAGGTTGATGCCATCGTGGTTTTGATGGGGACAAATGATTTTAATAGCAGTGTACCTGTCGGGACTTGGTTTACAGAGAAAGAAGAGCAGGTGATGGCTGCCCGTGGTGAAACTAAAAAACTGGAAACGCGTAAAAGGCGTGTTCCTATAATGACGAATGATACGTATAAAGGCCGTATTAATATTGGTTTGAGTCATTTGAAAAAATTGTTTCCCGATAAACAAATTGTTTTGTTGACCCCATTGCATCGTTCTTTAGCGGAATTCGGCGAAAAGAACGTACAACCGGATGAAAGCTATCAGAATAAATGCGGAGAATATGTGGACGCTTATGTACAGGCCATTAAGGAAGCAGGTAATTTGTGGGGAGTTCCTGTAATAGATTTTAATTCGGTTACAGGTATGAATCCGATGATTGAAGAACAACTTATTTATTTCTATGATTCGGGGTATGATCGTTTGCATCCTAATACCAATGGTCAAGAACGTATGGCACATACATTGATGTATCAGTTACTTTCTTTGCCTGCATCATTCTGACAGTTGGACATTCATATTTTGCCTTTTTGGAAGAGTTTGTCTATTGGGGAGAACCTTCGATGTTTCGATATGAATTTGAAGAATTGAAAAAATGTTCAAGTGGCAAATTGATGTTGTTTGAACATCTTTTTATTAGTTCTTATTTACTGAAAGAGTACTTGAACTATTGATTTTGAGCAATTTTCTATATTCTTGTATCATTTTTTATGGTTTCTTTTCTTGTTTACTTTTGCCTAAATCTTTTAACTTATAAAATGTATATGAAAAACATGAAATTAAAAGTATTACTTGTTTTATGTGCTTTACTCCTGTTATCGGCTTTTATTGCTGAGAGAAAAGAGCCCATTACTATTTTTATGATTGGTGATTCTACCATGGCGAATAAAAGTCTGAAGAATGGTAATATAGAGCGTGGTTGGGGACAAATGCTTCCCGGATATTTTACGGAAGAGGTTGTGGTGGATAATCACGCTATGAATGGATGAAGTTCACTCAGTTTTATCAATGAAGGACGTTGGGATGTAGTGCTTTCTAAAATTCATAAAGGTGATTATGTATTTATTCAATTCGGACATAATGATGAGAAACCTAGAGCCACATTACATACAGAGCCCGGAAGTACCTTTGATGATAATTTAAGACGTTTTGTGAATGGAACATGTGCTAAGGGAGGAAATCCTGTACTGTTCAATTCTATAGTTCGTCGTAATTTCCCCCCCCCTAAAGGTGTGACGGAGATAAAGGGTAGTTATGAAAAAGAAGGTCCGGTATTGGTTGATACCCATGGGAAATATCTGGAATCTCCCCGTCGGGTAGCCGGAGAAATGAATGTATCTTTTATTGATTTGAATAAATTGATCCATGACTTGGTTACCGGTATGGGAGTCGAGAATTCAAGAAAATTGTTTATGTGGATTCCTTCCGGACAATATGAATTTTGTCCGGAAGGGAAAATTGACAATACTCACTTGAATATATATATGGTGGACGTCTAGTTGCCAGGTTGGTTGTGGACGCTTTGATGGAAGAAGTGCCGGCTTTGGCAAAATATGTGCGACGTTATGATTATGTGGTGGCGAAAGATGGGAGTGGGGATTTCTTTACAGTTCAGGAAGCAGTGAATGCGGCAGTTGGTGGTGGCAAGAAAACAATATCTATACTTGTCCGTCCGGGAGTATATGAAGAGTATGTTTCTATGCCGGAATCATCGCCTCGAATAGAATTGGTGAAACAGACAGGGGCTGAGATCAGGGATAACGGGTTCACACAAGATGTTTATGTGGCACCTTATAAGGGTGACAGAGTGTGTGCTATCAGTTATCATTTGATAAGAACAGGGTAGGTACATGTACCGAACAATATCCCATCGGGGGAGATAAGTCGAAATCGACTCCTGCGTCTTTAGATAAATGGGTGGAAAGCTTGGTAAACTCCGGTAGATAGGGAGTTGGCAATGATACATGGAATATCGCAGGGATATGATGCTTTTCAAAATCCTAAAATATTGTGGAAATAAGGTAAAGGCTATGGAAAATGAAATATGGGTGGGTACATTTAGAGAGGTAGTTGCTTATAACAAAAGAACGAGAAAAAAATCGCTTGAATGTGCTAGAAAACGGCTATGACATAACTCCTCATTTGGATATGAATGCACAATTATTTACAGAACCACTGACTATGGTATTGAAATCTGTGGGAAACAGAGTTTCGGAGATTAGGCAAGATGGGAAAAAGCTTTTTCTAAAGAAGGATGCTGATAAGGTTCTTTTCGATTTTAATCCTTATGGATGGATGATTCAGATTCGTTTTATCTGAAGTGTTGGATATAGTTTTAAAACTAGAATAGGGAAATCCGTTAGTCTTTATTGTAACCATTTGAGGTGTGATAATAAGATTAACGGATTTGTTTTTTGCTCTTTTATAAAGTTACTCAGAATTAATTTCTAAATTTGTTCCCGTTAACTTTATTCCTTTTTCAAAAGAAATAAAATGGAAAACACAGAGAAACTGATTGTAGAACAACTGAAAAATGGCAACGAAGATGCTTATAAATACATCTATGATTATCATTATGTTCTTTTATGTCATGTAGCAAATCAATATTTGAACGATAATTTTTTATCGGAAACTATAGTTGGAGATGTAATATTTCACCTTTGGGAAATCAGAGAAACTTTAAACATTACTATTACTATTAGAAGTTATCTGATAAAGGCCGTTCGTAATCGTTGTATAGACTATCTGAAATCTAGATCTGAAAAAAAGGAAATTTCATTTTCAGTTTTAGTACCGGAAGAGATGTCTGAAGAAAAGTATTTGCAGTCGGATAATTATCCTTTGGGAATATTATTAGAACGTGAATTGGAGCATGAAATCCGTATGGCAATAGATAAACTACCGGTTGAATGTAGATGTGTTTTTGAAAAAAGTAGATTTGAGGAGAAAAAATATGAAGAAATTTCTCAGGAATTAGGTATTTCTATAAATACGGTTAAGTATCATATAAAGAATGCATTATCTTTCCTTCAGACTGAATTGAGCAAATATTTAATTGCTTTGATTTTATTTTTTTCGTGTTAAAACAGAAAAAAGTTCTTTTAGGACTACCCTGTATTTAAAATAAATCGTCTTCACTTTAGAAACAACAAAGATGAAAGCAGAAAAAGAACATATTGATGAATTAATAGTATCCTATTTAAGTAATGAGTTGGATGGAAATGCTGTGCATGAACTGAAGGAGTGGATAGCTGCGTCTGTGGAAAATGAAAAGTATTTTATGCAGCGGCAAGAAATTTGGTTTTCTGCCATAAGTGTGAAAGAGGATGTTAAATATGATAAGAGCAAAGCATTTGAACAATTTAAAAATAGAATTGCTAATCAGAGGTTGAATGATAAAAGAGAACGTGAAAATTTCTGTTTGTCTAAATTTTGGCGTTATGCAGCTGTTATTGTTGTATTGTTCTCAGTTTCTTATTTTTCTTATTGGAGGGGTGGAATAAGTATAAAAGAGGTATTTTCGGATATCATTGTGGAGGCTCCTCTTGGTTCCAGAACAAAATTGACCTTGCCGGATGGGACATTAGTGTGGTTGAATGCCGGATCGCGTATAACATATTCACAAGGATTCGGAGTAGGGAATAGAAAAATAGAATTGATAGGAGAAGGGTATTTTGAAGTTAAACGAAATGAAGAAGTTCCATTTCTTGTGAAAACGAATAGTTTGCTGGTAAAGGTATTGGGAACGAAATTTAATTTTCGGGATTATCCGGATGATGCAGAAGCCATTGTTTCTTTGTCCGAAGGAAAAGTGGCATTGAATAATTTATTGAAAAAAGAAAAAGAAGCTTTTTTGTTACCCAATGAAAGGGTGGTTTTGAATAAAAAGAATGGCAGAATGCATGTGGAGTATTCTACTGTTTCCAATGCATTACAATGGACTAATGGATATTTATTTTTTGATGAGGAATTGTTGCCGGATGTTGTGAAGGAGTTAGAACGTAGTTATAATGTGAAAATACAAATAGCTAGTGATACTTTGAATACTTTCAGGTTCTATGGAAATTTCGTTCATCGTGAGCAAAATATTCAGGAAGTTTTGGAAGCATTATCTGCGACCCGTAAGATTCATTATATTATTGAAGGACACAATATAACTTTATATTAAGTAGGGAGTGGATTAAAATTGTTTAACCTTAAAATTAAAAGTATGAATAGAATTAGAGCTGTAATACTGTGATAGGGGTACGAAAGGGATGAAAAAGAAAAGGTGGGAAGATATAGGGATTTTCCCACCTTGATGAAATCTCTTTTTCGACTTATGATTGTGAGTGCGCTTTTAGAGAATGCAAAGTTAATGATTTTTCTCTTTAAAAGCTAAGTTCATTTAATTTTTTAATTAATAAATTACTAATTTATGAAAAACAAGAGAAAGGCCATATTATTGGTCGGGGCTTTGCTTTGCCTTAATTTGAATATCTTCTCACAGAATATACCATTGAAAATGAATAAAGTGTCGGTGAAAAAAGCTATGACTGAGCTAAAAGAAAAAAGTGGATATTCATTTGTGTATATAGCTGGGGATTTAGATACGAAAAAGATTGTTGATATAGACGCTGAGCAACTGCAAGAAGTTATTGAGCAAATCTTGGAAGGACAAAATGTTTCTTATGAGATAAAAGATAAAAATATCGTTATTCGGAAGAAGGAGGTAGAACAGTCCATGTTGAACGAGAAAAAATTACAAGATATTTCAGGGCTTGTGATGGATGTTATGGGAGAACCTATCGTAGGAGTTAATGTGATGGAAAAGGGGACTACTAATGGTACTATTACTGATATGGATGGTAAGTTTTTACTTAAAGCTCCTGCGAATGCAACTCTTATTATTAGTTTTATCGGTTATAAGACTCTTGCTGTTAATTTGGAAGGGGAAAAGAATGTGAATATAACTCTGAAAGAGGATTTGGAACAATTAGATGAAGTGGTGGTGGTTGGTTATGGAACTCAAAAAAAATCTAGTTTGACAGCATCCGTGGCGACAGTGCCTGCAAAAGAACTGAGTAAACAGATGGGGCATTCTGTTGCAGCTGCTTTGCAGGGGAGGGCTCCAGGAGTAGAAATATTGCAAAAGGGGGGAGAAGCTGGGGCAGATATCAAGATACTTGTTCGGGGAGCAGGTACATTTGGTGCTACTGAACCTTTATATGTTATTGATGGTGCATTTTCTAATAATGGGCTAAATTCGTTGAATCCTTCAGATATTGAATCAATAGAAATCCTGAAGGATGGTTCGGCGGCTGCCATTTATGGCTCTCGCGCTGCAAATGGGGTTGTGCTGATAACTACCAAGCATGGTCAAAAAGGTAAAGCAAAAGTTGAAATTTCTGCAAACTATTCTTTGCAGACTCCTTCTAAATATCTTGATTTTCTAGATGCAAATGAGCATCGCGAATATACTAAGCAAATTGTTGAAAATTCAACAAACCAGACTCAAGCTCCAGAAAATATTCATCCTACTAATCCTGATATTAATACTGACTGGCAAGATGCATATCTAAGAAATGCTCCTATGTATAATTTGAATGCTTCAATTTCTGGTGGTGGTGAATATTCAACTTTTAATACAAGTTTGGGGTATTTTGATCAGCAAGGTATTATGGAATTTTCTGGTTTTAAGAAATATAATGCACGTGTCAATGGAACGTTTAAGAAAGGACGTTTGACTGTTAGTGAAACTCTTTCTGCTGCTTTTACAAATAAGGAGCCTCAAGTAAGGATGGTGATGGGGATTCCTACTGTTCCAATGACTGATGTAGAGGGAAGGTATGTATCTGCAGGTAAAGATTATTATGTAAATGAAGGAAAAGTTACTAATCCGTTTGCATCTTATTCCAATACTGTTCGAAGAAATAAAACAGTTAATGTTACTGGTAGTTTGAATATAGGACTGAATTTATATAAAGGATTGGATTATAAGCTACTACTTGGAGGTGACTATATATCAACAAATAATATATCTCGGTCCATTGCTTTTGACTCCAATTGGGATGAGAATGGTAATGCAGATCCTGATTATAGCAGAACGATTAATTCACTATCTGAAAGTCGTGGACAGCGATTTAGTTATACAATTGATAACATTTTGACTTATAAGAATATGTTTGCTGGTCATACTATTGACGCAATGGTAGGTACAAGTTGGATGAGAGAATACTATAGAACTATGGGGATTGGTTCTGGTTCTACAGATTTGGGTGGTCCTAATATTACTATTTTTAATGGGAAAGGAGATATAACAAGTGAAGAATACAATTCAGCTTTACTCTCCTTTTTTGCTCGCTTGAACTATGACTATAAGGAGCGTTATCTTGTTTCTGCAAGTATTCGTAGTGATAAATCTTCCAAATTTGCTAAAGGAAATAGGGTCGGTTACTTTCCTTCGGTTTCAGTGGGTTGGAATATACATGAAGAGAATTTTTTTAATATAGAATGGATAAGTAAAATGAAGATTAGAGCTAGTTATGGTGAATTAGGAGCTAATTTTATAGATTCATATTCTTTCCTTTCTACGGCTTATGGTCCAATACCTTCTGTATTCGGTGAAAATCAGATTGGTCAAAGTAGTGTGATGAATGGTTATGTAACCAAATTTGCTCAGGAAAATTTGACTTGGGAAAAATCAATATCTAAAAACGTAGCATTGGAAATGGCTTTTCTGAATAATAAAATTTCTTTTACAGCTGAATATTTTTGGAAAGATAATAATGACTTACTTGCTCCATTACTTCCATTAGCATCGTCAGGGCAAACCATTATGACTAATGGGGGGGATTTGCCAGTTTTTAATTCTGCATCTGTTGAAAATAAAGGTTTTGAATTTACGGTAGGTTATCGTAATAATTGGAAGGATTGGAGTTTGGATGTTACTGCCAATATTTCGGCATTAAGAAATAAAGTAAAGAGTTTGGGTGAGGGAGTACAACCCATTAAGGCAGAGGTGATGATGAGTGGTTCTTTTAATGACCGTCCTACTATTACTAAACCGGGCTTGCCTATTGGTACCTTTTGGGGATATGTGGTGGAAGGTTTTGATAATGATGGTAATTTTATTTTTCAGGATAATAATGGTAGTGTGAATGGTGTATTGACAGGAAAACCGGATGGGAAGATTGATGAGAATGATAAAACGGATATTGGTAATCCTCATCCGGATTTTACTTATGGTTTAAATATAAATGTAGGTTATAAGAATTGGGATTTGACTGCTTTTTTCCAAGGAACGCAAGGTAACGATATTTTTGCTTTAATGAAATATGATTGGTATTTTGGAGGAGCTAATAGTGCTACCCTAAAGGATGCTTTCTATAATTCATGGACTCCGCAAAATCCTAATGCAGAAGCTCCTAAACTGAATAGTAAAAACAGTTCTGGCATAAACTCGCTTCCAAGTACATTCTATGTGGAGGATGGTTCTTATTTCAGATGCAAGAATCTACAAATCGGTTATTCCTTTAATAAGAAATTATTGCAAAAATTCCATATAGAATCATTTAGAATATATGCGGGGGTACAAAATTTATTCACTATCACAAAATATCCCTTGTATGATCCCGAAGTTAGTTCAAACGTGTTGTTTGACAGAGGTGTGGATGGTTTCTGGCAAGCACAGGAAAGTCCTCATGAAGCAACAATGAATTCTAGAGTATATAATCTTGGTGTCAATTTAACTTTCTAAAAACAGAATAAGTATGAAAATAATGTTGCGTAAAATTATAGTTATCATCATCAGTTTTGTAACTATTGGAATGATGGGCTCATGTGAAGATATTTTTAATGATTTGGCGGTGAATCCTAATCAATCAGACGTTAATTCATTTTATACTACACTAGAAAATTGTAATAAGGGAATTCTTGGTATCTATGGGTATATTTCGACTCCTCGTAATTTGGGAGCTTGTGGATTTGGTTTGATGTTGACTCGTAGTGATGAGGGGTGTTCGGTAGCTGATTATGGAGTACCAGGTGCTTATAATGAAGAGTTTACCCCTTCCTATTATTCATTGGTTCAACCTTTTCAGTTAATGTATACAGCTGCTTCCCAAGCTAACCAAATGATTGAAAGTCTTACTGAAATAGAATTCAGCAATAAAGAATTACAGGATGCATATTTGGGGGAGGCTTATTTTCTTCGTGCATTTACACATTTCTTTTTATTCATCAATTATAGGAATATTCCTTTGATTAAAGAATTGCCTAAGGCTCCTAATGAATATAAGCCTCAGGCAACACCTGAAGAGGCTTGGGATTTTATTATAGATGATCTGATCAAAGCTAAAGATTTACTTCCTGACAAGAATTTTTGGGATGCTAAAAATAAAGGACGTGTGACGAAAGCTTCTGCTTATGCACTTTTGGGTAAGTCATATCTTTATAGATCCGGTATTGAACCCAAATATGGAACTTCACAAATAACTTATTATAATGAGGCTGCTGCGGCTTTTGCAGAAATCATTAATGGTAATTGTGGGGACTACAGATTGGTAGATGACTATTCATGGAACTTTGATGTGGCACATGAAAATAATGATGAATCTATTTTTGAAGTACAATTTGTCGGAGTGTTGAATACAGGATTTAACCCAGGATTTGTGGACAGTGGGTTGTTCAATGACGTCCGGTGTAAAATGTGTATAATGAATAGAAGTAGAAATTCGAATAGTTCTGCACAGGTTATGCACAATTGGTTATATGATAAATTTGTAGCGTCAAAAACAGTGACAGGAGAAACTGATCCACGTATGTTTGGTTCGTTTGTTTTTAATGATAATGTATCGGAGATTATACGTCCGAAAGGTATGAAGGTTACTTTTCTTGAAGGGAAGGACTGGGAAGCAGAAATGGGTTCAAAGGAAGGAACATTTGGTGAACAATATGAGTTGGCAATGGGATATAAAATGTGTAGTAGGAAATGGTTGGATTGGACCTTACCTCCGACAGATGATGCTGGTGGGCATTTTTTTAATGGACGTGCACAAGGAGTAAACTGGAGAATGATTCGTTATTCGGATGTTTTGCTGATGTATGCTGAAGCTGTAGTAATGGGAGGGAAAGCCACTGCAAACATAACCCCGTTAGAAGCAATAAACAAAGTACGCGATAGGGTAGGAGTACCTCATGTAACAGAAGCTAATATGAGAACTATTGAAGATGAACGTATTCTAGAACTTACCTATGAAGGCTCCCGATTCTTTGACTTGCTTCGTTGGGGTAAAGTAGTAGAGCGTTTTCGCGAATTGGAAAATACTGATCCTTTGTTTAAAAGGTTTAGCAGGGCTCAATATATGGGGTTTAAGGAAAATAAGAATGAATGGGTTCCATTGCCAATTGATGAAGTAGAGGGTAATCCATATATCACTAAAAATAATCCAGGATGGTAATTAAAAATAGAATAATTATGAAAGTATTTTATTATATTATATGTGCAGCTTGCTTTGCCGGCTGTGTGTCATCTTCCAATGATAAAACGGTGAAAGAGAATGGTCGAACATTGCATAATGGCATTGTGCTGCCCGAGCAATGGCCTCCTAGTATGATTGATGATGGAGTACGTCGCGAAATGTCTTTACCTTATATTTCAAACAAACCGACTGTTATTTCTGTAAATTTAGGACGCCAATTATTCGTTGATGATTTTTTAATTGCAGAAACAGATATGGAGCGTGTTTCCCATAAGGCTATGTTCTATGAGAATAATCCGGTACTTGCTCCGGATAAGGAGTGGGAATACACTTTTGAACGTGCTCCTTATGCTGCTCCTTTCAGTGATGGAATATGGTATGATGAAAGCGAACAAAAATTTAAAATGTGGTATTTGGCTGGTGCCGGATCTATGCACAAACATCGTCAAAGCTTTTATACTTGTTATGCAGAGTCAAAAGATGGGAAGCATTGGGAAAAAGTGAATATGGATATAGTGCCGGGTACGAATATTGTAGATACTTGTGATCGGGATGCGGCTACAGTTTGGCTCGATAAAATGTGTCCAGAACCAGAAAAACGTTTCAAACTCTTCAATGTGGAAAAACATAGTGGAGGATGGAAAATAATTTTAAAATATTCAAAAGATGGTATTCATTGGTCGGAAGGAGTTGCGCAATCAGGACCGGTGGGGGATCGTACCACTGCTTTCTATAATCCGTTTACTCAAAAATGGGCTATTAGTCTACGGCAGGGGAGTAAAGCAGACGGACGCTCTAGAGGCTATTTGGAAAATGAAGATCCAGAGATGGCAGTTAGCGTGGCGCATTCATTGGCTAAAGGAATAAAGGATAAAAATATAGTTTTGTGGTTTACTCCTTCCGATAAGGAACTGCCACATCCTGAATTTCCTGATGTGCGTCCAGCCATTTATAATTTTGATGCTATGCCTTATGAAAGTGTTATGCTAGGGTTCTATGCTATGTGGAAAGGACCAGAGAATGATCTCTGTGGTAAGTTAGGTATTCAGAAAAGAAATGAAATAGGGATGGGATATAGTCGGGATGGTTTTCATTTTTATCGTCCCAGTTATGAACCTGTTATGGGAGTAAATGAAACGGAAGGGGCATGGAACTGGGGAAATATGCAGTCTATTATTGGCGTACCTCTCATTGTTGGTGATTCTTTGTATTTGTATTCTAGTGGAAGAATGAAGAATAAAGTGATGTGGGATGGATTTACTTCTACTGGGTTGGCAACTTTACGTCGTGATGGGTTCGTTTCCATGCATACAGACACAGAAGGGGTACTTGTTACCGAGAAAATAAAGTTTGATGGTAATCATTTTTTTGTGAATGCACAAGCAAAGGATTTGCAGGTGGAGATAATGGATGAAAATGGTAATGTGATTACGGGATTTTCCAGAGAGGATTGTAAGGAAATGAATGATTTGAACAGTACTAAACAATTGGTAACTTGGAAATCAGGTAAAAAACTTGCTGCTCTTTCAGGCAAGATAGTTAAAGTGAAGTTTTATGTTACTTGTGGAGATTTATATGCTTTTTGGATTTCTCCATGGGACACAGGAGAAAGTAGGGGATATACAGGTGGTGGTGGTCCGGGACTCAATCCTTGTGGAATCGATATTAAATAATTGATATGTGTAAAACATAGTTGTGTTACATCGTGTATTTTGTTGGTGGAGGTGTGTCGTAATGCACGATGCACCTCTTTTTTTGTTCATCACTATACAAATCTGTTCACTTTCTTTAAGCTGCGATCTTTTGAAGATTTCTTTGATTTATGTGTTCCCAGCATC
>ENA-OYYK01000966-OYYK01000966.1-human-gut-metagenome-genome-assembly--contig:-NODE-966-length-17110-cov-7.333275_pt1 | contig 17110 bp, 14 predicted proteins | sample MGYA00243247_ERZ653443 | MGnify/ENA primary metagenome ERZ653443 (study PRJEB26926, sample SAMN06165010) | human gut metagenome | biome: ENVO:00009003; feature: ENVO:2100002; material: ENVO:00002003... | reverse complement strand
GCAGAGCACTTGACTTTTAATCAAGTTGTCCGGGGTTCGAATCCCCGATGCCTCATTCAAGGAAATCCTGAGAAATTAGGATTTTCTTATATTATGAAAGATTTTGAGCAGAATAAGAAAAACGCAGGGAAGAAGAGAGTACATTTAGGAAACTGTTACAGAGAATTTTCCAGACAGATATCAGAGGTCTTGCTGAGAGGAAAAGTAGTGAAGTAGATGGAAGATGGCTTCGGAGCGGCATAGCTGAACAGATGATGTTAGGTTATGAAGGGTTCGCCCGTTACAGCGAGGAGTACTGCAGGGTACTTGCTAAGATTCATACCCGTGAGGGCTGGATGAATTGAAGTGGTAACACGGGATATAACTCGTCTTCAGGTTAGAAGGCGGGTTTTTTTGATTTATAGGGACAATGAAAGTCAGATAAGGAGGAAGTGTTATTTATGCGGAAAAGAAAAAAAATCCACAGTATACTTGTAGTGGCAGGCATCGTTTGCCTTGCGGGTGCAGTTTTTCATATAGTGGACACAGGAAGGATATTCCAAAAGCAGACGATCATATGGAGCGAAGAACAAAAGGGAAGTTATGTGCAGGCAGCGAAAAAGGCACCCGTATATTTTGCGGATCAGACATTCAAAAAGAGGATTCAACAGGAGATAGACGGGGTTGCCGATAAGCAGAAGTCTGGAAAAGCGTACTATGTTTCACCGAAGGGAAATGACAATGCAAAGGGAAGTAAAAAGAAGCCGTTTCGCACGTTCAAGCGGGCATGTAAGAGTCTGAAGCCGGGCGATACGCTGTATGTGCGTGGTGGGATTTATACGGAAAACATACGACTTGGGAAAAAGCAGAGCGGAACCAAGAAAAAATATGTTACAATCTGCAATTATCCCGGGGAAGAGCCTGTGATCAGCGGAAAGAAGAAAAAAGCAGAACTGATGAAAATTACAGGTGCATCATATTTACGGATATCAGGTTTGGAGTTTCAGGATGCAAAGGGGCAGGATTCCTGTGGGATTAAAATTGCTCCGGGCAGTCATCATATAGTGATCAGTGGAAACAAAATACATCAGATATCGGTGCCGGATCCGAAGAAAGAAGACCACTGTGCCAATGGAATACTTCTCTTTGGAGAAAAAGCAAAAAAAGAGATCCATAATATACTGATCTATAATAATAATCTGTACGATTGCCAGACCGGCTGGGCAGAATGTATTTCTGTGGCGGCAAACTGCCGAAATATTAATGTGATATCGAACAGGATTAAAAATACGGGAAATATCGGGATTGATGTAACCGGCAATTATGGATATTGCAGCGACCCCGCAAAGGATTTTCCAAGAAAATGCCTGATCTATCAGAACAGGGTAGAGCAATGTGTTTCGCCGTATGCAACCTCTTATGGTATCTATGTGGATGGAGCTAAGGAAGTTCAGATTTTAAAAAATCAGGTCAGAAAATGCAGCGGAGGCATTGAAATCGGAGCAGAGGAAAAGCCACCAAAGGAAGAATACAGTACATCGGATATTTTAGTACAGGACAACCGGATTGTGGATAACATAGAAAATGGTATTACGGTTGGTGGATATCAGAAGAATCTCGGATGGGTAAAAAATGTTCGGATTTTGAACAACCGATGCAAAAATAATGGAAAAGACAATGCCATCCTGACACTGGCAAAGTGTAAAAATATCACCTTGAAACAGAATACGTTTCAGAATACGTCCGGGGATGCTGCAGTGGTATATGCGGAATTTCCAGAAAAGTATACAAAGAATATTCAATTTCAAAATAATAAATATTACAATGGACACAGCAAAAACAAGACACTGTTTGTTTATCGGGGAAAGACCTATACCTCTTTTTCTAAGTGGAAAAAAGTAGTTGGAAAACAGGCGGGTGTCTATCAAAAATAAAAAAGTATGGAGGAAAAAAAATGAGCAATAAAGGAAAGTTTTACATGACAACGGCGATTGCCTACACATCGGGAAAGCCTCATATTGGAAATACCTATGAAATTATCTTAGCAGACAGTATTGCAAGATATAAAAGATTTGAAGGGTATGATGTATTTTTCCAGACAGGTACGGATGAGCATGGTCAGAAGATTGAGTTAAAAGCACAGGAAGCAGGAATTTCTCCAAAGGAATATGTGGATGGTGTTGCAGGACAGGTAAAAGAGATCTGGGATCTGATGAACACTTCCTATGATAAATTTATCCGTACCACAGATGCACCGCATGAAAAACAGGTGCAGAAAATCTTCAAGAAGTTATATGACCAGGGAGATATTTACAAAGGACATTATGAGGGACTGTATTGTACCCCTTGTGAATCATTTTTTACAGAGTCACAGTTAGTGGATGGAAAATGTCCGGACTGTGGAAGAGAGGTTGTTCCGGCAAAAGAGGAAGCATACTTCTTTAAAATGAGCAAATATGCAGACCGTTTGATCGAGCATATCAATACACACCCGGAATTTATCCAGCCGGTTTCCCGTAAAAATGAGATGATGAATAACTTCTTATTACCGGGACTTCAGGATCTTTGTGTTTCCAGAACTTCCTTCTCCTGGGGAATTCCGGTAGATTTTGATCCGAAGCATGTGGTTTATGTATGGTTAGATGCACTGACAAACTATATTACTGGAATCGGTTATGACTGCGACGGAGAATCCAGTGAACAGTTCAAGAAAGACTGGCCGGCAGATTTACATCTGATCGGAAAAGATATTATCCGTTTCCATACGATTTACTGGCCGATTTTCCTAATGGCACTCGATCTGCCGCTGCCAAAACAGGTATTTGGTCATCCGTGGCTGATCCAGAGTGATGGAAAAATGAGTAAATCCAAAGGAAATGTGTTATATGCCGATGAACTGGTAGATTTCTTTGGCGTGGACGCAGTGCGTTACTTCGTGTTACATGAGATGCCGTTTGAAAACGATGGTGTGATCTCATGGGAGCTTTTAGTAGAGAGAATTAACTCCGACCTTGCAAATACACTTGGAAATCTGGTAAACCGTACCATTTCCATGAGTAATAAATATTTTGACGGTGTAGTTTCTAATAAAAATGTCTGCGAGGATGTGGATGAAGATTTAAAGAATGTTGTAACTTCCACCGTAGACCGCGTCGATGCGAAAATGGGTGAGCTTCGTGTTGCAGATGCGATCACAGAGATTTTTGCACTGTTTAAACGCTGCAACAAATATATTGATGAGACAATGCCTTGGGCACTTGCAAAAGATGAGAGCAAGCAGGATCGTCTTGCAACCGTGCTTTACAATCTGGTAGAGAGTATCAGCATCGGTGCAGAATTATTAGAGAGTTTTCTGCCGGAGACAGCAGAGAAGGTCTTAAACCAGTTAAATGCAACCAGAAGAGGTTATGATAAGCTGCATACTTTTGGACTGTACCCGGATGGCGGCAAGGTAACGGAAAAACCGGAAATCCTCTTTGCACGTCTGGATTTAGATGAAGTATTGAAAAAAGTAGAAGAGCTTCATCCACAGAAGGAAGAAGAAAAAGCGGATGAGGAAGTAGCACCGGGAATTGATATTGAAGCAAAATCGGAAATTTCCTATGATGATTTTATGAAAATGCAGTTCCAGGTAGGAGAGATCATTGCCTGTGAAGAAGTGCCGAAATCTAAGAAACTGCTCTGCTCACAGGTTCGTATCGGAAGTCAGGTAAAACAGATCGTATCCGGTATTAAGAAACATTATAGTGCAGAGGAAATGGTTGGCAAGAAAGTTATGGTTCTTGTAAACTTAAAGCCAGCAAAATTAGCAGGTGTTCTATCGGAAGGAATGTTATTATGTGCCGAGGATGAGAACGGCGAGCTTTCCTTGATGGTACCGGAGAAAGAGATGCCAAACGGAGCAGAAATCTGCTAGTCAGAAGCTGCGAATGAAAAGTTAGAGAATGAAAGAGGTAACTGACCAAGAAGCGGCAGATAGAATAGCCGAAAGGAAAACTATTAGAAAGAATTAAAATATCAGAATATAAAACAGAGGGTTTATCTTAGAATATTCCAGGATTAACCCTCTATTTATATAGGTAGGTAACTAATTAGATTCTGCCGAGAAAATCTTATTTAGAGGTACTAAGATTTGCACCGCTCTTGTGCTGCTTGTTAGCAACCAGATAAATCGCAAAGATTGCTACAAAGAACAAGAGCTGGATTCCGATCGCTTTCCAGTAAAAGTTCATGGAAAACGGTTCAGCGGAGTAGCTGCCAAACATATTCGTAATCCGCACATACCAGTAAGCCGGCAGGAAGCGGGACACCTGCAGCAGGTTGTCACTTAAGATGGCCTGTGGAACAAAGATTCCGCATAAGAAGCTCATGCCAAGTCCGACTACATTTGCGATCATGTTTAAAACATTGGTATTCGGTGAAAAAGTGCTTACCAATAAAGTGAGGGCAAGTGTGAACAATAAAAATACAAAGCTGTTCAAGATACAGAGCAAACCGTTTTTAGAAAACATATCCGCACCGTATACTATCCGTCCAATGATGATAAAAAATCCCCAGACTGCCAGGCAGTAGAGAGCACATCCCATACTTAAAGCCAATCCTTTCGAGGTTGGTGAAACCGGAGCACAGTCCATGCGGTTCTCAATGTCCTTTTTACGGAAGAGAATGAGGATTGGTGCAAGGCTGATCGTCAGCAGCAGAATCAGGATGTATGGCATGTACTGGAAGTAATAGTACAGGTTATCCGAAGAGGAGTGGTCCTTTTCAAAAGAGAGGGAGGTTACCTTTTCGATATCCTTTGCAGAATCCGCCGTGTGCTTTGCCGCATCGGTAATGGTGTCGCCGCTGCACAGATAGAGCCGCATGGTTTTTAAATACTGGTCTACCTGTTCATCCAGAAAATAGCCGCTGGCACTGTCTTTTCTTTTGCTGCTTTGAATGAGATTTTTTTTGTTACCGTCTAAAAGGTTTTTTTCAAAGCCCTTTGGAATCGTCAAAACATAGCTGACCTTACGATAGAACAGACTGTCCTGAATGACTTCTCCATCATTTTCTAAAGGGACAATAGTGTGTATTTCATCCAGATAATCTGTCAGGGCATGACTGGCTTTGGATTCATCACAATCTATGATACCGATATCTAAAGAGGATGACTGAAACTGGCTGTCATTGCTATCCTTTGCTAAGAAGCTCATGAGAATCATAATGACTAAATAAATTCCTAAATATAAGATGCAGGAAGGCAGATTCTTTTTTGCAATTTTAAAAAAGGTCTTAAATGTTTGCATATTTTTTCCTCCTCGTCAGTAAAAATCCACCGATACAGAAAAGAACGGATAAAATAATAAGAGAAATCAGATTTTCAAAGTATCGGTCAAGTGAATCATAGATTGCGAGTGAGTAGAACATATCGCTGATCAGTGCAGTCGGATTGATTCGATTGATGATCGGGCAGTAAGTATCCACAACGATCCGCATATTTCCTGCCATTAATCCACTTAAGAAACTGCCGCCCATGGTGATGACCATGACCAGCCCGGTTTTGACGTTTTCCGACATGTTTCCAATGGCACCGATGAAAAATCCCATGGTCATACCGGTCGTACATCCGATAAAAATTGCTAAGAGTGCAAACGGAAGTCTGGTATTCAGCGGAATCCTTAAAACAAGGATAATAAAGGCAAAAGAGATTAAAATACAGAGAAAACGAAACAGGATATTTACTGCAAGTTCTCCGGTAATGTCTTTTAATTTGTGGGTCGGTGATACATTCTTGCGGGCGCCGATCGCAGACATATTTCCCTGATTCTGAATCGCGATCAGACATCCGGCTGTACCACAGTACATGGATACCATAGCGAGAAGATTGTAAAAATACTGGTCGTAGGTATCTACGTTTTTTCCGTAAGAGATTTCCTGGTTGTAGGAAGCACTTTCCTGTAAGATGTCCATGGCTTCGGAAAGTTTTTCCGGGTGAGTTTTTACAATTTTTACGATCGCCTGATAGTTCATCTGATATTCTTCAATGAAAGCAGACAGGATACTCTGATTTAATTTTGCAGAGGACATATCGGAGGAAACCGTCAGGGAGATGTTGTCATCTACCTGAATGATACCGTCCACTTTTTCTTTTTTCAACAGGGACAGTGCCTGTTTCTTATCACAGTAGACCGCTTTTAAGAAACGATCCTTATCGTCTTTATCTAATTCTTTTACCGTTTCCATAAATCCGTCAGACATACTTCCCTGCTCATTGACGATGGCTACGGGAATTGCCTGAAATTTTTCACCGGCAGTAATATTAGAAAAAGCGGCTTTGAATAAGGAACCTAAAATGATCGGAAACAGGATGACCCAGAACAGCTCACTGCGGTTATGGAGAAGCTGCTTTAAGTTATATTTAAATATCTGTAACATGGCATTTCCTCCTTAATCTCGTAATTCTTTTCCGGTCATTTCGAGGAAGACATCATTCAGTGTCGGAAGTTCGGAATAGACTCTGCCAAAGGAAAGATTCTTTGTCTGCAGATAGTCTAAAATGTGGATCAGGTTGTGCTTGCCGTTGTTGCAAAGGATGGTCAGTTTGTGATTTTCGTAAGTAACATCATAAACATTTTTTAATTCCTTCAGAGCAAGGATGTCTTCATCTGAAATATCAAGGATTTCGATGGAGATGATCTCTTTTTTCTTGATCATCTGCTTGAGTTCATCCGTAGTTCCGGTAGCAAGGTTTTTGCCTTTGTCCATGATGGCAATACGGGTACAGATCTGTTCAACCTCTTCCATATAGTGGGAGGTATAGACAATGGTTGCGCCCTGTCGGTTCAGTTCTAAGATGCCCTCTAAAATGCGATTGCGGCTCTGCGGGTCGACAGCTACAGTTGGTTCATCTAAAAAGATCAGTTTTGGTTTGTGGGCGATGCCACAGGCAATATTCAGACGGCGCAGCAGACCACCGGATAATTTTTTCGGATAAAATTTCTTATAGTCACTCAGTCCGACGAACTCGATGGCTTCTTCTACATACTGTCTGCGTAATTGTTTGTCTTTGATATAGAGACCACAGAAGTAGTCGATGTTGTCATAGACATTTAACGCATCAAAAACGGCAACGTTTTGCATGACAACACCAATTTTTCGTTTGCTGTCATAGCTGTCCGGCTGCATTTCCTTTCCAAATACTTCGATCGTTCCCTTATCATAGGATAACAGAGAAAGGATGCAGTTGATCGTGGTGGTCTTGCCGGAACCGTTAGGGCCTAAAAGTCCTAAAATTTCACCTTCCCGGATCTCTAAATTAAAGTGGTCTACGGCGATCAGTTCTTTATAGCGCTTGACCAGATTCTCTACTTTTATTACCGGTGTACTCATATGTAATTCCTCCTTCAATTTCAAGGTGTCTATTTCTTTCTAATTGTAGTATAATGGAACGGAAAAACCTATGGTAGTGAGTGTTGTCAGAATGTGAGATGACAAATGTCATAAAGCAACGAGGGAGGGGCGAAAGGATGATAAGGATTTTAGACAAGGGAATCCTGTTTGGGTTAGGAGCAGTCCTGCTGTTTCAAAGACAGGAATTTGTGATACCGGTAGTCGTGCTTTTGACGGCATTGATCTTTTCGTCTTTTAGCCTTTATCTTACGGAGGCAAAAATTCTTGGAATTTTGTGGATGGGATATCTGGTGTTGTGTGTGATCCGTCCCGAATTTTCGTATTTTTTACCATTATTATTGTATGACAGCATGTGGTACTCATTTTACTGGGGACTTGCGGGAGTGCTGTTTTATTATCCGGCAAGAGAAATCTATACGGGATGGATGAGTATGCTCTGGCTGTTGACAGCATTTCTTGCCGTTTATATGGCATATAAGAGTGAAAAAAACGACAGACTGGATGCGGATATCATTCATTTGCGGGATACCGATACGGAACTGAAACTGGTGATGGAGCAGCGAAACCGTGAATTATTGGAAAAACAGGAGAATGAGATCTATCTGGCGACTTTGAGAGAACGTAACCGTATTGCAAGGGAGATCCACGACAATGTAGGACATATGTTGTCGCGTTCTATTTTACAGGTGGGAGCACTTGCTACCATTTGTAAGGAAGAGACGATCCGGCAGCAGTTAGCAGGGATTAATGATACGCTGAATCAGGCGATGAACAGTATCCGGGAAAGCGTGCATGATCTGCACGATGATGCGATCGATCTGCGGCAGGCAGCATATGAAGCGGTAAAGGATATGAGAAAAAATTATGATGTCCATATCGAGTATGATATGTCTGCCCACATCCCGCGCAATGTCAAGTACTGTTTTATTGCGATTGTCAAAGAAGGAATGTCGAATATCATAAAACACAGCAATGCAGATAAGGTGGACATTATTTTCAGGGAACATCCGGGATTTTACCAGCTCTGCATTGAGGATAACGGTAGTGTCAGTCACAGTGTGAAAGAGTCAGACCACGGGATCGGAATCTCTAATATGAGAGAACGGGTTGAGGCACTGGGGGGAACACTCAATATCCGACAGAAGAACGGATTTCGGATTTTTGCAACGGTGCGCAAAGAGATGGAGGAGACAGAATGAGGACAGTAATTGTAGACGATGACGGTCTGGTAGCAATTTCATTAAAAACAATATTAGAAGCACAGGGGATTGAAGTGGCAGCAACCGGCAACGACGGAAAAGAAGCGATCGAGCTGTATCATCAGTATCATCCGGACGTATTGCTGATGGATATCCAGATGAAAGAGATGAGCGGTTTAGAGGCAGCGGAACAGATCCTTATAGAAGATGCAGAGGCGAAGATTTTATTTTTGACAACGTTTTCGGATGATGAATATATTGTAAAGGCTTTGAACATCGGGGCAAAGGGTTATATTTTAAAGCAGGATTTTGAAGGGATCGCGCCGGCAATGCAGGCAGTTGAACGCGGGCAGAGTGTGTTTGGAGGAGAAATCGTGCATAAGATCCCGGTTCTGATGCAGAGTAAAGAAGAGTTTGATTATGAAAAATATGACATCAGTGAAAAAGAGCAGGAGATTATAGAGCAGGTGGCACTTGGAAAAAGCAACCGGGAAATTGCAGGAGAACTTTTTTTGAGTGAAGGAACGGTAAGGAATTATATCAGTTTGGTGTTAGATAAGCTGTCGCTTCGTGACCGGACACAGCTGGCAATTTTTTATTATCAGAATGTAAGATAATATAAGATAGATAAAGGAGACAAGTTTTATGATTTTTGAGTCACATGCACATTACGATGACAGTAAATTTGACGATGACAGGGAAGAATTGTTATCCACTATGCAGGAAAACGGGATTGAAAAAATCATCAATATCGGATGCAGTATCGAAAGCTGTAAATCGACCTTGGAACTGACGAAGCAATATCCGTTTGTCTATGGGGCAATGGGAATTCATCCGAGTGATATTGGGGATTTGAATGAAGATACTTTTTTATGGCTGAGGGAGCAGGTAAAAAAGGAAAAGGTGGTTGCAGTCGGAGAAATCGGACTGGACTATTACTGGGACAAGGAAGAGGAAGTACAAAAAAATCAGCGTATCTGGTTCCGGCGGCAGTTAGAGTTAGCAAAAGAGAGCAATCTTCCGGTCATTATCCATTCGAGGGATGCGGCAGCAGATACGATGGAGATCATGAAGGAAGCACATGTGCAGGGAATCAAAGGAGTTATTCATTGTTTTTCCTATTCTAAGGAACAGGCGCAGGAATATGTGAAAATGGGATATTATATCGGAGTCGGCGGAGTCGCCACTTTTAAAAATGCAAAGAAATTAAAAGAGGTCATTGAAACGATTCCGTTAGAGAAAATCTTATTGGAAACAGATTGTCCGTATATGGCACCGGAACCGTACCGGGGCAAGAGGAATTCGTCACTTTATCTGCCTTATGTCGTAGAGAAGATTGCCGGCTTAAAAGGTGTGACAGCGAAGGAAGTAGAAGAAGTTACCTATCGGAATGCAGAGCAGTTGTTTTTAGGAAAGTAAAAGGAGAAGTATGGCAACATTAGGAAATCCACAAAATACCATTGCGGTATTACAAAAATATAAATTTAATTTTCAGAAAAAATTCGGACAGAACTTTTTGATCGACACGCATGTACTGGATAAGATCATTGATGCGGCGGGGATTACAGAGGAGGACTTTGTCTTAGAGATTGGTCCGGGAATTGGTACGATGACACAATACCTCTGTGAAAATGCAAGGGAAGTGGTTGCAGTAGAGATTGATAAAAATCTGATCCCGATATTAGAAGATACTTTGAGTGATTACCGGAATGTCACGGTGATCAATCAGGATATTTTAAAGCTGGATATTCCGGCGTTGGCAAAAGAGAAAAATGACGGGAAACCAATTAAGGTGGTTGCAAATCTTCCATATTACATTACGACACCGATCATTATGGGACTTTTTGAGAGCCATGTGCCGATCGACAGTATTACGATCATGGTACAAAAAGAGGTGGCTGACCGGATGCAGGTAGGACCGGGAACAAAAGACTATGGTGCCTTATCCTTAGCAGTGCAGTACTATGCAAAACCGGAAATTGTTGCGAATGTACCACCGAACTGCTTTATGCCCAGACCGAAGGTTGGCTCGGCAGTGATCCGTCTGACCAGACATGAGCAATGTCCGGTGGAAGTGGAGGATGAAAAGTTCATGTTCCGTGTGATCCGTGCATCGTTTAACCAGAGAAGAAAGACCTTAGCCAACGGACTGAATAATGCACCTGACATTCAGGTATCCAAGGAAGATATTGCAAAGGCTTTAGAGGAATTGGGGGTCGGGGCAAGCATCCGCGGAGAGACATTGACCTTAGAGCAATTTGCACGGCTTAGCAATATTTTAAAAAAATATATGTAAAAACTATGCAGAAGAACTATTGGAACTCCACAATATCTTTTCGGAAACGTTTCGGCAGATTCTGGTTTTGCAGGGCAGGATTTTTTCTTGCATCGATCGCGATACTTTCAAAGAAGCCTTTCCAGAGTTTTTGATATTCTAATTCCATAGAGGAATAGTCTGTGATCATATCGGCATTGAGATCGGAAGCGTCTGTTAATACACAGGGGCTTCCTTTTTTATGCAGTACCGCTAACTGTCTGCCTTCATCATAGATCATAAAGTTTTCCTGCGGCAGCCGGTCGCTGAAATGGTCTGCTAACAGAAGCAGGATGTTGTGCTTTGGGTGCACCGTGGCAATTAAAACGCCATTTTTTAATTCTTCAAACCGTAGAAAGCCGAGCAGATGATGTGCTTCATTGCCGGCAGCACGGGCAAGGGAAAAGACTTCATGGACATAGGGTTCTGCTAAGTAATCCGGCAGACGGCTTCCATCGGGAATTGCAAGTCCAAGGACAATACTCTTGTATACGGCATCGGCTTTGTCCATCGGATGCCGTTTGCTGACGCATTTCTCATCAGAGATGACAGCCTGATAGAGGATCGAATAGACTTCTTCACCCAGGCGTTGCTTTAAGGTTCTGCTTACTTTCTCACTCTTTTGTAAATCCGGTGTGACATCCCGGTAAGTGCAGAACAGATCATAGTTCTCTTCTCCGGTGTGGATCTGCAGGGAAATATTGTTGTGTCCAAGGCGGCTCTCCCAGGCATCGTAGACACCGGTAAAAATACCTTCGGGAGAATCCTCACATAAAAAAACATACATAATAAAGCTCCTTATCCATAGGCCAGATGTGACAGCCCACACAGGATCATCCTAAGATATCGGAGAGTGTAAGCTGTTCATAGCCCTGATTTCGTAATTCTTTTGGTACCATGGTCCGGTCAGAAACAAGATTGCGCACGATATAATCTTCGTCTAATTTTGTGGGATACATCATTCTGCCGGAACAGGTAATAAAATATAATGCCCGCTTTAAGACGACCCCCATCCGTTTTAGATCATCAAAACCAAGATTTGCGTGCCGTCTTGCTCTTATGATCCGTTGGGCTGATTTGTAACCAATGCCCGGAACACGCAGCAGTGTGCGATAATCTGCCTTTTGGATCTCGACCGGAAAATATTCTAAATGACGGACTGCCCAGTCGCACTTCGGGTCGAGATAAATGTTAAAGTCAGGCCTTGCCTCGCTTAACAGTTCATCTACATGAAAATGGTAATAGCGCAACAGCCAGTCTGCTTGATAAAGACGGTGTTCCCTCAAAAGAGGCGGTCCACCGGGCAGCATAGGGAGATTGGAATCCTCATTCACGTTGATAAAAGCAGAATAAAAGACACGCTTTAGGGAGAACTTGTCATAAAGCTGTTCTGCAACACTCATGATCTGGTAGTCATTTTCCGGGGTTGCACCAATGATCATCTGAGTACTCTGTCCGGCAGGAACAAACTTTGGAGCAGAGCGGTACAGTGCCAGTTCTTCTTTGTTCTCCGTGATACCGTTCTGGATCTGCCGCATAGGTTTTAAGATGGTCCGGCGGGATTTATAAGGTGCTAATTTTTTTAATGCATCGGCAGTCGGCAGCTCTAAATTAATGCTCATACGGTCAGCTAAATATCCGGTTCTCTGGACTAAGAGCGGATCAGCCCCCGGAATTGCCTTCACATGGATATATCCGTTGAAATGGTATTTGTTACGCAGCAAAAATAAAGTCTGATAAATCAATTCCATCGTATAGTTCGGACTGATCAGAATCCCGGAACTCAAAAAAAGTCCTTCGATATAATTCCTGCGGTAAAATTCTAAGGTAATGGTGCAGATTTCCTCCGGCGTGAAAGAAGCACGATGCACATCATTGTTGCAGTTGTTCAAACAATAAGCACAGTTAAAAATACATTCATTCGTAAACAGTATTTTTAAGAGAGAGACACAGCGTCCGTCAGCAGAAAAAGTGTGACAGATGCCCGGTGCAAGGCAATTCCCCATTCCGGTCTTGTTCCCGGAACGGTCTACGCCGCTGGATGTACAGGCAACATCATATTTTGCTGCGTCTGATAAAATGGTCAATTTTTCAAAAAGCGTCATATCCATTGCAATTTGCATAGCGTCCCTCCATAAAACACAAACAAATGTTCTGAAATAAGAATAGCACAGAAGAGAGAAAAAATCAAGAACAAACGTTCTGGAATAAAAGGAATTTTTTTCCATATACTAAAACGGGATGAAATTGTCCTATGAGTCAGGAGGTCTATGTGAAAGAAAAATTAAAGCTGATTTTCTCCTGTGTTCTGATCCTGATCTGTCTGCCATATTTTGTAACCTATTGTTTTCAGGGAGAGCCGGCAAAGGCGACCGTCAAAACGGATGAAAGTATTGAGATTGCAGGAATCCTTGCTTCGCAGGTTCCGGTTACGGTGGAAGAAGAGGCACTTAAAGCACAGGCGGTCATTGTGCGGACACAACTGCAATGGTGCAAAGAGAATAAAAAGGAAGCACCGAAGCCGCTATCAAAAAAGGAGATGGAGCAGCTTTGGGGGCAGGAAAAATATTATGAATTTTATGAAAAAATGATTCGGGCTGCCGGGGACACGAATGGACAGGTTATGACGTTTGGAGGGAAGGTCATCAATCCGTCTTTTCATAAGGTCAGTGCGGGAATGACCAGGGACGGAAGCCAGATTTATAAGGATACGCCGTATCTTTTGAGCGTGAAAAGTTCGGAGGATGTCTTATCGGAGGACTATTTGAGCGTGAAATTTTTCACAAAGAAGGAATTTGAGGCAAAATTGGCGGGGGTATTACAAAATAAAGAAGAAGATCCTAAAGAAATTGAGGCATATTTGAACACGTTTACGATCCAGCGGGATGGGGCAGAGTATGTCACGGAGTTAGAAAAAGACGGGAATCCTCTGGATGTCGATGCATTTGTGCAGGCATTTGAGCTGCCGTCGCCCTGCTTTTTTTTGAAAGAGATGGACGGACACATCCGCATTGTGATAAAGGGGTGTGGTCATGGTTACGGACTCAGTCAGTACGGTGCAGAGGATATGGCAAAAAATAAGAAATCTTATGAAGAAATTCTAAAATATTATTTTTCCGGTATTAAAATCGAAAAAATGGGGAAACACTAACATTATCAAATGTAGATAATGGATGGTGAAGAAATGAAGAAAAAGAAGGAGTATATTATCGCCGGCTCACTTTTGAGTCTTGCCATTGTAGGAATGGTATTTGCCTATAACACGGAGTCGGGAGATAAGAAATCACAGGAAAAAGAGGAGCAGCAGGTTGCTTTTCAGGAGGTCGAAAAAGACAAGGAGACCGCAAAGGACGAAGTGGAAGATGTGTCCAGTATTTTAAAAGCGAAAGAAAAAAAGGAAGAACAAAAGCAGGAGCAGAAACAGAAAGCAGAGACACAGAAGGAAGAAGTAAATGTAGCAAAGGAAGAGCCGAAGGTGCAGGAGACAGCAAGTAAGCCATCCGCATTGACTTTTAAGGGAGAGCTCGCATGGCCGGCAGCCGAAGAAGGTAAAGTGATCATGAACTACAGCATGGATCAGACGGTTTATTTTAAATCGTTAGACCAGTACCGTTATAACCCGGCAGTCATCATCGGAGCAAAGGTGAACGATAAGGTGACATCAGCGGCAGCCGGAAGTGTTTTAGATGTTTCTAATAATGAAGTAACCGGATGCACCGTTACCGTGAATTTAGGCGACGGATACAAAGCAATCTACGGACAGTTGAAAGAAGTAAGCAAAAAAGCAGGAGATTATGTTGCTCCGGGTGAGGTCATTGGCTACATCAGTGAGCCGACAAAATATTACTCAGAAGAGGGCAGCAACTTATATTTTGAACTGCAAAAGGATGACCAGCCGATAGACCCAATGGGTTATTTCAAGTAATTCTTGAACGGTGTTCGGAAGTCTGCTATAATATAACAGATATTGTGTTCGGCGGTGGAATACACCGTCGATTTTCATGCTCTTTAAAAAGAAATTTTCTGAACAGATATTTGTAAAAAAGAGGCGTAAGATGAATTATACATACATTCTGCAATGTGCAGATGGAACCTATTATACCGGTTGGACGAACAATTTAGAAAAAAGGGTCGAGGACCATAACCAGAACAGGGGAGCAAAATATACGCGGGGTCGGACACCGGTAAAGCTGGTATACAGTGAAACATTTGAGACCAAAAGCGAAGCCTTAAAAAGAGAGGCGGCGATCAAACGACTCAGCCGCAGCGAAAAAGAGGCATTGATCGCGAAACAGCATAAGGAGAATTGATGGAAACAGTTAGATTTGACGAATTAGAGTTACAGCCGCAGATTTTAAGAGGGATCAAGGCAATGGGATTTGAGGAGGCAACCCCGATCCAGAGTCAGGCAATTCCGGTTGTGATGAGCGGCAGTGATGTCATCGGTCAGGCACAGACCGGAACAGGAAAAACAGCAGCATTTGGAATCCCGATCTTACAGACCGTAGACCCTTCTAATAAGAAGACACAGGTGATCATCCTCTCACCGACGAGAGAGCTTGCCATACAGGTAGCCGATGAGATCCGTGCTCTGGCAAAATATATGCACGGTGTCAAGGTACTTCCGGTTTATGGCGGTCAGGAGATCAGCAAGCAGATCCGCTCGTTAAAAGGCGGAGCCCAGATCATCATCGGTACACCGGGAAGAGTCATGGATCACCTTCGCCGAAGAACGATCCGTTGTGATCATGTCAACAAAATTGTCTTAGACGAAGCAGACGAAATGTTAAATATGGGGTTTCGTGAGGATATCGAGACCATTTTAGAATATATTCCAGAACCGCATCAGACGATTCTTTTTTCTGCAACGATGCCGAAACCGATCTTAGAGATCACGAAAAAGTATCAAAAGGATGCAGTCACGATTAAGGTGGTAAAAAAGGAACTGACCGTACCGAGCATTGACCAGTTCTACTATGATGTGAAGAGAAAAGAAAAAATTGACGTGTTATCCAGACTTTTAGATTATTACGATCCGAAGCTGTCCTTAGTGTTCTGTAACACAAAACGTAAGGTAGACGAACTGACGAATGAGCTTCAGGGCAGAGGATATTTTGCGGAAGGTCTGCATGGTGACATGAAGCAGTCCCAGCGTGACCGCGTTATGAATAATTTCCGAAAGGGAAAAACAGATATTCTTGTGGCGACGGATGTAGCAGCAAGAGGAATCGACGTAGACGATGTGGAGGCAGTTTTTAACTATGATATTCCACAGGATGACGAGTATTATGTACACCGTATCGGAAGAACCGGACGTGCCGGAAGGACCGGACGGGCGTTTACATTTGTAAAAGGAAAGGAAGTCTACAAACTCAAGGACATCCAGCGTTATTGCAAGACAAAAATTTTAGCGCAGCCGATCCCGTCCAGTCAGGATGTTGCGATGATCAAGGCAGAAAAGATCATGGAGCGGATCGGAAATATCATCGAGGAAGAAGATTTAAGCAAGACGATCAATTTCATTGAGCAGGCGATCAATGAATCCGATGACCTGACCGCAATGGACATTGCAGCAGCATTTTTATTAGATGCCCTTGGAACACAGGAAGGAAATGTTACAGGCAGCAGTGACTATGATTTTGAGAATACCGGTGCAGAAGAGGGCATGGTCAGACTCTTTATCAATATCGGAAAAAAACAGCGTGTAAAGCCGGGTGACATCTTAGGTGCGGTTGCAGGTGAGACCGGAATGCCGGGAAGTCTGGTAGGTGCGATCGATATGTATGATAAGTATACATTCGTGGAAGTGCCGAAGGAATACGGAAGAGAAGTCTTAGAAGCGATGAAAAATGCGAAGATCAAAGGAAAATCCATCAATATGGAGCCGGCGAATCAGAAATAGTGTAAAGATTGTGTCTTTTTTCCTATGCAAGAAAAATTTTCAATGCCGTAGGAGAAGAAGTATGCTATAATGAGCGAAAGAAAATTTGGAAGTAAATAGCATTTTAACATTTAAAGTAAATTGGAGGTTATAATGGAAAGTTTAGTTATCTGGTATCAGAATTCCTTAGGAAGCTTTATGCCAAAAGAAGTCTTTATTTTTCTGGTATCCATGCTCCCGTTGATCGAATTACGAGGCGGACTGATCATTGCATCTTTGCTGAAGGTGCCGTTGGTGCTGTCTCTTATACACATCTGACGCTGCCGACGAACTCTAGGGTGTAGA
>ENA-OYYK01000961-OYYK01000961.1-human-gut-metagenome-genome-assembly--contig:-NODE-961-length-17158-cov-6.465591_pt1 | contig 17158 bp, 12 predicted proteins | sample MGYA00243247_ERZ653443 | MGnify/ENA primary metagenome ERZ653443 (study PRJEB26926, sample SAMN06165010) | human gut metagenome | biome: ENVO:00009003; feature: ENVO:2100002; material: ENVO:00002003... | reverse complement strand
GGAAATGTTTTCAACATGGTTTGAGTAATGAGCCGGGGCATATCTACTTCTGACAGAGCACTTACCCCTGTATTTGTTACTACCATATTCGTAACAAGTACATTTTGGGATGGCGCAATTAGGAAAATCAGCAAGTGCGCTATAATTGAAATCAAAAGCATCATTGTAAATGTAAATAAGAGAATCCGGAACGTACTTTGGCCAAAAGCAGTGCGAATTTCAGGAACTGAAAGATCCTGACAACACTGTTTCCATTCGACTCCAGATATCCAATTACTCAGACGTTTCCGATTCCCTGATTGAAGAAGCCATCCGGCAGATGAAGGACAGGATGGATATCATTGGGACTCCGTATGCCTTTGGCATGGATATACAAAGTGAGGACACTGCCGTGATCCGCACAAACCCGGAGCGTCTGAGTGCCGATATGTTACAATTCTTCAGCGACTCTCCATCACTGCAGCTGGCATACTCTTCAGAAATTCCCACATGGGATATGAACGTAAAAAGTGTGGAGATCATACCGATAGGAGGCAGCGGAAATATTGGCCTGCAGGTTCAGTATACCGATGCGGCAGCTGTAGAAGAGCTGACATCCAAGTTGAGATGGAGAGACGACAAAACCCTGAGTTACGGCTGGTATGATGATCCACTGGTGTCTGCGCAGATCACCTCGACGATCACGGAAGACACACTTCTCTTCACCCAATTTCCGATGCTTGGAGCAGACAGTATTGATGAGCAATACCGCTACATTCTGGAGTTGATCGCCTACAACCTTCAGGCCGAACGAACCCGTGCATACACTTATTCCGCCGATTACAAGTTCAACAGCGACAGTGCGCATTTTGGACTGTCCAGGTTGACTGCGGAGGATGAAGAAATCATTCGTTATATTCAGGAAAATTATCCGGAATTTGAGGTTTGGACGGACGACGAACGCAGCAAATACCTATATGTATCCATGAAGGCAGAAATCGGGCCGAAGTTCTATTATGCCTGCTTTGATCAGATTGAGCAGATTTTTAAAGACTGCAAGTTGGATGACAGTGATCTGGATGGAGCAGTATTTTACTTAGTCGAAGAAACGGGCGACCAGCGCTGCCGTCTGGTATTCACAAGATTTTCTCAGGATGCCTACATGAGTTGCACCGGCAACTGCAAGGGATATCTTCTGGATGGATATACAGATGAATTTTCAAAGACTGCGTCCTGGCGGCCGTTCTTCCAGAAGAGGTCGTTCGAGATGTACACTGCCTGAGGTTCGGCTATGCGAAAAAATGAATTTGACGATCTTTTGAATTGCTATCCCCAGCTTCGTCTTCCGATCTCATGGGAGACGAAAACCTCTGCGCAATATAAAGACGCGGTACTGCGAGGGCGGCCAGTGACGACCGCCCCCTGCGTCGTGTTCTGCACGGAGGACGATCTCCTGGAGAAAAAAACCGCCTTCGGGTCGGTGCGTCTCTGGAAAATCACCCACCGCGAGCAATTCGAGCGCGCTGTTCAGGCGCTGGCATACCGCTGCGAGCCAAGAGAAATTCCCAGAGCCGTGGGCGCGCAGTACATCGGCGGGCTTGCCAACTGGGAACGAATCCGAAAGCACAAATGTTCCTATCTTGCGTCCGGCGGAACAGACTGGAACGCGGAATTCCGCCGGTACACGCAGAACAAAGAAAATTATACGGACAGCCTGATTCTGTTGAGTACAGGCTATTACAGCGGCCTCTCCCCGGAGGAAGTGGTACTTCCCCCGGAAATATGGAAAGAGGCCTCCGGAGAAATCCGGAAATACCATGAATTGACCCATTTTATCTATCGAAAATGTTACCCGGGAGATATTCAGGTGATTCGGGATGAGGTTCTGGCGGACTGCGTCGGCCTGTGCGCCGCTTTTGACCGCTATGACGCCAGCCTCGCCAGAAAGCTTCTGGGTTTGGATAACGGTACTCTGCGTCCGGACGCCCGGCTGCGGCACTACGTCCCGGAGGATGCCCTTCCTCAGGCAATGAACGAGGCAGCGCTGTGGATCAACGGTCTGGAGAAACTATTGAGCCGGGTCCCCGATTTGTCGAAAAGGCAGAGAGAATCCCTGTGATATTGGGTATGCGCTCCTGAAAAAGCGCGGAATTGGAGGAAACCAAATGAACTTTGATGTGGCTTGCTACTCGGAACAGGGCGGACGCCCTGTCAATGAAGACGCTGTTTTCGCCGCCGGGACGCCGGGGACGCTTCTGACCCTCGTTGCGGACGGTCTGGGCGGCATGGGACACGGAGACCTTGCCTCAAGGGATGCCGCGGAACACCTCTCCCGCCTTTCCGCGCACCCTGTAGACGAGGACATGCTCTGCGGTGCGATTCAGGAGGAAAACCGGCGCATCTGGGACATGCATACGGACGGAAATCAGATGATGACGACCGTGGCAGTGCTCTGGGCGGATGGAACGGAAGCTTTTGCCGCCAATGTGGGGGACACAAGGCTGTACCAGTTCCGGAACGGGCAGGTCGCATTTCAGACCATCGACCACAGTGTCGCCCAGCTGTCCGTTTTTTCCGGAGAGATCACGCAGGCGCAGCTCCGGGGCTACGCCGGGCGGAACCATCTGCTTCGGGCGCTGGGCGCGGAGGAAGAAGTTCAGGTGGAACTGAATGATTTGGAAATACAGCCGGGAGATCGGTTTTTGCTGTGCTCCGACGGCTTTTGGGAATTGATTCTGGAAGAGGAAATGCTTTCCTGGGGCGGAGAAGACACAGCAGCGCAATGGCTGGAACGGATGAAAGCGCTGGCCGTCAGCCGCTGCGGCGCTCAGGGAGACAACCATTCTGCCATTGCTATTGTCGTAACGGAGGGAACAGAAGATGCAAATTAACATCCATCGGATGCTGAAAAGAGCGGCGGACTGCCAGAAGCTCACCAACCCTGAGGACGCTTTGTCCGCAATCGTCCGGGAATACTCCGCGGAAGCGGAACTGTCCGAAAACGCGCTGGATCTGGTAGCGGCAGCCGTCAAGGAGCCGACTGACCAGCAGCCGGAGCAGGACAGGGAAAAGCGGCCGTAATTTTCTAAAGAATGGAGGCATTCCCCATGGCTCAGCAATTTCCGGATGTTCGCTTCCCCGGGTGGGAGGTAATCAGAAAGCTCGGCGAGGGCAGCTTCGGCGGGGTTTATGAGATACACCGCACTTTGCCTGACGGGCGGGTCGAAAAGGCTGCGCTGAAAAAGCTGACCGTGCCGAAGGACAACAGCGAAATTCGGGAGTTATACTCCCAGTCCTTCAGCAAGGAAAATATTACCGCCCATTACAAAGACCAGATGCGGGAACTGGTCAACGAATATACCCTGACGCAGGAGCTGAACGGGTGCCGGAACGTGGTTGCCTGTCACGATGTGCAGTGTGTGCAGCACACGGACGGCATTGGATGGGATATTTACATCCGCATGGAGCTGCTGAAGCCCTTGAAGCATGTCCTGAGCGCCGATTATCAGGAAATGGCCGTTCTGAAGCTGGGTCTTAGCCTTTGCAATGCGCTGCTCGCCTGTCAGGAGCATCATATCGTCCACCGGGACATCAAGCCGGAGAACATTCTGGTCTCCGACCGGGGCGAATTCAAGCTTGGCGATTTTGGCATTGCCAAGGTGTCAGAAAAGACCGCTACCGGAACTATGACCGGCACTATGGGCTACATGGCTCCCGAGGTTGCCAACCGCTGGCACTACGGCGCACAGGCGGACATCTACTCGCTGGGCATGGTGCTTTACTGGATGATGAACCGGCGCACTTTGCCGTTTCTTCCCTTCCCTCCGACTATCCCCACTGCCGCCCAGCGTCAGGAGGCAGCGAACCGCCGCTTCGCCGGAGAGGACTTCCCGCCGCCGGCAAACGGCAGCCGGGAATTGAAAGCGATCGCCATGAAAGCCTGCGCTTTCTCCACCGAGGAACGCTACCAGACCGTCCGGGAGCTACGCCGGGATTTGTACGCGTGCTATCAGCAGCGCCGTGCAGGGGAAAACGTTGACGTGTCCATTCCGGCGGACACGGACGAAGCCGTCCTGACGAACGAATCGACTTCGGGCAATACATACAGCGGAAACAGAAGTTTCCACGGCAGCAGCCAGAACGAAGAGACCAGCACCTTGAAGACCAACAATCCGAAAACCAACGACTTGAAAACCGGCCGTTTTGCCGCCCAAACGAAGGAACATAAGCCTAAGAAGCGAAAGGGCGCGCTTATCTGCGTTCTCGCAGCTCTGTGCCTGTGTTTCGCGGCTTTTCTCGGATATCTGCTTGCGTATGGCAGCCATCGGGAACGTCCGGCTGTTTCAACACCGGAAACTGTTTCAATGCCGGAAACTATTTCAGCGTCGGAAACCGTACCGGCTACGGGAACGATCAACCGGATGCGGTCAGACCCCATTGACGAGGATATGGCCTCGGATGACCTTCGGGTGTTCCAGTCCAGCATTTTACGGAAGAATGTCGCTTCCGTCACATTTCTGGACACGGTGACAGACGCCCCGGAGGATGCTTGGGATGTTTCCGATGAGGGAAACGGCCGTGTTCTTGCCTGGGTGACCGGGCAGGCTCCGGCGTATGAGCTGTACATCGCTGGCAGAGGCGGCGTGCGGGCGCCGGAAAACTGCTTCGGCCTGTTTGCCGGATACGCGAATGCCGCATCCATTATCTTCGGGACGGCCTTCGACACGTCGGACGTAACGGATATGGGCAGCATGTTTACCCTCTGCGTAAAGCTGACGAATCTGGACGTACATAACTTTGACACTTCCCATGTAACGGATATGCATTACATGTTTTCCGGCTGCTACAGCCTGACCGATCTGGATCTGAGCAGCTTTGATTTTTCCAATGTAGAAAATTACGGCGGCTTTATGGATAACGGCCGTCTTTATAACGGACAGCCGTGGGAGGAGCTGTTTCCAAACGGCTCAAGTGACAGCTTTTTCCGCAGTCAGCCGACGCTGGCAGCAGGAGGTTTCCACACTGTAGGAATACGCAGTGATGGAACTGTGGTGGCTACAGGGAATGATGATTACGGCCAACGGAACATCTATAGCTGGAGCAACATTGTGGCCGTGGCGGCTGGAGATAATCACACCGTAGGACTACACAGCGATGGAACTGTGGTTGCCACAGGGTCAAATAAATATGGTCAATGCGATGTCAATAGCTGGACAGACATTGTGGCTGTGGCGGCTGGAGTTAATCACACCGTGGGACTACGCAGCGATGGAACTGTAGTTGCTACGGGGAATAATGATGGAGGTCAATGCGACGTCACTAACTGGACGGATATTGTAGCCGTAGCGGCTGGAGGTTGGCACACCGTAGGACTGTGCAGTGATGGAACTGTGGTTGCTACGGGACGGAATGATATCGATTTATGCGACGTCAATAGCCGGACAGACATTGTGGCCGTGGCTGCTGGATTTTCACACACTGTTGGACTGCGCAGTGATGGAACTGTGGTTGCCATAGGGTTTAACGGCAAAGGTCAATGCAATGTCGATAGCTGGACGGACATTGTGGCCGTAGCCGCTAGAAGTAACCACACCGTGGGACTGCGCAGTGATGGAACTGTAGTTGCTGTAGGGAATAATGATTACGGTGAATGCGACGTCGATAGCTGGACCGACATTGTGGCCGTGGCTGCGGGATTCCACACCGTAGGACTTCGTAGTGACAGAACTGTGGTTGCTACGGGGGATAATGAATATGGTCAGTGCAATGTCAGCAGCTGGAAGGGTATCCGTCGTCCACAGGAGTAACGAAAGCAGGAGGGCATCTCCATGTATGAAAATATCCGCTTCCCCGGGTGGGAAGTCGTGCGCAAAATCGGTGAGGGCAGCTTCGGCGGGGTTTATGAGATACACCGCACCCTGCCCGACGGGCGGGTCGAAAAGGCTGCGCTGAAAAAGCTGACCGTGCCGAAGGATAACAGTGAAATTCGGGAGTTATATTCCCAGTCTTTCAGCAAGGAAAATATCACCGCTCATTACAAAGACCAGATGCAGGGGCTCGTCAACGAGTACACCCTGACGCAGGAGCTGAACGGCTACCGGAACGTGGTCGCCTGCCACGAGGTGCAATGCGTGCAGCACGCGGACGGCATCGGCTGGGATATTTACATCCGCATGGAGCTTCTGAAGCCCCTGAAGCAGGTTCTGAGCATTGACTACCATGAGGCGACCGTCCTGAAGCTGGGGCTGAGCCTCTGCAGCGCGCTGCTCGCCTGTCAGGAGCACCATATTATCCACCGGGACATCAAGCCGGAGAATATTCTGGTCTCCGACCGGGGCGAATTCAAGCTGGGGGATTTCGGCATTGCCAAGGTGTCCGAGAAGACCGCCACCGGCACTATGACCGGCACTATGGGCTACATGGCTCCCGAGGTTGCCAACCGCTGGCACTACGGCGCACAGGCGGACATCTACTCGCTGGGCATGGTGCTTTACTGGATGATGAACCGGCGCACTTTGCCGTTTCTCCCCTTCCCACCTGCCATTCCCACCGCTGCCCAGCGGCAGGAGGCGGCGAACCGCCGTTTTGCCGGAGAGGACTTCCCGCCGCCGGTGAACGGCAGTCGGGAATTGAAGGCGATAGTCATGAAAGCCTGCGCATTCTCCACAGAGGAGCGCTACCAGACTGTTCAGGAGCTGCGCCGGGACTTGTACGCGTGCTACCAGCAGCGCCGCGCCGGGAAAAACGTTGACGTATCCATTCCGGCAGACACAGACGAAGCCGTCCTGACGAATGAACCGTCTGGCAATACGTACAGCGGAAGCTCTCGTACCAACAGCCGGAACGAGAAGACCGGCCGCTTTGCCGCCCCGCCGAAGAAAAAGAAACGGACGCCGGCAGCTATTCGTGTCCTCATAATTCTATGCCTGTGTTTCGCGTCTCTTTTCGGATGCCTGCTTTTGTACAGTACCCACCTCAAGCAGCAGCCCGTTTCCACGCCGGAAACCGGTTCGGCTCCGGAAACGGCCAACCGAATGCGCTCCGATTCCGATACGCCCTGCGTGCAAGTGTTCCATTCCGGAATCTACCGGTATGATGTCGGCTCTGTCACATTTCTGGACACCACGGCAGACGCCCCGGAAGATGCCTGGGATATTTCCGAGAAGGAAAACGGCAGCGTCCTTGCCTGGGTGACCGGGCAGGCTCCGGCGTATGATCTGTACATTGCCGGTGAAGGCGGTGTGCAGGCGCCGAGATATTGTTCGTACCTGTTTGCCGGATACTTAAACGCCACATCCATTACCTTTGGAACAGCGTTCGACACGTCGGAGGTAACAGGTATGGATTGCATGTTTTCCGACTGTGAAAAGCTGACTAACCTGGATGTACACAATTTTGACACCTCCCAGGTAACAAACATGACAGGAATGTTCAGCCAGTGCAGCGAACTGAGCAGTCTGGACGTTACCAGCTTCAATACATCACTTGTATTTGATATGAACGAAATGTTCTACGGTTGCAGCAAACTGAGCAGTCTGGATGTCAACAGCTTCGACACCTCCCAGGTAACAGCCATGAGAGGAATGTTCTTCGGCTGCAGCAGCCTGACTGATCTGGACCTCCGCAGCTTCGATACCTCCCAGGTAGCAAGCATGTCGGGAATGTTCTCCGGCTGCAGCAACCTGACTGATCTGGATCTGCGCAGCTTCGATACCTCCCAGGTAACAAGCATGTGGGAAATGTTTTCATCCTGCGGAAAATTGAAAAATCTGGATGTTTCAAGCTTCGATACATCCAGCGTGACCACAATGGACTCCATGTTCCTCGGCTGTGACAGCCTGACCGATCTGGATTTGAGCAGCTTCGATTTTTCCAACGTAGAAAACTATGCCAACTTCATGGATGAGTCCCGGCTCTATAATGGGCAGCCATGGAAGAAACTCTTTGAAAGCGACCCCCACGGTAGCATCTCCCCCAGCTGGTCAGCATTGGCAGCTGGAGACTGTCACACCGTTGGTTTGCGCAGTGATGGAACTGTGATTGCTGCGGGGTTGAATTACTACGGTCAATGCGACGTCGATAGCTGGACGGACATTGTGGCTGTGGCTGCAGAAGGTTTCCACACCGTGGGACTGCGCAGTGATGGAACTGTGGTTGCTACGGGGGAGAATGACAACGGTCAATGCGATGTCGATAGCTGGACGGACATTGTGGCTGTGGCAGCTAGAAGGCAGCACACTGTGGGACTGCGCAGTGATGGAACTGTGGTTGCTACGGGGTTGAATAACTTCGGTGAATGTGATGTCGATAGCTGGACGGACATTGTGGCCGTGGCTGCTGGAGATTACCACACCGTGGGACTGCGCAGTGATGGAACTGTGGTTGCTACGGGGGAGAATGGCAACGGTCAATGCGATGTCGATAGCTGGACAAACATCGTGGCTGTGGCAGCTGGAGGGGGGTGCACCGTGGGACTGCGCAGTGATGGAACTGTGGTTGCTACGGGGTGGAATGGCTACGGTCAATGCGATGTCAGCAACTGGAAAAATATCCGTCTTCCCCAGTAGCTCGCCTCCCGCAGAAAAATTTCTCCAAATGTGTAACACTCCAGCAAATACCGTGTATACCACTACATAAAGAAAAAACACAAAAGAAAGGATGCAGCATAATGGAAACGAAAGAACTTTGGATGGATGAGGAATTCTGCAAAAAGGTCGATGCGGCCAGCGATACCGAGGAAATCATTCGCCTGTTTGCGGAAAAGGGCGTCACCGTGACCGCCGAGCAGATCGCTTCGGTCAAGGCGGCGCAGGACGGCGAGCTGGACGAAGCCGCGCTCGACGGTGTGGCGGGCGGCTGCGTCTTCTGCCGTGTCGGTGGATGGTTCGTTTATCTCGTGGTCCGCTGCGGCGGCGGTGACCGCGAAGCCGCAAGAGAGAAAAAGCAGAGCTTCAGGGCCGCGTTCGGCCATTAAGTAAATAAAAAAGGAGAAAACAGTATGGAACTTAACGACGAGATTAGAGCAAAAATCAGCAATGCGGCATCCGTGGATGAGGTCGTGCGGATCTGCGCGGAAGTGGGGATCCCCGTAACAAAAGAGCAGCTGGAAGCCTCCGACACAACGGGCGCCGAGGGCGAGCTGTCCGAGGAGGCGCTGGACGCGGTCAGCGGCGGCAGCGCGTGGTAAACTGCGCGAAGGGAAAGCAGCTGTAAACGATACATTGTCATTCTTTGCGGTATAACGCGTAACGCAGACCCGGTTTTCCGGGCCTGCGTTAGCCTCGTTCCGGAAGATTGGGACTTCCGGACGTGTTGGTGCGGAAAAGCACCCGTTTTCACAGAAATAAAGGCAAAAGGAGGAAACCTCCGTGTTTGAAAGCGTCAATTTCCCCGGCTGGGAGGTCGTGCGCAAAATCGGCGAGGGCAGCTTCGGCGGGGTTTATGAAATACAGCGAAAATTACCTGACGGGCGCGTTGAGACCGCAGCTCTGAAGAAAATGTCCATCCCCCGGGATCAGGAAGAAGTGTATGTTCTCCAGTCGCAGTCATTTTCAGGGGAACAGATCACGGCATATTTCAAAAAGCAGATGGAAGAGCTTGTAAGGGAATACCTGTTCATGCAGAAGCTTTCCGGCTGCCCGAATGTGGTATCCTGTCAGGACGTCCGGTATTCTCCCCACGAGGACGGGATCGGGTGGGATATTTACATCCGGATGGAGCTGCTGATGCCGCTGAAAAAATATGTGACAGGTCAATACAGCGAATATCAGGTCCTGCGTCTGGGATTGGATATGTGCAGAGCTTTGGCCGCCTGCGAAAAGCAGAACATCATCCACCGGGACATCAAGCCCCAGAATATTCTGGTTTCCGAGAATCGAACCTACAAACTGGCGGATTTCGGCATCGCCAAAGTTTCGGAGAAGACGGAAAGCGGAACCATGGCCGGTACGAACGGGTACATTGCGCCGGAGGTCGCCAACCGGCAGAAATACGGAAAAGAAGTGGATATTTATTCCCTCGGCATGGTCCTGTACTGGCTGATGAACGACAATACGCTTCCCTTCCTGCCGCTTCCTCCGCAGATTCCGACCGCGGAACAGCGGGATCTTGCTGCCCAGCAGCGGCTGGACGGCGTTCCTCTGCCGCCCCCGATCAACGGCTCCGCGGCGCTGAAAAGTGTGGTATGCAAAGCCTGCGCGTTTGACCCGGCTGCGCGCTACCGTTCCGCGGTGGAGTTTGGCAGCGCGCTTCTGAAACTATACCGGCAGCAAAAGCCGGTGGATTCAGATGATATCCTTCAGGAGATCGGGTTGACCCGGGATATGCTGAACGGCGAGCCGGGGACAATCCTGAACAAAACATACAAAAAAACAGAAGTTCACGCCCCGGCGGAACCGGCTGAAACGGAAGCCCCGCCAGTCAAAAAGAAAAGGCGTCTTGTCCCGGTGATCGCTGGTGTAATCGCGGCATTTCTGTGCGCGGGCGCTGGATTCCTGTACATGAAAAAGCAGCCTCAGCCCCAGGCGGAACCCGTCCAGACAGAAACGGCTGCGGTGACGCAGGCAGAGACGGAACCACCGACGACCGTTCCGGAGACGGAGCCGCCCATTTGGGAATATACCGTCGGCGCGGCCGGAGTCACGTTCACACGGTGGCTGGATACCTCCGCAGCGGAGGCCGTGATCCCGGATACGCTGGAAGATGTTCCGGTTACGGAAATCGGGGCGAATGCGTTCGCGGGCTGCACCGAACTTACGTCCGTTCAGTTTCCGGAAAGTGTGGAAAAAATTGGAGATCAGGCTTTTGCGGGGTGCAAAAATCTCAGCAGCGTCCTTTTCCCTGACAATCTGGTTCAAATTGGGGCAGCGGCATTTCAGGATTGCAGAGCTCTGACCGAAATCGACATCCCGGAGGGAATGCAGAGCGTGGGAGACGGCGCGTTTTCAGGAAGCGGTCTGCTGTCTGCCACGGTTCCCGCCAAGTTCCAATCAAGCGCGGACTCTTTTTTGCCGGAGGGCTGTGAAATCACCTGGTTTGCCTTTGAAAAGCCGGAAATTTCCGGAGAACCCGGCGACACCTTTTTCTTCGGCAGATATGAACAGGACGGGGACTTAAGCAACGGAGAGGAACCCATTGAATGGCTGATTCTGGAAAAGAACGACAATCAGTATCTTGTCATCAGCAAATACGGCTTGGACAGCCAGAAATACCACGACCAGTGGGAAGTTGTTACGTGGGAGACCTGCAGACTTCGGGTATGGCTCAATCAGACATTTTATAGTGCGGCCTTCAATCCAGCGGAGCAGGATATGATCATGACATCCGACGTATACTCCGAATCTCCGACCCATTCCTACCCCAGCAGAACGGTGCAGGATAAGGTATTTCTTCTGGACTGCAGGGAATCTTACCGATATTTCAAATCGGAAAAAGCCCGAACCTGCATTGCAACGCAGTATGCCATCGACCAGGGAAGCACGGTTCAGTATGGGGGAACATGCTGGTGGTGGTTGCGGGAAGGATACTTTGTGGATCTGGCATCCATTCCCAATCTGCAGCGTGCAAACTTTACGGACTCCGGCGGCACCGTTCGTCCGGTAATGTGGGTCGATGCGGGGTAGAACAGAAAGGATTGGTGTACATGACACAGTCGGAACTGGACGCTGTCTGGCCGGGATGGACCCTTGTACGGAAGCTCGGTCAGGGCAGCTATGGCGGTGTCTTTGAAATTCAAAGGGAGCTTCCGGGAGGAAATCTCGAGCGGTCTGCCTTCAAAAAAATTTCGATCCCCAGAAGTCAGGATGAAGCAGACCTTCTGCTCGCGAAGTCCATCTCGGAGCAGAGCATCACGGCGCATTACCAGAAGCAAATGGAAAAGCTGGTTCAGGAGTACGTAATGATGCGGCAGCTGGATACATGCCCCAACATTGTTACGTGTCAGGATCTGAGCTACGTGCCGAACGGCTATGGCTGGGATATTTATTTCCGGATGGAACTGCTGCATCCCCTGAAGCAGGTGATCCAGAATTCTTACGAGGAAACAGATGTCATCCAGTTGGGAATCGATATCTGCAGCGCTCTGATCGCCTGCGAGTCCGTGAAAATAATACATCGGGATATCAAACCGGACAATATTATGGTTTCCTCCGACGGAACATTCAAATTGGGGGATTTCGGCATCGCCAAAACATCCGAGAAAACGCAGACGGGAACAATGGCCGGAACCTACAACTATATGGCGCCAGAGGTCGCAAACCGGAAACGCTATGGTCTTGCCGCGGATATTTATTCTCTGGGTATGGTGCTGTACTGGATGATGAACAACAAAACCATGCCATTTTTGCCGCTCCCGCCGCAGATTCCCAGTGCGTCGCAAAAGCAGCAGGCTTTAAACAGGCGTTTTTCCGGCGAACAGCTCCCGGAACCGCAGAACGGAAGCCGGGAGCTGAAAGAAATTGTGGCAAAGGCGTGCGCGTATGCTCCGGAAGACAGATATCACTCCGCATTGGAAATGCGAAATGCTCTGGAAGCCCTCAGCAGCAGCAAACAGGCATGGACAAAAGCGATTCTGGAAGAGCTTGCGCTTCCGGAGGATATTCTCCATGAGTCCAACCGTCCTATTGCGCAGCGGGCTGCCGCGGAAGAAAAACCGCCAAAATCCGATATTCCTCCCGCGAAGCGGAAACCAATCGTACCGCTGGTCGTCTGCGGAATTCTCGGAATCTGTATTCTTGCAGGAGGACTTCTCTGGCTGAACAGGAAACACGCAAGTCCCGAACCGGCCGCTATGACCGAAGCGCTGCAGGAGCAGACGGAAACCGCAGCAGAGCCGGAAGAAACCACCGCTCCCGGCAGTACAACAGAAGAAACGCTGCCAGCTGCCACCGAAGCGGAAAGTACAGCCGCTGTGCTGCTGTCGAATGTTGACTGCACTTACGAGATTGCGGAGGATGGCATAACAATTACGGGGATTTCCGGTCAGACACCTTCGGAAGTCATTTTGCCGGAGGAACTGGAAAATCTCCCGGTCACAAGGATCGGGAATGGCGCGTTTCAGTCCAATACGTCTCTGAAAAAGGTCACACTTCCATCCGGTATTCTGGTAATTGGAGAAAAAGCTTTTTCCGGATGCACAAGGCTGCAGAGCATTTCTTTCCCGGATGGGTTGACTGAGATAAGCGCAAGCGCATTTGAAAACTGCAGCAATCTGTCCTCTGTTCTACTACCGGAGAGTGTCCATGCGATTGGTCCCTGGGCCTTTTCCAACTGCAAAAAGCTTTTGTCTATCACTATACCGGGGTCTGCCAGTGATCTCGGCGAATGGGCTTTCTCCGGATGCAGCAGCCTGAGTGAACTCACATTCAGTCCCGGAATAACGACGATTTCCAATTACCTGTTTTACAACTGTCAGGGATTGAAAGCCGTCACAATTCCGGATGGGGTAATTACGATTGGCATTGGCGCATTTTCCGGCTGTACGGCATTATCCGAAGTAACGCTGCCGGAAAGTATGCGCACGCTGTCATCGGAGGCATTTCAGGGCACGGCACTTGAGAGCATTTCTGTTCCCTCCGCCTGTTCGCTCGGAAGCAATGCCGTTCCATTGGGCTGCAAAATCTATTCGACCAGATAAGAATTTCCAGAATGCTGCTTATACTATTTCCTGATTAAAATCTTAATTTTAATCAGGAAATAGTATCAGTCAGATCGAGCAGATCGTCCCGTGGGGAGAATGGCTTGCCATGATTCAGCCGTGCTATTACAAAGGAGAGCGCGGCAACAAACCCTATCCGCTGGAGATCATGCTCCGACTGTATCTGCTGCAAAACCTCTATGACCTGAGTGACGAGGCAACAGTGGCAGAGGCAATCGACAGCCGCGCATTTTCGGAGTTCTGCAGCGTTGATTCCAGCAATCAGGTTCCGGACGGGGATACTCTCGGCCGTTTTCGGAATCTGCTGATCCGGAACGGACTGCAGGAGAAGCTGTTTGCTTACTCATGAGCATGGGATACACGAAGGAAAATCCGTTGGCGTTCATGTAAATTCCGTAAGCCAGCGCCAGGAACCAGAACCCGGCAAAAATCGGGATGGTGTAGGGAAACGCCGCCTGAAATGCTTTCTTTCTCATAATGGTGTCCGCTTCTTTCCATAGAGTTTGCTCGCTGAATTATAACACTGGCGGAGGGAATTTACAATGTATAATGTATATAGAAGACGCCCCCCGTTTTGGCAGGATTTCCGGTAAAAGTGCCGCCTTAACCGCCTCGATTTATTTCTTAAGATTCTGTAACTTCTCCAAAATCGGCAGCATTTTTCATTGACTTTATGCGCAGGTTCTACTATAATTCTACCAGAAAGGTAATGGAGGCGTTACTGTAACAAGTGGTCTGTGCCTCTGGCGCGGACCCGAAATGAAAGGAGAGTATTTCATTATGAACAACGCTAGTTTACGCAGAATTTTCAGTCTGCTGTTGGCCGTGATGATGGTCTGCGCCCTTCTGCCGACGGCTGCGTTCGCGGAGGATATTGCGGAACCGCAGGACGGGAATGGCGACGTAGCTGCTTATGCCAATAGCAGTGTGCCACTTACGCTGAATATTTCCAGCTACAGCGCACCGTTTTATAACCCCACAAAAGGAACGCATGACGTAGGCTCATTTAAGTTTTTCAAATACATAAACAGGAGCGATGTCGGCAGCGATAACCCCAAAGACTGCTCCGCGACTGCGCATTTCGTAGGGAGTAACGAGACCGGCTGGCAGCTGTATGTCAAATTGAAAATTGACAATTACGAAGCAGACCTCCCACAGAATGCATGGATCTACAACAAGGATATGTCGGCAGCGACAGGCACTGTCACGTTTGGTCTTTCTTTTAACACAGCTGGCGGCACCTCCACATATGTCCATATAAGTGGCGGCAAAGACCTGCCCACGCCTCCCCAGCCTGACAAGCCCACCAAGCCCACGGCTGAAGACGTCAAGGCTCTGCTGGGCAATGAGGTAGTGAAAATTTTCTGCGGCACCGCCGGTTCTGGTGTCCACCCCGCTGCTGCATACCCCCTCAAGGATGGTTCCTTCACCGTCGGCGACGTTAATAGCAGCGGTGACATTCCCACGTGTGATATTACCGTGAACGCACAGCCGTATGTGGAGGACTACAATACGAAATATACTGGGCATACGCTCTCCACCGCCGATCACACTCCGAAGGTCATCACTCTGGAATACGACAGCAGCACGAAGACCTGGTCTCCTAAGACTCCCCTCCCCATTATTTTCAACGTTGTGTGCGACACTGCTCCCTCCGTGCCTGAGCAGGCCACGAAGGACGATGTCCTCGGCGCAAATATCAAGGTAACGATCGTATGTGACAATACAGACGTTAATCACGGGAGTAAGGATTTCGACCTGATCGAGGATGCTATCAAAGAAATCAGCGCACCTCGTCAGTCCAGCGTTGGTACATATATCTGCGATGTTACCATCAGCTCGGAAAGTTATGTGCCGCAGTTCGACCAGGATAAGAAGGCAACGCATACCCCTCCTGCGGCTACCAAGAAAATCACGCTGAGTTATGTCGATGGCAAGTGGATCGCGCCGTCCATTGATACTGCTTATCCTCATGTCAATTTCACGGTTCGCTGCGGCACAAAACCCGTTGCTCCCAACCACGACGAGCTTAGCAAGCTGATCGGCAGCATCACCATCAACTGCACCAACGACGCGGCCACTCGTGACCCCAAGAGCAAGGGCTACGCCCTGATCGCCGATTCCTACACCACCAGCGGTGTCGAAGGCGACGCCGAGAATGGCTACACCTACACCGTTACCATCAAGTCCGAGAAGTACGTAAATCAGTTCGATACCGATACCGGCTCGGCTCACACCCCCAAGGACGGCGAAGCCACCGTTGTGCTGGAATACAAGGATAAGGCATGGGCTGTGAAGCGCGGCGCCCCCGTTTCCTTCAACGTTGCGTGCGTGACCGAGATCGTTCCGCCCGAAAAGCCCGTCCCCGCTGATCTAGGCAGCTTCATAAAAGTGATCTGCACAACGAAGAAAGATGTTCACGGCACCGCGATCTACCCTTTGCACGAAGGCAAGTATGCGATCGGTGAAGTTGAGAGCAATGCCAAGGACGGCTACACCTGCACCATCACCATCGAGGCAGCCGGATATGTTGCTACATACAGCAAAGCCAAGGGCGAGGAGCACACCCTCGTCCACGAAAACGATGCGAGCAAGACCGTTACTCTGACGTGGGACAGTGAGGCCAAGGACTGGAGCAGACCGGACGATGTCACCTTCGAGGTCAAGTGCGAGACCGAGATCATCCCGCCCACAGCCCCCACCTTTGAACAGCTCCCGAAGATCTCCGTGATCGTGGACTGCGGCACCACTGGCGAACATAAGGACGCAACCTTGCTTCTGATGAAGGACTCCTATGAGGTCAGCAAGGTCGAACTCAAGAACGATGTATACACCTGCATCCTCACCGTCAAGGCAGGGAAGTATGTCGATGAGTATAGCGGCACCATGTATCGCGTAGGCAAGCATGAGCTGGATGACGATGCCACCAAGGACATCGTGCTGACTTGGGACGGCCAGAAGTGGACTGCCGAAAAGGACAGTGTCACCTTCAAGGTCAAGTGTACGCTTTACACCGTTATCTACACCGACGGCGTGAAGAACAAGGTGATCTTCAAGGATGAAGTTCACAAGGATCTGGCCTACGGCTCCGACACGCCCAAGTTCACCGGCGGCACTCCCAAGCGCACCGGCTACACCTTCACTGGCTGGTCTCCCAAGGTCACCGACACCGTGACCGGAGATGTCACCTACAAGGCCCAGTGGAAGTCCAACTCCGGCAAGGACAACGTTCCCAAGACCGGCAGCGGTGAGATCGCCATGATTCTGGGCAGCGTTCTGATGTTCTCCTTCTGCGGCGCGGCTGCTGTCTGCGTCTACGACCGCAAGAGAAGACAGGGTTAAGAAAACAACGTAAACTGTTGAACGAGGGCGGTGGCGGAGATTCCGTCGCCGCCCTTTTCCGGCGGATGCCCTGGAGCATCCCATATTGAGAGGGAAGAAACATGGCAAACAGGCAAGGCAAATTCCAGACCCCCCGCACCCCTGTCTCTTATACACATCTCCGAGCCCACGAGACGCGTAGTA
>ENA-OYYK01000959-OYYK01000959.1-human-gut-metagenome-genome-assembly--contig:-NODE-959-length-17181-cov-7.249270_pt1 | contig 17181 bp, 13 predicted proteins | sample MGYA00243247_ERZ653443 | MGnify/ENA primary metagenome ERZ653443 (study PRJEB26926, sample SAMN06165010) | human gut metagenome | biome: ENVO:00009003; feature: ENVO:2100002; material: ENVO:00002003... | reverse complement strand
AACGCAGCGTTCCTCACCGGGCAGCAGATAGATCGTATCCACGTTCAGCAGCTCCCTTTGCTGGGTCACTTTTCGTCCGGGGCGCTGCCGGAGTTCAGGATCGCCACGAACTGCTGCAGCTGCTTGAGGGAGCTGACACCCAGTTTTTCGTAGATGTTCTTGTTGTGGAAGCGCAGGGTGCTGTCCTTGATGTCCAGCTGCTCCACGATCTCCCGGGTGCGCAGCCCGGCGGCGTAGCCGTCAAAGATGCGGCGTTCGGTCTTGGTCAGGGTGGGGATGCCCGCCACAAAGGTCTGGAAGGCATCGGGCACCGACTCGTTGCGGCACACGTCCGCCAGCCGGGACAGCTCAGTCTGCATCTGCTGGCGTTCCAGCTGCAGCTCGTCCATCCGCCGCCGGGATTCCCGCCGGTCCTCCTCGAACTGCCGGAACGCAGGCAAGAGGATGCGCCGGTGGAAGTTCATGCAGCAGAACACTACGAAAAAGGCGATGAACAGGCCGATGAGCAGCATCTGCAGATTGCCGGAAAAGATCAGTCTCCGGTAGTCTGCCATGGGGATGCACACCGCCAGCCGGTAGGATTGGCTCTCGCTCAGGCGGCACAGCTGAGAGATGCCCGCATAGGCGCTGTCGGGGCCGGTCAACTGGGTCAGCCCGCCGCCTATGCTGCGCAGCACCAGCGTGTTCCGGGGGGCATGGTAGTAGCCGCCGGTGGTGCCGCTGCTGAGGGCGGCATCGGCGGCAAGGCCGTCCCCCGCCGGGGCCAGCAGGCAGCTCAGCCGGTCAAAGCCGGTGGGCTGGGCAAAGTTCTGCTTGAAATAGCTCTCGCTGATCTCAAAGCCGCACAGTCCGTACATCGTGCCGTCCCGCCCCCGCAGGGGCAGCAAAAACAACTGCACCTCCTCCGAGGTGCCGGGCAGCTCGAACCGCTCGGTCAGTGTGTAAGACTGGTACAGCGGGGTGCTGCCGGGGGTCATCCAGCGGTCGTAGTCCGGGAACTGGTCGGTCTGGAACTCCATGCGCCACTTGCGGTGGGGCATCACGCTGTGGGCCTTGCCCACCTCCGCACTGCCCCGGTACAGCAGCAGGGGCACGGTGGGGGTGTCGGCACCGCTTTTCTGCACATACAGCCCGGCGCGGGAATGCTCTGCTCCCTCCATGCGGGTGTTGACGGTGGCATCCAGCAGCACAAAAGCGCCGGAACAGCCGGTCTGGCGCAGACGGCGGCACAGCGGCTCGATCATTTCCTCCTCCAGCGCGTTCAGCACCTCGGGGGAGTCGTTCAGCTGGGCAAAGGACATCTGCCGCAGAGCAAGCTCCTTGTCCACCTCTGCGCTCATGTCCTCGGACAGGTTCACGCCCATGACCGCCAGCTGGTCAAAATAGCGCTCCATATCGTTCTGGAACACCGAAAACTGGATCTGCAGACTGCGGCTGATGTCCTTTTTGGTGTTGTGCAGGCTGGCAAACAGGAACAGCGCTGCACCAAAGGTCAACACCAGCAGCACCACCAGCAGCAGGCAGGCCCACAGCAGCCGACTGCTCATGGGGCTTTGGCGGATCTTTTCACGGTGCCGGTCAACAAAGTGCATCAAAGTCCCTCCTTTCCGGCTGAGCGGCAGGCTCAGGCATTGTCACACAGCAGCTGCCATGTTTCCTCGGCAAGGGCTTCCAGCGTTTCGCCGTCCGCAAGGCGCTGGGGGTAGTCCTTCTGGCGCTGGCGCAGGCTGTCGTACAAGGTTTTGGCCTTGGCGTGGTACCCCACGATGCCCGGTTCGGACAGGGGGGTGTTCTGGATGCGCATTTCGTTGTAGACGTCGTACAGCCGCTGATAGCTCTGCTGCTCAAAGGGATAGTCCGCAATGGCGTCAAAGGCGGCGCTGGACACCGGCATGTAGCCGGTATCGGCGGCAAATTCCAGATTGCGCTGCTGTTCGGTGAGCCAGCGCAGGAACACGGCGGCGGCTTCGGCCTTCTGGCCGGTGGTCTTAAAGGCGCACAGGCCCACACCGGCCTGCGGCATCAGGGGCGTGGCGGTGCCTGCGGCGTGGGGCAGGGGAGCCAGCAGCAGGTCGGTGGGCTCTGTGGTGTTGTCCGGGTAGGTGACGAAATCATTGTAATAGAGGATGGCCGCAGAGCTGCCAAGGCCCGCCAGCGTCTCGCCGGTCATCACCTGCGTGTTGGAGTACAGGTCCGAGATCAGAATATCGCCCTGCACCAGCGCCCGGGCAAACTCCATCCACGAAGCGCGGAAGGTCTCGTTGGTCAGATCGTACCAGCTGCCCTTGTACAACTCGCCGCTGCCCTGCTCCAGTGCGTTCAGCTCCACCAGACGCAGGGGGTAATCCAGCGCGCAGAAGGGCTTGCCCTGTGACCACTGCCGGTAGGCACCCGCCATTTCAAAAAAGCCGTCCCATGTGGCAAGGGTGGAAAGCTGCGCCCCGGTGTCCGCCGCAAACCGGGCGTACTGGGAGCCGTTCAAAAAGATGAGCTGGGTGGACTTGGACACCGGAAACACCACCTGCCGCCCCTCAATGATGCCGTCCTGCACAAAGCCGGGCACATAGGCCGCCATGTCCTCGGCGGTGAACCAGTCGTTCCAGTCCACAAGGTTCTCAATGCCCAGAGCGCTGGCGTCCGCGGAATGGGCCGAGAACAGGTCCGGCAGGTCCAGCGCGCCGGGCTTGCCGGCCTTGGCGTCCTGCAGCTGGCCGCCGATGGCGGCACTGTTGGTCATGTTGGTCACGTTGAGCAGGATGCCCTTCTCTCTGCCCACCGTGTCGTTGAACTCGGTCAGCAGGCGGTTCATGGGCGAGTCCGCCTGTTCGCCGTACACATGCCAGATGCTGAGCATGGTGGGGTCCTTGGGAGAAAGCAGGGTCTTGCTGCCGCCGCAGCCCGCAAGAGCCAGACCGGGGACAAGCGCCGCAAGCTTTAAAAATGTCCTTCGTTCCATTTTTCATGACTCCTTTCCGCACATTGCAGCCAGAGGGAGAAAACCGGCACAGGCAGGGCTGCAGCCGCCTGTTTTGGTGGGAAAAGCCCCCCAAATCCCCCCAATTTTGGGCTTTTTGGGGGGATTTTTTGAGGGGGAAGCCCCAAACCCCAAAAATTTTTTTGGAATTGCCCCCCAAAAATGGCTTTTCTGAGGGGGCAATTTTTTCCCGGGTATGATACAGTACAAACAGAAGAGGTCCTGCGCCGGTGCAGAAAGCCTGTCGCTGTGCACAAAACGCGTCAATAGGCAACTGCGGATTCTATTCATAAGGATAGCATAAGATGGAGCGGACTGCAAGTGCAGAGAATACCCAAACCAGCCCCCCTAAAAAGCAGGGGGGACAAACAGAAAGGAGCACCCCCATGAAAGAGATGAACCGACGCGAATTCCTCACCCTCTCCGGCGCAGCCGTTGTGGCGCTCTCGCTGGCAGGCTGCGGCGGGCCCTCCTCACCTCCCTCACCTCCCTCACCTCCGGCCTCTGAGAGCAAAGAGATGACCCTGTTCAAAGCCATCAACGAGGTCTGGTATGAAGTCAACAGAGAAGTAGCCCCCAATCCCAAACTTGATATCTGCAAGTCTGTGGTCTACTGTCAGGAGGCTGCCGACCTCGCAAAGTTTACAGCCAGCCCCTTTGAAACCTATGAACCTGAAGTAGACGAAGAGGATTACCGCAAATGGAACTTGCCTGATGATGTATTCCACGAGTACCAACTCCGTGAGTCTGAAATGATAGCGGAAATCAGGAAAACATATGGAGGCGGAAGCTATCGGGGGACTGCGGGAGTTTCTAACAGCACCCATGACGGTATGCAATTAAATCAACTGTATCCTCGTACTCAGAGCGAGGTCAGGGAGTTTGTGCGGCGTCTGGCCGGGCATGGACTGGCGAGTCCGCATCCCGAGCAGTGGATGATCGGGCTCTACTGCCCCACCATTAAGGGCAAGACCTATACGGTGGCGGTAATGGTAAACTTTGCACCGATCTGAAGCGGGGCAGGGATGCACGGACTTCCCGCAAGTTGCGAACCGTAATCTATCATATATTGTATTGAAAGGAGCACCCTCATGAAAGAGATGAATCGACGCGAATTCCTCGCCCTCTCCGGCGCATCGGTCGCCCTGCTGGCACTGGCTGCCTGCGGCAGCACCCCTTCCACGCCCGCAGCGCCCGCTGGCAGCAAGGAAGCTGAGCTGGTGGCAGCTATCAACAAGGTCTGGAAGGAAAAGCATGATGCAGGGGCGGTTGTCCACGAGCAGCTGACCCTCAATCAGGATGCGGTGGGTGCCATAAGGTGCTACGGACGTGTTTTTGAAGAGGCCAACGAGACACCGCATACGTTGAAAGACCCTGACCACAAGATCATTTTTGGGGAACTCAATGGACTTGAGGACAAGATACGGAACAAGTATGGCAAGGACAGTTTGGCAGGTATGGCCGGCATCTCCGAACCGTCTCCCGAGAATGTGGTGGCTCTGGAGGATGCGTATTCTTGCGAGGATGCTGCCGTTCGGGCTTTTGTAGCAAAACTGCTGGACAATTCTAATAGCGCCAAGGCAGAGTTCATCAGCATTTATCTCCCGGTGGTTCAGGGCAAGACCTACATGACCGCTGTTGTGTTCCGAAATAACAAGGCATAAGATAACAAGCCCCCCTGTTTGCCCCGGGCACACTCCCCCTGTGTCCGGGGCTTTATAGAAAGGAGCACCCCCATGAAAGAGATGAACCGACGGACGTTCCTGAAGCTCTCCGGCGCATCGGCGGTGATGCTGGCGCTGGCAGCCTGTGACGATAGCTGCTCCTCCGGCTCTACAAGTTCCGGCTCTGCCACAGAAACGCCTCCCTCGCCGCCGATCCCTGTGATCCGGGACGGGCAGAAGATCCTGACCATTTTCAACGCAGAGCTGGCCCGGCGAAAGGTGGAGAACATCAAGTTCGAGTACAGCAAGGGTCTGGAACACGCCATTCAGGCAGATGTGCAGATGTTTGTGGATAACGGCAGCCCGGAGTTCCCGTCGGACGAAGGGCTCAGGCTGCGGATGGAGGGCGACTATGCCGCAAAGATGTGGGATGGTCTGCACGAGGCGGGTTACAGCTCCGGCTCCACAGCCATCTTCCGTATGCTCAATCAGTACCGGGTAGGCGTGGATTTCGACCACGAAGGAAAGCACCTTTACAGCATGGATCGTCTCTACCCCACCACCGAGGCCCAGTTCCAGCAATTGGTGGATGAACTGATCAAGGACTACGGCGGTGTGCCGGGGCTTCATGAGGACAACCCGGTGGTGAATAAGGTAGGCATCACTGTGGTGGATATCAACGATAAGACCTATTGGGCCGCCTACATCATCGACAAGTGGCAAGGCATAGGAGACGGCTGAACCACACCATAGAAAAGGAGCCCGTCATGAAATACCAACACCTTGTAAGCCTTGCACTGGCTGCGGCCCTGCTGCTGACCGGCTGCGGCGGCACCCAGAGCAGCCCCAGCGCCGTTGCCGACCAAAGCTCCGACAGCAGCCGAAGCACCCCCGGCGCGGTGGCGCAGGCCGTCCAGACAGACCGCATCACCGACCAGTACACGCTGGAAAAGAACGTTTCGGGCGTGTGGGGGGAGGAAGCGGTGCAGTGCATTTCCGTCCATGTGCCCAAGCTGGAATGCGACAGCCCGGATGCCGCCTCCATCAACGATGAGCTGAATGCCATCTATGGGGCGGATTTCCGGGAGTTCGAGAACAGCGAGGAGGCCGGGCAGCCGGGCGGCGAGTACCCGCAGATCGGTGTGGGCTGGGATGCCTACTGGTACGGCGATTGCGTCAGTCTGGTGGTGCGCAGCCGCTACGGCGGCACCGCCCCGTGGCGTTACAGCGGCTGGTGCTTCGATTTTGCCACCGGCAGGCAGATCACCACAGCCGAGATGCTGCAGTGCATGGAGCTGGACCCGGACGAAGTGCAGGCGCAGGTGCAGCGGCAGGCCATGCAGGCCTTTGACCGGGAGATGGCGCAGGGTGCGTATTACGATAGCCTGCGTCTCGGCGGAGAGCTCTCGCAAATGCGGATGGATACGCTGGAATACAATGAGCTGGAAAACCTGTGCCTGCTTTTGCCGGAGCAGGATCAACTGGTGCTCCGGGGAAAGTACAGCTGCGAAGAAGGCTGGCAGCAGCTGGATATGGAGCTCTCGCTGCCCCCCACTGACACCCCGGTGCTGACCGACACCTACGATGGTGTGCAGGTGCAGCTGGAGGGAACGCAGGCCACCATCACCCTGAGCCCCACGCCAAAGACCGACCAATGGGGAGACATTGGCATCCGGGTGGAACAGGAGCACAGCTACCCCATCCTTGGCGCTTATAACGAGTATGTGGACGTGTGCATCGGGGAGCAGGAGGACGGATTCTTCCGCCCGGTGGTCTATCTGCTGACCAAGGACGGCGTGGTGGAGTATGTGGACGTGCTGCGCTGCCTCATGTTCGGCAATGCCATGGTCTGTCAGGACCCCATCTACTTTGCCAACAACGGTGTGGCGCTGGAACTCTGCGGCAGCGAGGTGAACCTGCGCCGGGCGGATGGCTCTGTACTGGAGCTGGCTCCCCTGTCGGCAGAGTGGAGCGCGCAGGAAATTCCCTATTCCGTCACCGGCTCCTACAACTACACCTCTGAAAACGGCTGGAACTGGATGGATCTGGGCAGCGACGGCAGCGTTCAGCTGGGCGTGCAGGACAACAGCCGCATCTATCGGGGCGATGCCGCGTATCTGGGCGTTGTGCCCGAGGGCGTGGTGCTGGGCATCTCTGCCGATGAGGAGCTCGGATTTGTGGCGGCGTTCAAGAACGACCAGTACAATGAGAACCTGACCCTGACCATGATCGCCGGGCAAAACCCCTTTGCCGAGGGCGAGACCCAGCTGCAATTGACCCGTAGCTACGGCTGAGAACACAGGAGAAAGACCATGAAACACAAACGCCTTGCCGCTGCGGTGCTGGCGGCGGCGGTGGTGCTGGCCGGGTGCGGCGGCACAAAAAGCAGCTCCGGCTCCGCTGCCGCCAGCCAGAGCACCGGCAGCAGCCAGAGCACCGGCAGCAGCCAGAATGCCCCGGCGCTTACCGCCCAAAAGGAACGTATCACGGAGCAGTTCACGCTGGAAAAGACCATACGGGACGAGTACGGCATCACCCAGAAGCTGACCATCCATGTGCCGCAGCTTGTGTGCGACAGCCCGGACGCTGCCTATCTCAACGAGGAGCTTGCCGCCATGTATGCGGCAGACTTCCGACAGTACGAGGACAGCCCGGAGATCGAGCCGCAGCAGGACGAGTGGAGCCCGGAGATTTATATCAACTGGGACGCCTACTGGTACGGCGACTGCGTAAGCCTTGTGGTGTTCCGCTACGACGGCGGTACCGACCCCATCTATTCTCAGGGCTGGTGTTTCGATTTTGCCGCCGGGCACAAGCTTTCGGTCACCGAGCTGCTTATGTGTATGGGGCTGGACCCGGATGCCGTGCAGCAGCAGATGCTGCGGCAGGCCATGCAGACCTTTGACCGGCACATGGCGCAGGGCGGCTACTACGAGGGCCTGCTCAGCGGCGGCAATCTGGCAAGCATGCGGATGAACACGCTGGAAAACAACCAGCTGGAGGACCTGTGCCTGCTGCTGCCGGAACAAAACCGGCTGGTGCTCCGGGGCGGGTGCAGCTCCACCGCCGGGTCGGGCTGGCGGCAGCTGGATGTGGAGATCCCGCTGCAGGCTGCTGACCCGCAGCCGCAGACGGTGCTGACCGATACCTACGGCAGCGCTTCGGTGCAGCTGGAAGGAACACAGGGCACCATCACCCTGCGCCGCACGCCGGAGACCGCCGCGTGGGACACGGATTACGGCATCCGGCTGGAACAGAACCGTACTTTCCCCATCCTTGGTATCTATAATGAGTATATCGACCTGTGCATCGGAGAACTGGGCGCCTCCTTCCACCCGGTGGTCTATCTGCTGACCAAGGACGGCGTGGTGGAGTATGTGGATGTGCTGCGCTGCCTTATGTCCGGAAATGTTCTGGTCTGTCAGGACCCTATCTATATTGCAAATCAGGGCGTGGCGCTGGAACGCAGCGGCGAAGAGGTAATTCTGCATCAGGAGGATGGCTCTGTGCTGGAACTTGCTCCCCTGACGGCAGAGTGGAACGGGCAGGAGATCCCCTCGGAGGCTGTCGGTGCCTTCAACGAGATGGCGGACGACCGGTTTAACTGGATGGACGTGGAAAGCAATGGCCTCGTCCAGATGGGCGTGCAGGACAACAATGTTTTCTATCAGGGCTACGCCAACTATCTGGGCGTGGTGCCGGAGGGCATGGTGCTGGGCGTCTCTACCAGCGAGACGGCAGACGGGATGCCGGGTATCACCTTTGTGGCGGCGGTGAAGTACGACCTGTACAACGAGACCCTGAACCTTACCATGATCGACGGGCAGAACCCCTTTGCCGAGGGAAAGACCCAGCTGCAGCTGACCCGCTGCCCGGATAACTGACCCCGGCGGGAGCTGCTGAGAACACAGGAGAACCACCATGAAACACAACGCGTTCCGCTGGATACCGGCAGTTTTGCTGGCGGCGCTGCTGGCAGGCTGCGGGGCAGAGACCGCAGCCTCTGCCCGCCCGGCTGGCAGCCGGGAACTGAAATCGACCCCGCCGGATTCCATGCATGCCACCGCGGCGATCACCGAGCAGTACACCCTTGAAAAGGTGGTGCAGGCGGAAAACGGCGGCAAGGTTCGGCTGAACATCCATCTGCCCCGGCTGGAAAGCGACAGCGCCGATGCCGCCCGCATCAACGCCGAGATCGCTCGGCTCTACGAATACGATGTGCAGGAGTACGCCGACTGCCCGGCGGCAGCCGACCCGGACGTGTGGGACATCTGCATTGAGATGAACTGGAACGCCAGCTGGTACGGCGACTGCGTCAGCCTTGTGGTCAGCAGCTGCTACGGCGGTACCGATGCGCCCTTCCACAATGGCTGGTGCTTCGACTTTGAAAGTGGAAACCAGCTCACCGCCATTCAGCTGCTGCAGCGCATGGGGGCAGACCCCGCCGCGCTGGAAGAAGCACTGTACCGCGACATAAAGCGCCGGGATGAGCTGGACCGGCAGACCGCCTGTGAGCGGGGGCTGCTGCCCCCCGGCAGCCTGAAAGAGGGCAACACCGCATGGTGGGCTACACTGGATGAGCTGCCGCTTTCGTTTGACGAGGCAGGGAACGTTACCTTTTTCGTCCGCCGGTTCAGCGCGTCCGGGGGAGAGTTTGTGAACGATGCCCCAACCATCCCGCTGGACGCGCAGCCGCTGCCGCAGGACTGGGAGCAGCAGGTGCTGGCCGAGTGGATGGCAGTCACGGCGGTGACGCAGGGTGAAAGCTATACCCCCGCCGACCGCAACGAAAGCTTTACCCTGCGGCTGGAAAAGACCGAGATCACCGGCACGGTGACCGTCTCCTTCATCCGGGAAACATACGTCAGCCCGCAGATCCAGTCCGCTGCCGAGACCCGCACCGGAGAGCTGAATGCCGGCGCTGTGACCGGCTGGGACGGGGAAAAAAGTCAGGACTGGAACCTGACATGCCTCAGCGAGGACGGCAGAAGCCGCTGGATTATCTCCATGATGGAGGACGGCTCGCTGCTGATGCGTTCCACCGGCTCGAAAAAGGGCAGCACCGTGTGGTATCTGTTCCGGCGCACCACGGCGTGGGATGACATCGGCTACACCGCCATCCCTCGCAGGCTGTGGGGCACTTACCGCGCCGGAGACGAGTCCGCAAAGGGCATCCGCCGGATGACCTTCCTGCCGGACGGCAGCTGCTGCATGAGCGTGGAATGGGACGGGTGGAACGGCATTCTGACCGGCACCGCAGAGGGAACGCAGAGCCGCACCGAGGACGGCACCGAGCTGCACTTCACGCTGACCGACACGGATGGCAGACCGTGCGAGTTCTGGGCCATTTTGCTGAACGATGACGGCAGTCCCAGCGGTTGCAGCCTGAAATACCGCGCCGGAGAGCAGTTGTTTGACCGGGACACACGTCCCGCTTACTGGAAAAACGACTCCCCGGATCTAACCCTTGAACCGTGACCAAGACCGGAAACCGTGCGATAACAGAAAGTTATCGTTTGCACAAATAAAACATACAGGAGGAAATTACTATGGGTCTTATCAAAGCAGGTATGGGCGCACTGGGCGGAACTCTTGCAGACCAGTGGAAGGAATTTTTCTACTGCGATTCTCTGGACAAAGATGTGCTGATGGTAAAGGGCCAGAAGCGCACCTCCCGCCGCAGTTCCAACAACGGCGAGGACAACATCATCACCAACGGCAGCGGCATCGCCGTGGCAGACGGACAGTGTATGCTCATTGTGGAGCAGGGCCGCGTGGTGGAGGTGTGCGCCGAACCGGGCGAATTCACCTTTGACGCATCCACCGAGCCCAGCGTGTTCACCGGCAACTTCGGCGACAGTCTGGCAGCTACCTTCCAGACCGTGGCCAAGCGCTTTACCTACGGCGGCGACACCGGCAAGGACCAGCGGGTGTACTACATCAACACCAAGGAACTGGGCGAGATCCTGTACGGCACCGCCACCCCCATTCCGTTCCGTGTGGTGGTCAGCGAGGAGCGAGGCTACAAGCTCTCGGTGAACATCCGCTGCAACGGCAGCTTTACTTACCGCATCTGCGACCCGCTGCTGTTCTACACCAACGTGTGCAGCAACGTCTCCACCCAGTACGATGCCTCGGAGCTGGCTCCTCGCCTGAAGAGCGAGCTGATGAACGCTTTGCAGCCTGCGCTGGCCACCCTTTCTGCCAACAAGGTGCAGTATTACGAAATCCCCGCTCACACGCTGGAGATCTCCGACGCCCTCAACGAGCAGCTGTCCAATGTCTGGCGCAAAAAGCGCGGCATCGAGGTGTTCTCCTTCAACATCAACTCCCTGTCCATCCCGGAGGAGCAGCAGAAGAAGATCACCGAGTGGGAAGAAAACGCCATGACCACCGACCCCACCACCGCTGCCGCCCGTCTGGTGGGTGGTCAGATCGATGCCATGAAGACTGCTGCTGGGAACACCGCCGGTGCTATGACCGGCTTTATGGGCATGGGCATGGCAACTGGTGCAAACGGCATGAACGCCCAGAGCCTGTTCGCCATGGGGCAGCAGCCCGCAGCACCCCAGCAGCAGACTTCTGCCGCCGACAGCTGGAAGTGCAGCTGCGGCGCTATCGCCACCGGCAAGTTCTGCCCGGAATGTGGCAGCAAAAAGCCGGAGCCGAAGCCCGCGGACAGCTGGACTTGCAGCTGCGGTGCCACCGTCACCGGCAAATTCTGCCCGGAGTGCGGCAAGCCCCGCCCGGCAGCAGCAGAGGGCTGGACTTGCAGCTGCGGCGCGGTGAACAAGGGCAAGTTCTGCTCCGAGTGCGGCAAACCCAAGCCCGCCGGTACGCCCAAGTATAAGTGCGACAAATGCGGCTGGGAGCCGGCAGACCCCGCTCACCCGCCCAAGTTCTGCCCGGAGTGCGGCGACCCCTTTGACGACAGCGACCAGACCTGACCTGACAAATACAGAGCAATGAAAGGAGCATACCATGATGGGATTCTTTTCCAACCTGTTCGCAAAACAGAACTGCGCCGTCTGCGGCAAGGAGTGCGGCACCCTGCACCGCTCCAAGCTGCGGGACGGACAGTTCCTCTGCGATGACTGCGGCAACAAGTGCTCCAAATATATCCGGCTCAGCGAGCTGACGCTGGACGAGGCCAAGGAGCACATGGAGTATATGGCCCGGATGAAGCGGGTGTTCGACGAGGTGTTCGACAAGACCGAGTTCCGGGTCAACGCATACCCCTCCACCCCGACGCAAATGGGGCTGGTGTTCTGCGATGAGCTTGGAATGCTGTACATCGACGACCGCACCGGCGGACGGGGCAAGATGCCGGAGCTGATCCGCTACGACCAGATCGCCAGCTATGAGGAGTATCTGGACGAGACCCCCGCCAAGGAGCCGGGCCAGGAACCCACCCTCAACGGCGGCGGCCTGAAGCTCAAGCTGGTGCAGCCCCGCAGCATCACCGAGGCCCAGACCCAGCGGGGCATGCGTCCTCACCCCTACATCAAGCAGGAGCTGGTCATCTGCTTCAGCAAGCGGGACCGGCGGGAGATCGGCTATGCCCACATCGCACGGCAGCATCTGGACCACATCTTCGGGGTCCACGATAATGAGACGAGCATGTTCGGCCGCCGGATGTCCAAGGCCGAGGAACGGGAGCTGAAGGGCCAGATGGGCATGATCGGTGCCATGGGTGCCGTGGCATCTGCCGCCATGAAGGGCGGGCAGCTCTCTGAGCAGGAAAAGGCCCGCTTTGTGGAGAACATCAATCTGGCAAACGACGCCCAGACCGGCGGCATGGCATTGTACAGCCGCCGCGCTGACGAAGCCTTTGCAAAAGTGCAGTGACCCCAAAAGGAGGAACGAATATGAGAAAGATCCAGCGCAGAGATTTCCTCAAGGCCATGGGCCTTGCCACCGCCGCCCTCGGGCTGACCGCCTGCGGCGGCTCCGGTGCCGCCAGCGCATCCAGCGTTTCCAGTGCACCGGCTTCCAGCAGCAGTGCCCCGTCCGCTTCGGCACAGCCGGAATCAGCAGTGGACAAAGCCGCCCCTGCAGGGGCCCCTGTGACCCAGTTCCAGACCGGGGAGCTGACCATCGGCGAATACACCTTCAAGGCGCAGTACATCCCCTTTGACGTCCGCCGGGAACTGGACGGAGCGCATCACTGCATCCATGCGGACAGCTACCGGGGCAATTACTTCTTCAGCTTCTACAACGAGGACGATGAAGAGCAGTCTGCTAAAATCTTCGAGTATGCCATCAAGGACGACCGGCTGACCCCGGTGGAAGAGTACAACATTGACGGCAGCAACGCCCTCAGCATCGACCGCAATGGCATCCTGTACGCCATGGACAACTTTGATGTCTACTGCTACGATCTGAACAGCAGCGACCCGGAGGAGCCCGGCGACGCACTGGACTACATGGGCAGCTGCTATTCCTCCAAGGATCGGGATCTGACCGTAATCTACCGGACCGACTCCGCACCGGTGCTGGTGCAGGACGGCGAGTACACCGAGCTGACGCTGGAGGGCGACAACGAGATCGGCCCCTTCTGCAGCATGCCCTCCCTGAACCTCAGCGGAGACGAGCTGCTGACGGTGGGCGAGCCGGACTCCAGCGGAGACTACTACTTTGCCGCCTTTGATCTGGACGGCAATGAGGTGGCCCGCAGCTCGCAGCCGGTGGGCAGCTTTGACGCCGTGATGATGAAGCGCCCCAACGGCTATCTGCTGGACACGGGCTATATGTGGGAGCTGTACGCGCCGGACGGCACTTTTTTGGAAAAGTCCCTTCCCGTGGGTGAGCGCGAGACCCTGTGCCAGCTGTGCGGCGACTTCTGCACATTTGATGTTTTCCTGCCGCTGGAAGAAAACGCTTTCTTGGCAGTGGGCCACCACGGCAAAGCCACCGAGCCGGACGAGCCGGTGGTGTTCCGCATCACTACGGACTTCTGAGCCGACCGCTTTGGCGGGAAGACTGACGCAAAAACAGCGGGGCCGGGGAAAAGCCCTCGGCCCCCTTTGGAACAACAGGAGGAAACGCTATGGCAGGAATGCTGGAATATAAGTGCCCCTGCTGCGATGGCGCCATCCAATTTGACAGCGCCACCCAGAAGATGAAATGCCCTTACTGTGACACCGAGTTCGACGTGGATACCCTCAAGGGCTATGACGAGGAGCTGAAGGACGAAAAGCCCAGCGAGATGAACTGGGCCACCCCCGGCGGCAGCTGGGCAGAGGGCGAGACCGCCGGTCTGCATACTTATGTCTGCAAGAGCTGCGGCGGCGAGATCGTGGGCGACGACACCATGGCAGCCTCGGCCTGCCCTTTCTGCGGCAACCCCATCGTCCTCACCGGACAGTTTGCCGGAGACCTGCGCCCCGACCTCATCATCCCCTTCAAGCTGGATAAAAAGGCTGCCAAGGCAAAATTGCAGGAGCACCTCAAGGGCAAGACCCTGCTGCCCAAGGTGTTCCGCAGCCAGAACCACATCGACGAGATCAAGGGCGTGTATGTGCCCTTCTGGCTGTACGACAGCGACGCCGATGCCCAGCTGCGCTTTACCGCTACCCGCACCCGCTTTTGGTCGGATGATGACTACGATTATACCGAGACCAGCTACTACTCCGTGCGCCGGGACGGCGTGCTGGGCTTTGACGCGGTTCCGGTGGACGGCTCCTCCAAGATGGAGGACGACCTGATGGAATCCATCGAGCCCTTTGCTATGCAGGATGCCGTGCCCTTCAAGACAGCGTATCTGGCAGGCTATGTAGCCGATAAGTACGATGTGGACGCCCAAAAGAGCATCCAGCGCGCCAACGAGCGCGTCCGTCAGTCCACCGAGGACGCCTTTACCCAGACCGTTACCGGCTACGACTCCGTGAAAATGGAGAACAGCAGCATTCAGCTGCACGGCGACAAGGCAAAGTATGCCCTGTTCCCGGTGTGGGTGCTGAGCACCAGCTGGCAGGGCAACAACTACATTTTTGCCATGAACGGCCAGACCGGCAAGTTTGTGGGCAATCTGCCGGTGGATAAGGCCGCCGCCCGCAAGTGGACGCTGGGACTTACGGCAGCTGTTGGTGCTGCATCCTATGCGGTCATGTGGCTGCTGTGGCTGGCCGGGATTCTGTAAAGGAGGGACGGAAGATGAAAAAGACTGTTACCCCGCTGCGCTCCCTCTGTGCTGCGTTGGCCGCACTGATGCTTTTGCTGGCGCTGGCTGTGCCGGCCTTTGCCGCAGACGGCTTTGCCGACCTGTATTACCGCGTGAACGACAGCGCAGAAGTCCTGACCGAGGACGAGGACGGCGAGCTGGAAGCTTCACTGGAGGAACTGAGCGTCCGCCAGAGCTTTGATGTGATCATTGCTACCATCGACTCGCTGGAAAGCGAGGGCTGCACCAGCATGGAGGAATATGCCGATGACCTGTATGATTACTGCCAGTTCGGCTACGGTGAAAACCGGGACGGCGTGCTGCTGCTGGTGAGCATAGGCGACCGCAAATGGCATATCTCCACCTGCGGCTACGGCATTACCGCCTTTACGGATGCCGGCATCCAGTACCTTGGCGAGCAGATGACCCCCGATATGGCAGACGGTGATTACGCCGCCGCCTTCCGCACCTTTATCCAGTGGACGGACGCATATGTCACCGCCGCCCGCGAAGGCCACCCCTACGATGTGGACAACATGCCCAAGGAGCCGTTCTCGATCGTGTATCTGGGCGTGGCGCTGGTCATTGGCCTGATCACGGCACTGATCGTGACCGGCGTGATGAAGAGCCGGCTCAAGAGCGTGGCACCGCAGCGGGACGCAACCAGCTATGTGCGGCAGGGCAGCATGAAGCTGACCAACCAGCGGGATCTGTATCTGTACCGTGAGATCCACCGCACCGAGCGGCCGAAGGAGACTGACTCCGGCAGTTCCGGCGGCAGCTCCACCCATACCTCCTCCAGCGGCTCCACCCACGGCGGCGGAGGCGGCTCGTTCTGAAAACGTTCCCCGCAAGATAAAATCTCAAAAACCGATCCGCAGCAGCCGGTCGCACCCGCGCACCGGCAACCGCTGCGGATCGGTTTTTACTTTTCTGCCGCCCGACATAAACGACTGATTTTTTCTGCGCCTTTAGGGCTATACTTCCAGTGCAGACGATTTTATATGCAGCAAGGAGCAGACACATGGGCATTTGGGAAAATCTGGGCATGGGCGGTTACCGGGGCTTTTCGCGCCCGGCGGCGCGGCTGTTGCAGCAGGCGGTGCAGCTGGCGGGAGATCTGGGCTGTGAACAGGCGGATACCAGCCATCTTTTGCTGGCAATGCTGCAGCAACAGGGCGCTGCGGCGCAGTTCCTCACCCGGAAAAACATTACCGAGCCGGAGGTGCGCCGCCAGCTGGCGCAGCGGCGCAGCGCCCCGGCACAGCGGCTGGACCGGCAGTCCATGGCACCGGACCTGCGCCGCACCATGGACTATGCGCTCATTGGGGCGCAGAACGCCCACGTCAGCCGGGCAGAGCCGGAGCATCTGCTCTGCGCCATGCTGGAAGATGACGGCTGCGCCGCCGGGCTGCTGCTGGCGGAGATGGGGCTTTCGCTCACCGAGGCGGTGCGGGAGTGCCGCCAGCTTTCAGGGCAGTTCATCCTGCCGATCCAGCCGCGCTCGGCGTCGTCGCTGCCGCGGGGCAGCCGGGCCAGCGACAAATACTGCCGCGACCTGACCCGCCGGGCGGCGGATAATCTCTGCCGGCAGATCGCTTTTACCGGCGAGGAAGACGATATCCATATCGTGGTGATGAACCCCACGCCGTATCCCCGGGATGAGGTACTCCGCCTGACGCTGGATCTGCCGGAGAGCGAGCGGGTAGAGGATTTCTTCCTGACCGACCGGGCGGGCCGGCCGGTGGATTACTATCCCCTGAGCCGGGAGCGGTTCAACCTGGCCTCCATCCATCGGACCAACCGCCCCAAGTCGGTGTATGCCGACCGGCGGGTAGTGCTGGCCGACGTCCGGGACATCCCCGCCATGGGCTACACCACCCTGACCCTGCGGCGGAAAAAGGGAAGCGACGCCACCTCCACCAATCCCTTCCCCGAAGGGGTATTTCCCTTCGCCCCCATCGGCCGGGCGGGCCATGTGCTGGATAACGGCCGCCTGCGGGTGACCGTGGGCAGCGGGGAGGTGACGGTGTACGATTACGAAACAGGCCGGACGACGCAGGGACTCTGCGCCTTCACCGACACCGGATCCAGCGGCGACTTCTGGGTGCACCGGGAACCCTATGCCAACAGCCATCTCACCTCCCGGGGCGGCCGCACGCAGGTGGAGCTGGTGGAGAACTCCAGCCTGTCCGCCACCTGCCGGATGACCTGCTGGATGCCGATCCCCGCCGGGCTCAACGAGGCGCGCACCGCGCGGCTGGCGGAAACCGTGGAGACGGCCATTATCACCGACATCACCCTGAAAAAGGGCAGTAAGCGGCTGGTGTGCAAAACCACCCTGGACAACCGCTGCCGGGATCATCTGCTGACAGTTTCCT
>ENA-OYYK01000958-OYYK01000958.1-human-gut-metagenome-genome-assembly--contig:-NODE-958-length-17206-cov-10.847298_pt1 | contig 17206 bp, 18 predicted proteins | sample MGYA00243247_ERZ653443 | MGnify/ENA primary metagenome ERZ653443 (study PRJEB26926, sample SAMN06165010) | human gut metagenome | biome: ENVO:00009003; feature: ENVO:2100002; material: ENVO:00002003... | reverse complement strand
CGAGATTACTACGCGTCTCGTGGGCTCGGAGATGTGTATAAGAGACAGATGATAATCGATATCATTATAATTAGCATCATTAAAAACTGTATTATTTTGTTTTTCTTTCTTATCTTCTGGGTAAAACGAGCCGTCCTTTAATCTGTCAAAAAATTTATCATCCACTTTTGAAATTTCTTCCCTAAAAATATCCTGTAAGAAATCAATTCTTTGTTTTCTTCTCTGTAATCTTCTCCTATTTGTCCTTGCAGTTCTTCTTTCGGCCGCAGTTTTCGCTTCTTCGAAAAGCCTTACTCCCCACATAGACTTTCCTTTCTTCCTTAAAATATTATATTGAGTATCTGTCACAGCCCATCCTACTGAATTTGTACCTATATCCAGACCTACATAGTAATCATTAATGTTCATTTTTAATTTTCCTCCTTAAGCACACTAATCGTTTTTAATATAATTAAACCAAATTTAATATTGACATTTGAATAAAAAGGACTTATTATGTATTCATCTCAAATGATTACTACCATATGAGATTACACTACAAGTTCAAATAAAAATTTATTCAAATCCTTTCGCTGCATTGTGCAGGAAATAATTAAGACTTTTTATAAGTCTTTTTTTATTGCCCATAATTTAAACCTCCATTTCTTTTCTTAACAAAAAATATCACCTGCACCAAAGTACAAGTGACATCTTTCTATCTTATCTTCGTATGTCCCCTAGATTATACTCCGGTGCTACATTATGTGTATTAGCTCTTAATTCCTCATCTGTAAAAAATATAGGAATATTATACCAATAATTGTATTTATTTTCAATCAATTTTTATGTTTTTCTCCATTATCCGGCAATTTAATGCTCGGGTGATGCCTATATTTTACAGGCCTACCGCGTCCACTCCGTGAACAGCTTCTTCATGGGTGAATTTTTCAAATTCAAGTGCCTGTTCCTTCCAGTCTGCACCACAATTGTCAAGGGCGTACTGTATCTTATTTGATCATATTTTCCCTCATAATCCTTTGGATTACGGGAAATGTTATCGAATGTAATTCCTGTCTTATAATCACTATCGCTGTATGTCTGTCTCTCAGAAGATTCGGTTATATCTTCTGCCGTTGTAGAATACTCAGCCTTATTCTTTTTGTGTGTTGTAGTCTCCTCTTCAGATTCATTAAAAGTTGCTGTTTTGCCACATGCCCATAACATGCAGCATGCAATAATCGTTAATAACAATACTGACAATTTCTTCATAATAGTTACCTCCATAATAAAATTGATGTTGCTCCCACCACCCCCTTGATTTATTCATATTTTATCATTTTTACCTGTCCCAAAAAAAGGACTGGCGAATTTAAGGTAATACGCAAAGTTACAGTATAGGAAAAAGTGTGAATACATGTTATAATACCGGTAGTTAGTCTTAAAAGGAGATGAAAACAATAAAAAAGAAATTCAGAATTACATTTAATGCACCGGTAGTATTAGGTTTAATTTTTATATGTTTTGCGGCAACACTACTGGGAGAAATTACAAAGGGTAGAAGCACAGCATTATTTTTTATGACATATCACTCATCATTATTAAATCCTCTGACCTATATAAGGTTTATAACACATGTTTTTGGGCATGCAGGCTGGGAGCATTTTATCGGTAATGCGACATATCTTTTATTATTAGGACCGGTATTAGAGGAAAAATACAAATCCAGAACATTAATTGAAATAATAATCATTACGGCACTGGTTACCGGTATTATCAACTATATCTTTTTCCCTAATATCGCACTATGCGGAGCCAGTGGAATTGTCTTTGCCTTCATTATTCTGGCTTCATTTACCGGATTTAAAGATGGTGAAATTCCTCTGACATTTATTCTTGTTGCCACCATATATATAGGCCAGCAGATATATGACGGAATTACAGTTAATGATAATGTATCGCAAATGGCTCATATTACCGGCGGACTGGTAGGTTCAATAACAGGATATATTCTTAACAAAAAAACAGTAACCCAGTAATTTACTGTCCTCACCTGCGTGGCAATATGTTCCACACAAAGAAAACCGGGTCAGCTTTACGCCGACCCGGTCTTTATATTAAACGTTTCCTACACTTCATCCCTATAACTCTGCGGTTATGTACCTTAACCAAATATTGCCTCTGCAAGTTCCTGCATAGTCATTTCAATATTCTCTAAATCTGACTTATATAGAGTAACTGAAAGGAAGTATCCATTATCCTTTGTAATGACTGCACTATACTCTTCATTTTCGCTTGGTGACTTTACTCTCTTGAAAGTTCTTTTATAGAACTCGACTGTACCATTAGGTGTGTCAAGTGTATCTTTTAACTTTTCAATCTTGTCATATTCGAATTCGCTTTTATCGACTTCCCATTCATCACCTTCTATATAGTGTTTTACCCATCCTTCTGTATATGGGGTTACCCACACAGAAATATCATCTGTTTTCATGACAAAACAGTTCTCATCAGTATACTCGTCATATACTTCAAATCCATCAACAAGGTTAACTTTTCCGATTACATTTCCGTCGTAATCCTCAATTTCATATTTGCTCTTTTCGGATACATCTGAATCGTCTTTTTTGTCATCTTTCTTTGAAGGTTTTACATCATCTTTGTCAGGAGTTGACTCTTCTTCATCTTTCTTATCATCTGAATCGTCTGCGTCCTTAATTTCATCCGGAAGCTCAACCTTAGTCTTGCCGAAATCGGAGAATTCAAATGTAACGCTTGCTTCATTAATGCTTAATAAGTCTTTAACATTAACATCTTCTGTTGAAGATACTTCAAGAATCTTGCCGATGCAGCTCTTTAAATCAATTGAAATGGCTGTAATAGTGTCATTATCTCCGTCAATTGTTACTGTGATTGCCACATCTTCTAATAAATCAATAATTTTTGATATATCAAAATCTTCCTCTGAAACACTGCCTAAACCTGAAAGGCTGTTTTCGATAGCTGACTTAATATCATCTTCCTTATCGCCAAGAATTTTGTCAAAATCAAGCTTGGCTTCTACTGTGTAGATACCATTCTTTTCAGAAACTACATCTGCTGTTTTGATAAAATCTGTAATTGCTGTTACGCTACGTAAGCTTGCAATCACATCTGAAAGATTTGTATCTGACTCTTCCTTCATCCATTTTTCGTCATCAAAATCATATTCATAGACATACGCTGTATTGCCTTCTTTAACAAGATAAGTCTTGAGTTCCTGGCTGTCTTCAGCAACATCAGGAATTTTTGCGTATGATTTTCCCTCTGCATAACCTGCTTCATCACAGATTTTAAGAGTTCCGTTTATGCCTGCCTTAGCTGATGACTTAAGGTCTGATTCTTCAAGTTCGCCTTCTTTAATAGCTGACTCAATCATTTCTTCAGTCATTCCCTGCATAACAAGAGCCTGTTTTAAATCTAAATCAGCATCTAATTTTACATCGAATGATACTGTGAAGTTTTCTAAACCTTTTTTGTTAGCTGCTACTGCTTTGACAAGGTCATCAGCACTCTTGCTGCCTTTTACCGTGTCTTCTGAAGATTGGTTCTCACCTGTGCCAACCTTCACTTTCTTGCTGCCACATGCTGCCATACCGAGTGTAAGTGCAATACACATCATGGCTACAAGAATTTTTTTAAATAATCCTTTTTTCATTTTGTCTGCTCCTTTAAAAATTTTAACTTTTAAGGTATTAAAACCAAAGCACGTTCTGATTGTAGCACGGAAAATTTTACTAATCAATATACGTTTTAGCGAAATAAAGCATCCTATTTCCGATAAAATAGCATTTATTCACAAAAAAAACTGCAGAAGAAGGGCATTTCCTCCTCTGCAGCCGATATCAGATTGTTATATAAGTATTATATTTTAATTTTCTTAATTTTCTTTCCATATTCACGGCATTATCAAGATTTTTGTATGCACCTACCTGCACTTTATAGAGGTCATCCTGATAAATAATAAATGCGGGATACCCCATATCCAGCAACGGTTCCAAAAGTCGGTCCGCATTGTCACGGTTTCTGAAAGCCCCTACCTGGACACGGTATAATTTGTCACAGGTGCATCTGCTGCTTTCCCTGTCTTTTTCATACAATCCCTCGTATGGGTCTTTTATATTACTTTCATCCGGCGCAGGCTGTACATTATTATCCCTTGACGCTGTGCCGGAACCTATGGTTTTTAATATTCCATCGGCTATCGCCGCCGCTATCTGTTCAAATTCATCATCAAACTTCTCATTATCACTATCGTTGTTGATAAAGCCTGTTTCAATAAGCACCGCCGGCATATTGGTACGTTTAAGCACCACAAGATTAGGTCTTTCTATAATGCCCAGGTCTTTAAAGCCCAGATCCGTAAGATTATCCAGTATGTTTTCGGCGAGGTGTTCTTTCTCTCCGCCTTCACTGTAAATCAGCACCTGCACTCCGCTTGCGGCGTTGGGATTCTCTCCTGAATTTCTGTGAAATGATACAAAATAATCCGCTCCTGAATTATTGGCATCCGTTGCCTTTTTAAATGGTGTTTCATATATGTCGTTATCTCTTGTATAAAAAACATCCATGCCTTCATTTTTAAGGATATCTCCAACCGCCATGGCAAGCCTTAAGTTGTCATCTTTTTCACGTCTTCCGTTATACACCGCTCCCGGGTCACTTCCGCCATGTCCTGCATCTAAAGCAATAAGCATAATATATACCTCTCTTTTTCATATGGTATATATTATGCCGGCAACGTCTTTATCTTTACATTTTTTTAATTAAAATAACTGTAATTACCACACTTGCTATCGCTATCAGTGACATTATGGTTATTGTTAATGCTACTTTCTTTTTATATTTTTTTGCAACTTTTTCGTCTATCATTAATTATTTTTCCTTTCATATTTTACAAATTCATATATAAGGTCAAAATATGTTCTTTCGTCGCTGGATTCTGTGATAACAAATCCTTCATCTTCCAGATTAGGGAAGTACGAATCTGCGTCATAAGCATAATCTATCTTAGTAATATGTGCTACGTTGCAAAGAGGAAGCATCTGCTTATATATGGAAGCACCGCCGATTACATATATGTCCTCATCGGCAAAATCTTTTGCCGCCTCAACGGCTTCTTCTATACTGTGAACCACAATAGCTCCGTCAACCTTGTAATTCATATCTTTTGTTATTACAATATTGGTTCTGTTCTTTAAAGGGCGTTTATTAGGAAAACTTTCAAGGGTCTTGCGTCCCATAATTACGGCTTTGCCAGTTGTGGTCTCCCTGAACCATTTCTGATCCTCAGGAATTCTTACAAGAAGTTCGTTTTTGTATCCTATTGCCCAGTTTTTGTCTACTGCTGCGATTAAATTCATAATATGTCCTTTCCTATATAGCTACAGGTATATTGGTGACCTGTGGTCCGGTTATATAATTATCTACCGATACATCATCCCTTGTAAACTTGTAAAAATCTTTTACCTCGGGATTAAGATGGAACGTCGGTGCATCATAACATTCTCTTGATATAAGTTCCTCCACAATAGGAATATGTCTGTCATATATGTGTGCATCTGCGATTACATGTACAAGTTCTCCCACCTGCATATCACATACCTGTGCCAGCATGTGCACAAGCACCGCATACTGTGCAACATTCCAGTTATTGGCTGTGAGAATGTCCTGTGACCTCTGGTTAAGAATTGCGTTAAGCGTAAGCTTGTCTTCACCTTTTTTCTGGGTAACGTTAAAAGTCATGCTGTAGGCACATGGATATAAATTCATCTCATGTAAATCCTGGTGAACATATATATTAGTCATTATCCTTCTGCTGAAAGGATTGTTCTTTAAATCATATATAACACGGTCTACCTGATCCATCATGCCTTCTTTATACCGGTGCTTTACACCAAGCTGATAACCGTATGCTTTGCCGATTGAGCCGTTCTCGTCCGCCCATGCATCCCATATATGGCTGTGAAGGTCATGGATATTGTTGGATTTTTTCTGCCATATCCATAACAATTCGTCTGTTGCACTCTTAAGTGCTGTTTTTCTTAATGTAACAAGCGGAAATTCCTTGCTGAGATCATATCTGTTTACAACACCGAATTTTTTGATTGTATAAGCAGGAGTTCCGTCCTCCCAGTGTGGTCTTACTTTTTCACCCTCCGTACTTACACCGTTTTCAAGGATATCCTTACACATGTCTATAAAAACTTTATCTGCGTAGCTCATCATTTCCTCCTGTTACTGCACTATTTTACTTTATCATATATCTCCGTAGGAACATAAGCCTTGACTTCTATTCCCTCCGCAACATATTCCTCACTTATAAGCTGTCCGTATTTTCTTATAAGGGATATCTTGGAAGCCTCCGTATAAGAATATGTCTTTTCTATATATATTTTGCTTTCTCTTAAAACTTCTTCAATGGTATCTTTAAGTTCTGTCAGTCCGTCACCGTGAAGAGCCGATATATTAACGGTCTTGTCGGCCTTAAAATCTTTAAGAACTTTATTGCCTGCAATTTCTATTTTGTTAAAAGCCGTTATTATAGGCTTATCGCCCGCTCCCAGTTTCTCAAGGGTATCATATACAACATACATCTGGGAATCCATTGCAGGATTGGAAGCATCCACGACATGAAGAATTATATCTGCATATACAGCTTCTTCAAGTGTGCTTTTAAAAGCTTCCACAAGGTGATGAGGAAGTTTGCTTATAAATCCGACTGTATCCGTGAGAAGAATCTGCTGCCCGCTTTCAAGCTCCAGCCCTCTCGTTGTAGGGTCAAGTGTGGCAAAAAGCTTATTTTCCGCAAGTATTCCCGCACCCGTTAATGTATTAAGAAGTGTCGACTTACCTGCGTTAGTATATCCTACTATAGCGACCACCGGAATATTGGAACGGCTTCTCTGGCTTCTTGTAAGCTCACGGTGGGTTACAACCGCTTCAAGCTCATGCTTAAGCTGTCCTATTCTCTCATGGATAATTCGCCTGTCCATCTCAAGCTTTGTCTCTCCGGGACCTCTTGTACCGATACCTCCGCCGAGTCTTGAAAGTGCGTTTCCAAGTCCCGAAAGTCTTGAGGAACGATATCTCAACTGGGCAAGCTCAACCTGAATCTTACCCTCATTGGTATTAGCCCTTGCTGCAAAAATATCGAGAATAAGAAGCGTTCTGTCCATGACTTTAATTTCAAGGGCATCGCTGAGATTGTTCATCTGTGCCGGAGAAAGTTCGTCATCACATATTATGCCTGTTGCATCATATTCTATTATCAGTTCTTTAATCTCATCTATCTTACCCTTGCCGATATAAGTGGCCGGATTGAAATTATCAAGATTCTGTATTACCCTTGCCACCGTTACAGCACCTGCAGTTGACGCAAGCTCGCAAAGCTCGTCAAGGGACTGTTCGGTATTTTCTCTGTCTGATTTTCTTACAGCTACAAGAATAACTCTTTCTTCCGCTTCTCTGTTATCAATCATAAAAATCTCCTGTTAAGATACCCTGGACTTCAAAAACGTATATTCTCTCAAAGCCTTTGTATCATCACTGTAATCCTTTACATAGCTTTCAAACAAATCCAGTGCCTTGCTGAAATCTCCGAGATATTCGTAGCATATTGCCTGATTGTAAAGCAGTGCTTTCTTAGTTTCTCCTTTAGCTGACTCAAGACCTTTACTTATATATTCCAGAGCCTCGGTATACTTAAATCTCTTGATAAGATATGCCCCGTACTGGTTATATACTTCGCTGTTAGACGTATCTTTATTGATATAATCCATATAAAGGTCTTCCGCTTCCGAATATCTTTCCTGTGCTTCATAAGTAAGTGCAAGGTAAAAAGCTGCATCCTTCTCACCTGCGTCTATGGCCTTCTTAAGGAACTGTTCTGCCTGTGTATAGTCCCCGAAAAGATAATATGTCTTGCCTATAAGAAAATCATCCGCATCTTTACTTGAAATGAGTCTTCTGAGATAAGATTCAGCCCTGTCTGTATAACCTGATGCCATAAATTCGTTATACATATTACAATATAAGGAATAACTGTTGTCACTGAGGGAAATAGCCTCTTCAAAATCAAGTGCCGCATTATTCTCATTGCCCGTATGGACATATGCACAACCTCTTAAATAATATAAATCTGCCTTATCAGCCTTGCCGCATTCATCAATAAGTGTTGTATAATACTCTATTGCTTTATTGTATTCGCCGCTTTTTGTGAGACATTCCGCATAATATTTCATTGCATCAAGGCAAATACTGTCATATCTGCTGCCTGATTTGGTAATCACGGTATCAAACTGCTCCTCGGCCGTTTTAATGTCCCCAAGCTTATAATAAGCAATTCCAAGTCCCCTGTAAGCGTCCCTGTTACTGCTGTCCTTACTTATAATCTCATTAAATGATTCTATAGCTCCCTGGTAATCGCAGGTCTCAATTTTGCTCATTCCTGCCTGACATGACAATGAATTGCTCTTGCCACATCCTGTTAAAACTGCTGCGGCAACTGTGCCTGCACATATAATATCTATAAATAAATGTTTTTTCATTACAATAAACTCCTAAAATTATAACAAACCAGGTATCCTAAACACCCGATTAAGCTAAATTGTACCATAGTAAGTGTTTTGTAACAAGTGGTATTAAAAGATTTTCACTCTCTTTTTTGATAAGCATGCTCTATTTTCTTCCCAAGAGGAACTGCAAGTGCCAGTAAAAATATTACGTTGGAAACCGCATAAATTATCGTAAATGTAAACGACGTACTTATCGTAATCAGATAATAACTCCATCTAAACGTCCCAAAGGTCCATATAACCGTATAAATGTCCATTAAAAGTGAAAAAATCACACCGGCAAACACACCGTAAATTATGAGAACGGCTTTGTTTTTTCTTAACAGTCCCCCAATAAGGGCGGATATAATCCCGATTAAACCCCATGTCAACATCTGGAAAGGAGTATACATTCCCTGTCCGAAGTAAAAATTAGTAACAAGTGCGGTAAGCGCCCCACAGTAAAAACCTGCCTCTATTCCAAGATACATTCCGGCGATTATCACAACCGCTGTTACCGGCTTAAATCCGGGAAAAGGTGCGAATATGAAACGTCCTGCAATCGACATGGTTGTAAGCACCGTTATAAGCATGATTTTTCTCACTGAAGTATTCTTTTTTTCGAGAATATAGAAAAATACAAAGCAGAAAATAACAACTGCTGTTGCAAAAATAAAAGCACCTGTCTTTACCTGTTCCATTCTTCCGCCTCTTTCTCCGTAACCACATCCTCTGAAATTCCTTTCCACATCCTGCATACAGGAGTTGTATAAAATACATTTTCAAGACAGAACTCCCTTACATTGCCTGAATACACCGGCTGCCTGTCTGAAATCATACACACATAATCTGCCGCATCTGCCATAAAAGAAATGTCATGGGAAATTACAAGAATGGTTTTTTGTTGTTTTTTTAATTCATTAATAGTATTAATCAAATTAGCTTTTTCTCTGTTATCTACGCCTTTAGTCGGCTCATCAAGAATTATTATGTCAGGATTATTTTTTAACACAAGCGACAGGGCAAGAAGTTGTTTTTCACCTCCGCTTAAATCGTAAGGGTTTCTGCCGTCATATTCATCATTTGTAAAATGGTCTGTAACATCCTGTGAAAGAATACCGATACTGTTGCCGTAGGTCTTTATTTTTCCCGAATAAGGCTTAATATAGCCTGAAAGCAGCTTTGCAACCGTTGTTTTGCCGCTGCCGTTTTCACCTACGATAAAATGACATTTTCCTTTGTACAGTTTCATGGAAAAATCTTCGATTACAAAACCGTTCTCTTTTGTATATCCGAATGACACATTTTTAAGTTCTGCCGCAATTTCGTTTTTATTATTAACGTAATCCTGTTCTTTGTGGATAGTATTTCTCTGTTTTATATATTTATGCCCCTCTGCCAGACTAAGCGGTACAGGTCTTTTATCCGCAAATATCCTTGCAACCGTGGGAAGCAGGTAACCATAACCGTTTTCCGCCATATATACTGCTGTTTCATCAGGTTTTCCGGCATAGACAATCTCACACTTATCAAGGAGAATTATTTTATCCGCATAATAAAAGAGTTCGTCCGTCCTGTGCTCTGTGATAATCACTGTTTTAAATAATTCCTTATTAATCTTCTTAACCCTGTCAAGAAGCCTTCCGGCCATCACCGGATCAAGCATGGAAGCAGGCTCGTCAAGCAAAAGTACATCTTTATCGCAGGCAATTACGGAAGCAAGATTCAAAATCTGTTTTTCCCCACCTGAGAGTGAATCGGTTCTTTTGTCAAACATGTGGCTGAGTGAAAAAAATGAAGCTGTTTCCGCAATTCTTCTTTTAATAAAATCATCTTTAAGCCCTTTTCCCGATAAATTTACGGCAAGTTCCCCATACACGCTGTCCATAATTATCTGGTTATCGGGATTTTGCATTACCATCATGGCATTATCTTTAAAATATTCTTTTAACTTCTTCAAAAGCGTGGTTTTGCCGCTGCCGGTCATACCACATACTAATATAAAATTACCCTTTTCGACTATCTTTTCATATTGTATATCCATAATTTAACATTCTCCTTTCCCCTGTAAAAAATCGGAATAAAAGACATAAATGCCATAAAAACAAGCCGTGCCCCAGGCAGCAATAATCCACCCGCAGCCATAAGAATGGTTATTATAAGCAGAATACAGTCCCTGAGCCTGAACCTGTAGCTGCCGCAGAATATCTGTGACGATTGTGTAAAACCATTGCTTTCCATTATATCGGCTGTCTCCATACTGCTTTCCATCGCATAACTTGTCACTCCCGAAAAAACAAAAACTGCATTATCTTTACTGTTTCTGCTGCTTTTGTTATTAATGTCGTTGATCATTTTCATTCTTTCGTATTTTCGCATATACATGGGAAGAAATCTAAGAATCATTGAAAAAATAATGCCTGCTTTCGGCATTTTTCTAAAGATATATTGTATTTTTTCCCCTGTAATAACAATATCCATACAGCTAAACCACACAAAGGCACCGGAAAGCATAAGTCCCGTTGTCATTCCGTAGCGCATGGATTCATAAGTAACTGCCATGTTATTAATATAAAAAAACACATGGCTGCCGTTATGTGACACAAGCATATTTACAAAAGTAATAAGAATCGTTATGACAAAAGAATTTCTGAGTATTTTAAAGTCTGCCTTGCCTTTTAAAACCCATATATAAATTATCCCGGATATAAGAAGCAGAAGATTAAGTTTGATTTCCATTAAAAACATTGCAGGTAATAGATTGCACATAAAAAATACCAGCAGAACGTATGGGTTGAAATTTTCAAATTTTCTCATTGCCCCACCTTTCCGTCATCCGTGTAAATCCATCTGACATAATCTCCCTCCGACAGTTTGTAAGCCGAGCAGGACACATTGGGAAATTCACCGTTTACCGAATAAGTCCAGCCCGACATATTTCCGTAATCAAACTCTGCCATTCCTGCGATTGCTTTTACATAAATTGAAGAAAACACTTTGCTTCCGTTGTAGTCAACCGGAATCTCATATATCATTGAAGCCGTTAAAAGCTGGTCAAAAGTGCTGTCTCCCTCTTTGATATCTATTTCTTTTTCACTTAAAATAACTTCTTTGCCATGGCCTGTTATCTCAAGGTATGTCACGACTTCTCCCGATGTTTTAACATCGTAGTACTCGTCCTTTGTCTTAAAATCGGACAGGGAAAAATATACCGCAAGTCCCACAAACACAATGGTAAAAGTCATGAATACTGACTTTTTCTTTTTCTTTCTTATGAAAAAAACAACAAGAAATACCGCATATCCAATGCCAAGTGCCGAAAGCACAATGTATTTAATGTATTTTCCCTGCCATTTTATGGTATTTACCGTAGTATCGTCTTTCCCGGTTTCTGTCAGGTTGGTTTTATCATATACAAATCCGTTTTTGTAGGAAATTAGTGCAGACATACACTGGTATGTGGCTATGCTGTTGCTTTTTCCGCCTTTTATATGGCAAAATCCTCCGTCCTCATTCTGGTAAGTAATAAGCTCGTTGATAAGAATATCCATATTCTCTGTATCTTTTAATGCTGTTTTTGCCATAATTACCTGGGCGAGGCTTTCGGAATTTTCTGTCCCCATGGACTTGTAACCGCCGTTTCCGGTCATATTATTGTTAAGATATTCCAGTGCCTTATTAATTTTCTCCTCATACTTTTCCCTCAAAGGTGCCATTGCCTGCAAAGCCATCGCCGTCACATCAACGTCACCCGCTTTTTGATTTACGGAAAAACTTCCGTCAGGAAGCTGAAATTCCAAAAGACTGTCGGCGATATAATCCGCATCATATCCGCCGTAAGCTGCCGGCATAAGTCCGTAAATTACACTCATAATGCCCATTTTGCCCGTCTGTTCTTTAATTACCTCTCTTATAAAATCATCTTTTTCTCCCAATATATAAAATGCAAGTGCAATTCTTTCATAGTCTGTAGGCTTGATATCCTCCGCCTCGTCAAGGTATTTTTCTACTGCCTTAACGTACTTCGAAAAATCTGTTTCCGGATATAATGCTTTAATATTAATAACCCACCATTCGCAGGGACTTATGCCTGCAACAGCCATAAGGCCGTCATTTACAAATGACTGTGCATCTGTAACGGCGGCCTCTTTGTATTCATATTCAAGTGTTTTATTAATGCAGTCGTCTATATCGGGAGTATCTGCTTTAACGCCTGTGGCTCCCGTAAATATAAGTACGATTACTGTTAAAAATACAATGACTTTATTTTTCATATGCTCTTTTCTTACTTACTGCTGCGATTCCTGCTGCTGCGATAATTGCAACAACCACAAAATAAACATACCCTGTATCTCCTGATGGAACATCCTCTGCCGGCTTTGCCGGTTTTGTCTCAGGTTCTGTTACTGCCGGTGCTTCTGCTTTAACCATATCGGCTGTAACTGTTATTTTGTAATCTGATGCAAATCTTAATACAAGTGGTACTCCGTCTTCAGCAACTTTGGAAATTCCTACAGAATGATCACCTACTGTAAAATCAGCTTTGTCAATAACGATTTTGCCATCAGCATCTGTTACATATTCCTTACCGTCCCATGTAACTTTGGCACCTTCAACAGGTACAGTTATAAGACTGAAATCTTCAGCGTATGCATCTGATGTAAAAGTTATTTCTCTGTCGCCAAGCTTTGAAAGGTCTGCTACAGGCCTTGCAAATCCATGAGAACCAAATTCATCTGCGTAATAAAATACAATTACATCGCCATCTTTTATCTGCTGTTCTCCAATACCCACGCTTGGTGCAACGCCGTTAATTATATCACTCCATCCATCATATTTGAGAGGCTCAATACTTCCTGCTTTGTCACCATTTATGGCTGTAATATAAGTTCCTGTTGGATTAGTTATTGTAAGATTATCATTAGCTGCGTCAACCTCATTCATAAGCTCTGCAACTGTAGATGCGTTTGTTGTTACATCACCGTAGAAATATGTTTCACTTTTTCCTTCAATTCTTAAAGATACTGTTTTTTCGTCTGCTGCAAATGGACTTACAACAAGACTGCTTAATACAACTGCAAATGCTGCAATTGCCGAAATTATTTTTTTCATGTCTTTCCTCCGTTCTTTAATAAAAAAATGCCTGCAGAAATCGCAGGCATAGTTAGAATACGGGCATAATCCCATTATAATGACTATAACTTTTCCCTGCCCAAAAGTCTGGTCTTTCTGATTTGTGGGACGAGCGATCTGGCTTAAGCAAAAATGCTCTTACAGTTATGGCTGTAGCTCCGGACTCACACCGGATTCTCTCCTGCTAATACTATGTATTTTCTTCCCAAAACCTTAAATTCAATTATGAAAGTACTCCGGACTGACCGATTACATCGGCAATTACTGCCAATTCTTCGGCACTTTTTGTCAGAGCAAATCTTATGTAGCCTTCTCCAAGCGGTCCGAATGCCGTTCCCGGTGTTCCTATTACTCCGGCCTTGTCCATAAGTGCCTCGGTAAATGAAGCCGATGTATAACCTTCCGGTACAGGAAGCCATACAAACATTGTTCCGTGTGAATCAGGTACGTTCCATCCGTATTTTCTAAGTCCGTTAAGAAGTGCATCCCTTCTTCTCTGATACTCTGCACACTGTGCCTTGACGCTGTCTCTCGGTCCTCTTAAGGCCGCGATTGCCGCCTTCTGTGCCGGATATGACATACCAAAATCATACTGGCTTCTAAGCAGCTTAAACGCATCAATAATTGACTTATTACCAATACAGAATGAAATTCTTAAACCGGTTACGTTATAAGATTTTGAAAGTGAGAAAAACTCAACTCCCACATCTTTTGCTCCCGGCAATGATAAAAATGAAAAACCTTCCCTGCCGTCAAAAATAATATCCGAATACGCATTATCATTAATAATCGCAAAATTATATTTCTTTGCATATTCAATCATCCTGATATACATTTCTTTAGGTGCCGAAGCTCCCACAGGATTGGACGGATATGACAAAACAATGTATTTTGTCTTATTAAGAACGTCTTCCGGAATATCTTCTATCACAGGTAAAAAATTATTTTCCCTAAGGAGCGGATAATAATACACCTCTGCGCCTCCAAGATACGAACCTGCTTCAAATACAGGATAGCCCGGGTCAGGTAAAAGAACAACGTCTCCCGGATTAAGTATTGCCATTCCAAGATGTGCCATACCTTCCTGTGTTCCTCTTACTGCCGTAATCTCATCTGCCTTTATGACAGCGTTATATCTGTCCGCATAATAATCAACCACAGCGTTAAGCATTTCTTCCGAATCCACAAGGGAATACTTATAATCCTCAGCATTATTGACTGATTCAGCCACAGCCTTCATTACATGTTCAGGCGGCCTGAAATCCGGTGTACCCACTGAGAGGTTATAAACCTTTCTTCCTGCCTTGATTAATTCGCTTTTCTTCTCATCCAGGGCAGCAAATATTCCTGTCTGGAAATGATTTAATCTTTCTGCACGTTTGAATTCCATTTTAATCTTTCCTTCCTCTAACCATTGTATTTTCACACTTTAACTTATTTCTGTCAATATTGATTTTGCTATTCTTTCGCTAATGTCCGTAAAATGTCCACCTCTGTTATATTCAAAAAACACTTCTTTAGTCCTGCCAAATACTTCTGCCAATTTCTCCGTGTTAAATCCGACTTTTTCCCGCTCCGCATTTTTTGTAAGGGATTCCTTATCTCCAAGGGACATATAAATTTTGCCGATTCTTTTGCCAATGGATTTTTCGTTAAAATATTCCAAAGCACCGGGATACCATAACGACCCCGAAACGCTCATCACCCCGTCAAACAATTCTTTTTCACATGCCGCAAAAAGCGCAAAAAGTCCTCCGAGGGAATAACCTCCGATATACTGCCTCTGATATTTTTCATCATAAATCTCACTTATAAACCATGATAAAAATTCTTCTCCGCCCCCTGTTTTTCCCATATTTTTATCGTGATATTTCCACGGTGTCATACAGTAATTCCAGTCATACGGATATATCATGACGAGCCTCACTCCTTCAACAGGCTCTATATTAATTCTTTCCGCCATAAAAAAATAACAGACTGTCTGGCTGTCTTTATCACCGATTGTCTCATAGCTGCAATTTTTTAAATACATTAATTCGCTCATGCTTTCATTCTATCACATTTTATTTATTTGGGAATATATTTAGATTACAGATATTTTTAAGAGGTAAATTATGAAAAAAAGAATTTGTTGTTTTATTCTGGCTTTTATTTTGATTGCAGTCTGTCAGGCCGGGTGTGGCAAAAAAGACAACGGTATGAAAAAGGTTGTTCTCAATGAGGTTGCCCACTCTATTTTTTATGCTCCTCAATACGTTGCAATAGAAATGGGATATTTCAAGGATGCGGGCATAGACCTTGTTCTTGAAACAGGTTTCGGTGCCGACAAAACAATGACCGCCCTTATATCCGGCAATGCCGATATTGGTTTTATGGGTTCAGAATCCACAATTTATGCTTATGCGGAGGGTTCTAAGGATTACGCCGTTAATTTCGCCGGACTTACCCAGCGTGCCGGTAACTTCCTCGTTGCCAGGGAAAAAATTGATAACTTCTCATGGGATATGGTTAAGGGCAAAAATGTCCTCGGCGGCAGAAAGGGCGGCATGCCTCAGATGGTGCTTGAATATATCCTGAAAGCCAACAATATTGACCCTGCCTCCGACCTCTCAATCGACCAGAGTGTTGACTTCGGTCTGACCGCAGGTGCTTTTTCCGGCAATACAGAGTATGACTTTACCGTTGAATTTGAACCGGGTGCCACTTCTCTTGAGAAAGAGGGCAAAGGTTATGTAGTTGCTTCCCTTGGTGTTGACAGCGGTTACGTTCCTTACACCGCCTACTCCGCTAAAAAGAGCTACATTGAGAAAAATCCTGAAATCATCAGGGATTTCACTTCTGCCATCCAGAAGGGTCTTGACTACGTCAATTCTCATTCTTCTGCTGAAATTGCCAAGGTCATAGCCCCTCAGTTTGAGGACACGGACATTGACACCATTACCACAATAGTTGAAAGATACAAATCCCAGGACACTTGGAAAAAAGACACAGTCTTTACCAGGGAATCCTTTGAGCTTCTTGAAGATATCCTCATCGAAGCAGGTGAATTAAAAGAAAAAGTTCCTTACGAGGACCTTGTAAAGGTTGACTAAGGGGAACACCGGGTTTCTCTACCCTTTCGGCTGGTTTTCCCGATTGGGGTAGAGATTTCCACAAAAAAACAGGCAGGCTCATCATAAGACCGCCTGCCTGCTGTACTTTTATTACTAATTTCAATCAATTTCGCGAATTACAGTTTTGTCCTTACGTGACTAACAGTTATTGTTAGCATCTACTATATTCAGCTCCCTATGAAAATTAATTAAACTTGATTCTTTGAATCTTGCAGTTCTGTCAACACGTCCTTTATTTGCTACTCGAATATAGGATTCTATATATTCTATTGCCTCTTTTTCAATAGTTTCATAATTGTTTTCTATTATTTTTATTTGGCTATTACTTATTTTGGGAATATCCTGTCTCTTATACACATCTCCGAGCCCACGAGACGCGTAGTAATCTCG
>ENA-OYYK01000955-OYYK01000955.1-human-gut-metagenome-genome-assembly--contig:-NODE-955-length-17312-cov-6.204381_pt1 | contig 17312 bp, 10 predicted proteins | sample MGYA00243247_ERZ653443 | MGnify/ENA primary metagenome ERZ653443 (study PRJEB26926, sample SAMN06165010) | human gut metagenome | biome: ENVO:00009003; feature: ENVO:2100002; material: ENVO:00002003... | reverse complement strand
TTGGGGTTAGGGTTAGAGAGTTTGCTATATTTTTAAAAAATAAACTTTGTCTACAAGCTAAAGCCACGATTATAAAAATCTTGGCTTTAATATTACTGTACCTCTATCTCAGGCATTTCTTTCATTTCATCTTTCTGTAAAGTTTTCTTCTCTCTGAATATAAGTGAGAAAACAGCTCTTACAACAGGACCCGCAAAAAAGAGTTGCCAGCACAGAGCCATAGGGAAATTGGTTATCGTTGTCTGAATCCACACCGCAATAACTTCGCTTCCCGCATTTTTGAACAGAAGAGTTGCGGCAAGGCTCATAAGCGGACACATAAAGATGACTGAAATAACCGAGATACCGAGAACTATGAAAAACGGATTATCACGTTCAGGATTAATTATTTTAAAAGTCTTGTACTTTGCTATCCTGCCGACTAAAAAAATATCAAGCACGAAAGCAATAGGTCCCATTATCACAAGCTCCTTGAAAGCAAGTAAAAAGACCTCGTTTGTCATACCACCGATATTAAGTGCTATATTATAGCATATCATGGCGTACACCATAACAAACACCATCATAACAGTAAACACGATTTCCTGAAATAAGTTTTTGGGCATAAAAAATTCCTCCTGATAATAACAATTTGCACTTTATTGTGTTGTTCGTTATCATCCGGGGGATGTGCGTTTCCAATTAGACCAATATTCTTTTTACGTTATAGATTTTAACATATTCCGCACCCATAGTCAATTGTGAAGTGAAACGAAAAAAGCACCGCTTTGGCGGTGCCTTTTTGTATACATATCACTTTTCCTTTTTACACTTTTTCGCTTCTGAATCTTCCGACAACATTTGCATTCTTGTCAATGTTGACCTCAAATCTCAGCGTGCACGGCGAATAGTGAACATTTTCGCCCTCCGCAATAACCTCATAGAAGAATGCCAGAGCGCCTCCGTCCTCCATACGTCTTACTGCGCACTTGCAGAAGCCTTCGGCGATTGCCCTTTTTACATAAGGTATCTCACGGTCGTATGTACAGAAATTGTCCTCCGTAACGGGAATATTCACATCCCCGTCAGAACAGCTGTTTTCTCTCAGCATAGTTTCAAGCGGTGATACTTTCTTACGGCTGAATTCCGCAAACGGCGCTTTCTTGGCAATTTCGCCCTTTCTTGCAGGGTGTCCGTTTATTTTCCAGCACGGCCGTGTAACAACGACCGTTTCTCCTATATGGAAATCATTGTTGAGATGCTCGCTCTGTGCCGAATAGAAATCAAGCGTATCCTTGTCTATCACGACCTCTTTTGCCTTATCACGCACTATTCCGACAAGTTCAAGCATAGAGAGCAGCTCGCCTGCCTTTTCCATGCACTTTTCATCGCTCCATATCTCATAATTGCGGAAGTTGTTTCTCCAGTACGTCTTTATCGGCAGATCGCCTATAAGCGCCTGTATCCTCATTTCCCAGTCGAACAGTATACCGCTCTTACTGCGTATCTTGTTCTCCTTGATGGCATTGAGCGGTTCAAGCAGCTGTGCAAACGATGCGATATTATCCGCAATATCCTGCGCTATGTACTTTCTTGTATCGCTGGTCTTCTTTTTCTCGCTTTCTTCCTCGATCTTTTCATCGCTGTACTTGTCGAAATCGTCCTGTCCGCCGTCAGCCGTATCGAACAGTGAAAATACCTCTGAGGGATCGTTAAATGTTTTCTTTATCTCAGGCTCGTCATCCATAAGCAGATTTCCGAACAAATCCTCTACCTCGGCAACATTCTCATCGTGCTTTTCTTCGGTAACCTGTGCAGGCGTATATGCTTCGTCCGGCAGATCGAAGAAATCCATAGTTCTCGGCTTTCCGTCAGCGTCAATCGGCTCATCCGGAGTTTCGGACAGCTCATCGGATAATGTACTTTCCTCAAAAATACCGCTTGTCTGTTCAAGATCGTCGTCCGAAATATCTTCGGAGCTTCCGGTGCTACCGGTGCTGTCAGCGGTTTCAGATATTCCTATAAAGTCGCCGAATTCTTTCAATGCGTCCTCTACAGACTCAGCTGTACGAATAGAAGAAACAGGCTCGCTTGCGGTTTCCTCCGCCATTATAGTGTGGAACTGTTCTTCGAGCGACTCTTCTTCGCTGTCGGCGGTTTCTTCCTGCTCGGCAATTTCTTCAAAAGCCTTTACTGCGTCCTCGACAGGCTCGCTTACGGCTTCTTCGGTAGCGGTGTCATTTTGTTCGCTGTCAATTTCAGCTTCACTGTCGGCGGTTTCTTTCTGCTCGGCGATTTCCTCAAAAGCCTTTACTGCCTCCTCGACAGGCTCGCTTACGGGTTCTTCGGTAGCGATGTCATTTTGTTCGCTTTCAGTTTCAATGTCGGCGGTTTCGTCCTGCTGTGCTATTTCCTCGAAAGCCTTTACCGCATCCTCGACAGGCTCGCTTACAGCTTCTTCGGTAGCAATATCATTTTGTTTGCTTTCAATTTCAGCTTCACTGTCGGCGGTTTCGTCCTGCTGTGCTATTTCCTCGAAAGCCTTTACTGCGTCCTCGACAGGCTCGCTTATCGCTTCTTCGGCAGAGGTGTCATTCTGTTCGCTGTCATTTTCATCTTCGCTGTCGGCGGTTTCTTCCTGCTCGGCTATTTCCTCAAATGCCTTTACTGCGTCCTCGACAGGCTCGCTTACAGCTTCTTCGGTAGCAATATCATTTTGTTCGCTGTCAATTTCGTTGTCGGCAGTTTCGTCCTGCTCGGCTATTTCTTCAAAAGCCTTTACTGCATCCTCGACAGGCTCGCTTACGGCTTCTTCGGTAGCAATATCATTTTGTTCATCTTCAATTTCAGTTTCGCTGTCGGCGGTTTCTCCCTGCTCGGCTATTTCTTCAAAAGCCTTTACTGCATCCTCGACAGGCTCGCTTGCATATAAATCGAAAATGCTCTCATCAACAGGCAGATTTACGTCTTCAATTTCTTCATTATCCTGTATAACAGACGGCATTTCTGCAAGCTCCTGAACCGCATTTGCTGTCGGAGCGGATGTCATTATCCCCTTTTCAAGCAGCATCTGCTTCGGCATTTCGGCTTGCTCGTCAAAATTTTCCTCAACTGCCGTTACTGCGGGTAAGGCTTCTTCGGCTGTATCCTCAGCTTTTTTGCCGCTTTCGCCTGCATCCTCGCCTTCATTACCGACAGACGATTCAAGCCTGTTGAAATGGTCGAATACACGCTCAAAGCTGACCCCGGGATCGCCGTCATCTTCACTCTGAGTAAATGTAAAATTGACAGGCACTATCTCAGGCTCGGTTTCGGTTTCGCCGTTATCCCTTTCGGATATAGGCTTATACCGGCGTACAGCCTCATCAATACGGCTGTTTATCGCATCGGTCTGTTCCTCCTCGCTTATAGGCTTTCTGATTATCTCCTTATGAGTTACCTCGCCGTTTTTCCATACGGTCAGGCTTTTCTTTCTGAGCGGAGTCTGCGTTTCCTCCAGCTTTTTCTTGGCATATACAGCCGCACCTACGGCAGCCGCCGCACCTACAGCGGCAACAATCGCCTTACTTATCTTCATATATTATCAACCTCCCGGCTAATGCCGAAATATTATTCAACACTCTTGAGTGCCTCGACCATATTGACCTTCATAAGCCGTCTGTGCATAAACAGCATTACTATCACGGCAAAGCATATCGTTATAAGACCCGAAAATACAAAGCTCATCGGATGCACCGTTCTGCCGAACATAACCATATCAATTTCAGCCGTCTTTACAACAAAGTCAACTAGGAATCTTCCGAATATCATGCCAGTCACTGTTCCTATAAGGGTAAGTATCACCGTTTCCCTGAACACATACATTGATACTTCCTTATCATAGAAGCCAAGCACCTTGAGCGATGCGATCTCCCTTATACGCTCGTTTATATTGATGTTCGTTAGATTATAAAGCACAATGAACGCAAGCGCACCTGCACTCACTATAAGAACCACTATTACAAAAAGCAATGATTTGAGCATAGAACTGAATGTTCCCGCAACGCTTGTCTTGAAGCTTACTCCCATAACTCCGTCTATCTTCATAAGCTCCTGTGCAAGCTCGTCCCTGTCACTTTCGGTCATATCGTCGCCGTCCTCAGAGTTGAAGAAGAAACAGTTATACGGCAGTCCTTCCTCGCCGCTAAGCTCCTTGTACAGCTTTTCCGTGATATACACATAGTGATGGGCGTAGTTTTCGCATATCTCCGTTACCGTTGCCGTAACTCTTTTTGTGTCGGCAAGTGCAAGCGTTATTGTATCGCCCTTCTTTATACCGCCGAGCAAAGATGCCAGCTTCTCGTTTATTATAACGCCGTCATCGGTTACCGTGTACTGTTCGCCTGTCCGTCTGTCCTTTACCGTCACAAACTGTGCGATGGTTTCGTTGTCCGCTCCGCCGAATATATACGCTTCTGTGCTTTTCTTACCGTTATATACCGTTATCTGCTTTTGATATATCCTGTTGCCCTCGCAGTCATAACGCTCAAGCATCTTTTCTATCTTAGCTGTCTGTTCGTCGGTCACGGTATTGTCATAAGCAGTAATACCGGTATAATTGCTTATCTCGCCGAACTGCTTTTGCAGAATATCGTTTACGCTGTCATACACTCCGAATCCTGTCAGCACAAGCGCCGTACAGCCTGCAATGCCCACTATCGTCATAAGCATTCTTCTCTTGTAACGGAATATATTACGCATCGTTACCTTATAGCTGAACGAAAGCCTGTTCCATATAAAGCCTATGCGTTCAAGCAGTATCTTCTTACCGCTCTTTGGCGTTTTCGGCCGCATAAGCGCCGCAGGGCAATCGTGAAGTATGCCGCCGCACGAGAAATAAACTGTAACAGCAGTAAGCAGTACAGATACCACTGTGGTACATATCATAAGTATATAATCATACGGCAGAAGAATATCAGGGATAACGTACATCATTCCGTATGCGGTAATAATGATTGCCGGGAATATCTTCATTCCCACAAGCATACCCGATAAAGCACCCGCCGTTGCCGCTGTCAGTGCATAAAGCAGATATTTGAATATAATAGCGCCGTTTTTATAGCCAAGCGCCTTGAGCGTTCCTATCTGGGTACGCTGTTCCTCTACCATTCGTGTCATCGTGGTAAGACATACAAGCGCCGCCACCATTACAAAGAACAGAGGGAACACCATAGCTATATTGCCTATTCTTTCGGCATTCTGACCGTATTCACTGTAACCCGGATTATCATCACGGGTAAACAGATACCACTCCGGTTTACTCGTCTTTTCGAGCTTTTCCCTGCCGTCGTCTATCTTCTTCTGAGCATCGGCAAACTGCTTGTCTGCATCGGTTTTTGCCGTTTCAAGTGCTGTCTTGCCCTCGTTATACTCCTTCAGACCCTTTTCATAATCGGCATAATTCTTGTCATACTCCGCTTTACCGCTGTCATACTTTGCCTTGCCTGAAGCGTACTGAGCATAACCTGCGTCATACTGTGCCTTTCCTGCGTCATACTGTGCCTTTGCGCTTTCGTACTGTGCAAGTCCGCTTGTGTACTGAGAATATCCGTCCTCGTACTGCTTTTTTCCGTCCTCATATTTGGCATAACCGATTTCGTACTGCAGCTTTCCGTCATTATATTGCTTAAGCCCGTCATTATACTGCTCAAGTCCGCTTTCATACTGTTTCTTCTGCTTGTCAAGCTCCGCCTGCGAGCTGTTGAGCAACTTAACTCCGGAATCATAAGCCTCTTTGGTGATATTACCCTTCTTGTATGAATCCTCCAGCGTTTCACGGCTCGTATTTATAATCGCCTGCTGACTTGTTATCTTTGTGTTTGCATCGTCAAGCTGAGCCTTGCTCGACTTCAACTGTGAGTCTGCGTTTTCAAGCTGTATTTTAGCTGTAACAAGCTGTATATAGCTTTCGTCAAGCGTTTTCTTTCCGTCTTCAAGCTGCAGCTTCGTTTCGTCCAGCTTCTTCTTTGTGCTGTCAAGCACATCTTTTGTCGCCGTCAGAGTAGCCCCGTTTGTGTCAAGCTCCTTTTTTGCCTCATCAAGCTGTTTTTTCGATTCCTCAAGCGTTTTCTTGCCGCTTTCAAGCTGAGGCTTTGCTTCGTCAAGCTGTTTTTTTGCGTCTGACAGCTTCTTTTCGTTCTCGTCTATCTTCGCATATGCCTCGTTCTTCTTTTTATCAAGCTCCTTCTGCCCGTCGTCAAGCTTCTTCTTTGCGTCGCCTGCTATTTCGTCAAAACGCTCTTCTTCTCTTACATCCGCTATTTTCTGTATCTTCTTTTCAAGAGCGTCACGGGCGTCCTCATATTCATCGCTGTAACAGCTGTACTGCTTTAATTCGTCCGAGTTTATCATAACCTGAGTATATACCTCTGTCTTGAAACAGCTTTCCGGTATATAACAGATCATATAGACTGAACCGCTTCCTATGGTCGTGTTTCCACGCTCCACGTCGGATATATACATAGGCGATGCGAATTTTCCAACTATAGTAAATTCCTTGACCGACAAAGTCCCATCTATATCCGTGTCTTCATCGCCGCACAGTGTCAGCTTGTCCCCGACTTTATAATGAGCAAGCAGTTTACCGCTGTCGATAACGCACTCGTTTTCTTCTTCGGGAAGTCTGCCGTCAACTATCTGTAAAGAGCTGTACGGATTGTTTTCACCCGTTTTGTCAAGAGAATATACCCTTGCGACCTTCTTTTCGCCCGCATCCGTGTTGACGTATGCGTCCGTGAAATATCCGGGATAAATATCAACATCCGGAAGCCCTTTTTTCAAAGCGTCTATATCGTTATCGTCAAATCCGTATGTAGATACCAGTCTGATATCCGACAGGGAAGTCCTGTCGTAATAATGATCCGACGATACCTTCATCGCAGGAGCGCTCTGCAGAAGTCCCGCAAAAAATCCTGTGCCGATAGCGATTATGCCGAATATCGAAAGAAAACGGCTTTTCGTTTTCTTCATCTCGGCAAACGCATTTTTCAGCATTGCATTTTTCATATCCGTTCCCTTTCCCAGCTTACCACTCTATTTCTTCAACGGGTGTCGGATGCTCGTTTACGACTATTTCGCTCACCTTACTGCTTTTCATATGTATGACTCTGTCAGCCATAGGGCAAATCGCCGTATTATGCGTTACGAGTATTACAGTCATATTTTCACTGCGGCAGGTGTCCTGAAGCAATTTCAGTATCATCTTGCCGGTGTTGTAATCAAGCGCACCCGTAGGCTCGTCACACAGCAACAGCTTGGGCTTTTTCGCAAGCGCTCTCGCTATAGCCACTCTCTGCTGTTCACCGCCCGAAAGCTGAGCCGGGAAGTTGTTTATTCTGTCGGTAAGTCCGACCTTTTCAAGTATCTCTACAGCAGGAATATAGTCCTCCACCGTCTGAGTAGACAGCTCTATATTCTCCTTTGCCGTAAGGTTCGGGATGAGATTATAGAACTGGAATATAAATCCTATATCGTATCTCCTGTAGTCGATAAGCTCTTTTCTGCTGTAACCGCTTATCTTACTTCCGTCTACATAAAAACTTCCCGATGTAGCGGTATCCATACCGCCCAGTATATTAAGCACCGTAGTCTTGCCCGAACCGCTCGGTCCTACGATTATTGCAAATTCGCCCTTTTCAATGTCAAAGCTGACCTTATCGTTTGCGTTGATAATTATATCGCCCATACGGTACTGCTTTGTAATATCGCTCAGCGTAACAAAACTCATTGTAATTCCTTGCAACCTTTCGTCCGTTGTTTCCTGAAATCGTCACTCTATTAAATTATACCATTTTTCACGGTACAATTCAACAGCCGTTCTATATTTATTTATAGTGTATCCCGACATTTTTAACTCCCTATAAATTTCAATGCCGTTAAAATAAAAATTATTCTTATTTTACTTGACAAACGCATTTGCTTATGCTACAATATCAATCGGAAAAATCCCTTATCAAGAGCGGTTTACATTTTCTGCATTAAAATGCAGATTGGGAGTCAGGCTCCGTAAACCCAGCAACCGTTTCGCTTGAGCTTTCTTTGCGAAAAATGGTGCTAATTCCTACGGCACGGCAAGAGCTGTTACCGAAAGATGAGGAGCAGGCAATCAGCAAGCTCCGAATGGGGCTTTTTTTAATGCAGTTTTACGCAGATATATGCGTATGGGATACGGTTTAAAACCGCTATATGAAAGGAAAAATCAATGGCAAAATACTTATTCACTTCCGAAAGCGTAACAGAGGGTCACCCCGACAAGATCTGCGACAGGATCTCAGACGGTGTGCTTGATGCGATATTAGCACAGGACAAGAACGCCCGTGTAGCCTGCGAAACCTGCGCCACAACAGGTATGGTTCTGATTATGGGCGAGATCACGACAACGGCAAACGTTGACATTCCTGCAATAGCAAGAGATGTCATAAAGGAAACAGGCTATGATAACAGCGACTACGGCTTTGACTACAAGACCTGCGCTATACTCACAACGCTTGACAAGCAGAGCCCCGATATAGCTATGGGCGTTGACAATGCTCTTGAGGGCAGAGATAACAATGAATTTGACACAGGTGCAGGCGATCAGGGTATGATGTTCGGCTATGCGTGTGATGAAACCGAGGAGCTTATGCCCCTTACGATTTCCCTTGCTCACGCACTTTCAAAGAAGCTCACAGCGGTAAGAAAGTCGGGCGAGATACCCTATCTTCTCCCCGACGGAAAGACGCAGGTAACGGTAGAATATAACGAGGACGGCACTCCCTCAAGAATTGACACTGTCGTTGTTTCCTCACAGCACAAGGCTGATGTTACGCAGGAACAGCTCAGAGCCGATATTATCAAAAAGGTTATAAAGACTACCGTTCCCGCTTCACTGCTTGACGAGAACACTAAGATGCTGATAAATCCCACAGGACGCTTTGTAGTAGGCGGTCCTCAGGGCGACAGCGGTCTTACGGGCAGAAAGATAATAGTAGATACATACGGCGGTGTCGGCAAACACGGCGGCGGTGCATTCTCGGGAAAAGATCCCACAAAGGTTGACCGTTCAGCCGCTTACGCCGCAAGACACGTTGCAAAGAACATTGTAGCCGCAGGAATAGCAAAGCGTTGCGAGGTTGAGCTTGCGTATGCTATCGGCGTTGCACAGCCCGTATCTGTCTTTGTTGATACATTCGGCACAGGCGTAAAACCCGACAGCGAAATTTCAGCTGCTGTAAGCAAGGTGTTCGACCTTCGCCCCAGTGCAATAATCAGCTCACTGAATTTAAGAAATACAAAGTACAGACCTCTTGCCGCTTACGGTCACATGGGACGTACAGACCTTGACGTTGCATGGGAAAAGACAGACAAGGTTGACGAGCTTAAATCAGCACTTGATATAAAGTAATCAGCATATAGCACTAAAGCCGTTACGGAACACCGCAACGGCTTTAGTTATACCTATTGACAATTTCACAACAGGAGTATATAATATATAATATATAATTGCATTATATTTTAGCTATTATAAGCGCACATATACTTATTATATTTTCACAGGAGGATAAAAATATGGAACAATCAAGAAAAAGAAAAGCAAAAGAAAACAAGCCTGTTTTAGCAATTTGTTACGATTTTGATAAAACACTTTCACCTGATGATATGCAAGCACAAGGCTATATTCAATCAGTTTACAAAGAAGATGTTGCATCGTTTTGGCAAGAATCTAATAAACTTGCCGAAGATAATGAAATGGACACGAATTTAGCATATATGTTCATGATGGTTCGTGAAGCCAGAGGAAAAATTGTGCTAACAAAGGAAAGCCTGCAAAAATACGGCTCAGAAGTAAAATTATTTCCCGGTGTTGATACATGGTTTAAACGTATAAAAGATTACGGCGAAAAAAACGGAGTGATAGTTGAACATTACATCATTTCGTCCGGCTTAAAAGAAATGATTGAAGGAACAGAAGTAGCAAAAGAAGGCTCTTTTGAAAAAATATACGCCAGCTCGTTTATGTTTGATGACAGAAATGTTCCGATATGGCCTGCCCAAGTTATTAATTATACTAACAAAACGCAGTTTCTTTTTCGAATTGAAAAAGGTATATTAGATGTCAACGATTCAGGTGTAAATGACTTCTTTGCGCCTGAAGATATCAGAGTTCCTTTTAGAAATATTGTATATATAGGCGACAGCGATACCGATATACCTTGCATGAAATTAGTGAATTCTTATGGCGGTCATTCAATCGGCGTATTCAATAATGATACTTTTGACAAAACTAAAGTGCATAAAATGCTGCATGATAAACGTATCAAATATTATGCTCCTGCTGATTACACAGAAAATTCGCAACTGGATCATTTGATAAAAGCAATCATCAATAAAACTGTTGCCAATGAATTGCTGGAAGAAATCCACTATAAATGTAAAGAAGAACAAAACTCATGCGATAATGATAAGATTGATCAAGAAAACAAACGTAAAAAGCTTGATTTAATCGTTTCGTTAAATGGAAGCTGTTCTTTTTCCACTACACATACAATTATCAAAGAACTATCGGAAATCAAAGTTGATCTTTGGGAACAGGATGAAATAAACACACTGTTGCAAATTGCTTTAGAAAACAATCAAGTACGATACATTTTAAACGATCTGGATGTTAAGTTCTTTTATAAACAAGTAATAAAACAATTAAACAAGCCAAACGAAAATTCAAAATCAATAAAACAATTATTTGAATCCAACGGAGAACAGAAATGACACATATACGCCACGCAACCGAGTCCGATGCTTCACGCATCGCAGAAATAATCGTCACAAATTACAGGGTAAATTTCTACCCGTTTTTCAGAAATGACACCTTTTACTTCGGTGAACTGAACGTCCTTGACACTGCCAAAGAATATTCCGCAGGCTCAGCCGCACTTAAAAACACATTTGTCTATGACGACGGTGTAATAAAAGGCATTATACGCATTTCGGGCAATGAGGTCGAAAAGCTGTATGTAGAGCCGCTTTTTCAGAATCAGGGCATAGGCGCAGTGCTTCTCGGTTACGCTATCAACAATTTTGCCGTCAATGAGCTGTGGGTGCTTGAATACAACAAGCGTGGAATAGATTTTTATCGCCGCAACGGATTCAGCCTTACCGGCGAAAAAATCACAGAATACGAATTTGTGCCGCTTTTAAAGATGAAAAGAGAGTGAGCCAAAAGCCGTTACGGAACACCGCAACGGCTTTATTTTTTGCAAAAGTCCAACATATTTTACCGCCGTCATCGGAGGTTACGCAATTCTCCGCCATTCAGATAAGCAAATTTGAAGCGCAACATTGCCGCCCGCCGTTTTGCTATCCTGCGGATAGCTCAGACAATTCCAAAGGCGGAGTTTGAGGCGGCACATTGCCGCAGGCGGAATTTGAGGCGGCACATTGCCGCCACGCTATTCGCTGAAATCCGTAACTATGTACTTCGGCGCACCGGGAGTTGAATACACCCACCGGTCAATATGCCCCTCTGTAATGAAATACGGCGCTTCAAGCGGAACACAGCCGTCATCACAGCAGTTTACTATTATCAGCTTGATTTTCATCTTTTCGGGTATAATCGCCTTGATATACACGCAGGCGCAATCTCCCACCTTTATTCCGCTTTTAAGCTCCGCCAGCCCTGCGAGATTCGGTGCAAGCTCTATAAAAATCCCGTAGTCCTCTATCGACCTTACAATGCCGGGGACGGTTTCACCTACCGCAAAACGTTCTGCGTTCTGTTGCCACGTTCCGAGCAGTTCCTTGTGTGTAAGGCAGATATGTCCCTGATCCCGACCTTTCACCACCGCAAAAATATCGTCGCCTACCGAAAATCTGTTTGCAGGATGAACTATTCTTGATACCGAGATAGCGTCAATCGGTATCATTGACGCAATGCCGCAGCCTATGTCCACAAAACAGCCGAACTGTTCAAGATGCGTTACCCTCGCCCCTATAATATCACCGGGAGTCAGCTTTGATACATATTCCCTGTCCGCCTCCTCCTGTGCCGCCTTCCTTGACAGGATCGCCAACGGCTCGCTTCCGGTTTCGTCTATCTTCGTTATCTTGAAGCAGACAGGCTTTCCCACTCTTGATATAAGTGCTATATCCCGTGTCGCACCGCTTTCTATGCCTATTGCGCCCTCACTGCGAGGTATTATCCCCTTCATACAGCCAAGATCGACGTGCATATTATGCTCCGCATCGCACACCGTACATGAAGCCTCAAGTATTGCCCCCGACACCGCCGCTTGCATAAGCGTTTTGGCTGATTGCAATGCCGCCGTGTTCTCTTTGTATGCAAGTCTTCTTCCCTCCGGTAAAAATTCCGTCATTTGAAATACCGTTCCTTCCTCGTTGTGTTTTCTTTTTTACAAGTGTATGTCAGATTTTCCTTAAATATGTTACCGTATATTTACATTTGATTTTTCACGGAATATTTAGCGGAATTCTTGTAATTATCGTTGATTTTGACAACGTTTTCTGTTACAATAGAATCTATACAGGCTTAGCGCCATTAACCCTTGGATTCTAAACGGAGGAATCATGTTTATTCACAGCGGAACATTAAAACGTGCAGGCATTCTTGCCGCAGTGGTTGCTGTAGGTACAGCCGCCGCAATAACCTATAACGCTTTTTTATCGACGGAGGGCGGACTTCCCGAAGTATTAAGCCCGCTTCAGCCGATAATAAAGGACGAGGACGGCGGGGTAAAGCAGAAAACAGATATTGCCTTCTCTCCCGACGGCAGCTTTTTTGATAAAGACATATCGGTCGAGCTTAAAGCAAAGGACAAAACGGCAACAATCTACTATACCACAAACGGCGAGACCCCCACAAAAAAATCAAACAGATATACAAATCCCATAAAGGTGCACAGCTCGGGAGAGGTCAACGCAAAGACGATAAAAGCCATTGCGGTAAGCGAGAACGGCACTTCCGAAGTATTCACAAAAAGCTATGTCACAGGCGAGAACGTGTCGGAACGTTTTGAAAAAGGCACTTATGTATTCGTGCTTTCGACCGACAGTGAAAACCTTTACGATTATGAAAAAGGCATCGCCGTAGCAGGAAAGATCCGTGACGAGTGGATAGCAAACGAGTATGACGGAAAAAGCGAAATCACGCCCAACGAACCTGCAAACTGGAATCAGGAAGGTATGGCAGGCGAAAGGCCTATGTATGTCGAGGCTTTTTCAAGCAGCGGAGAGCTTCTTGTTTCACAGCAGGCAGGCGCAAGAGTTGCAGGTGCATATTCTGCCGCAGTTGACCAGAAATCGTGGAAGCTCATCGCAAGAACGATGTACGCCGGCGATAAAGGCAAATTCAGCTACCCGTTCTTCAGTGACGCTACAGATGAAAACGGTGCGATACTCACAAAGATTGACCGCATAGTTTTGCGTAACGGTGCAAACGACCGTGAATTTGCAGGTGTGCGTGACGAGCTTTCGATGTCGCTTGCGAAGCAGTCGGGCTACCTTGATGCACAGTCGACCGCCCCTGCGGCAGTATTCCTTAACGGAAAGTATTACGGCTTTGCGTGGCTCCATCAGAATTTCAGCCGTGCATATCTCGAAGAACGCTACGGCGGCACTAAGGACAACTATCAGGTGGTCGGAAAAGCCGAGGGCGAGATAGTCGATGAAAACACAGAAGGTGCGGCAGACGATTATAACAAAGTCCTTGAGCTTGCAAAGAGCGGACTTACCGACGACAAGAAATTCGAGCAGTTATGCTCTATGGTGGACATAGACAACTATATGCACTACCTCGCAATGCAGTTATTTATCGACAACCGTGACTGGCCCGGAAACAACTATAAAGTGTGGCGGTATGTTGCGTCAGACGGCGAAAAGGTCACAAGCAAGTACCAGGACGGCAAGTGGAGATATTTCTTCTACGATGCAGAATTTGCCTGGGGACTTTATTCGGACGGATACGCAAACAAGACGTTGACCAAGATTTTAAACGGCACACACCCCGCAGGCGGCTCAGTGCTTATATCGGCACTTATGGAACGTGCGGATATGCGTGAAAAGCTGGCGAACAACCTCTGCGACCTTATAGGCGGCGCATTCAGCTCTGAAAATATTCTGGCGACGCTTGAGCAGAAGCTCGCAGACAGCGACAAGGAACAGCTTTATGCTCTGAACAAGGGTATCACATCAACGTGGGCAAACGAGGGTACGTTTGAAAACAGCAGAAACGAAATAAGAGAGTTCGCCGACAAGCGTGCAAATATCATTCTCAGCGACATCTGCAAGAATTTCGGAATCGACAAGGACGATACATACAAGGTAAAGCTGAACGGTGCAAAGGGTCTTAAGCTCACTATGAACATTCAGACCGTCAAGGACTCAAATACGGTAACAGCCGAATATTTCACGCCCTACAAGGTAAAACTGACAGCCGAGGATATGTCGGGCTACACCTTCACAAGCTGGGAGATAAACAGCAAGACCTATACCGACCGTGAGATAACGATAGACAGCTCAATGGCTAAAAAGGGCAAGATAACAATAAACGCACGCAGTGAAAAAACATCGTCTACAGGCGAACTGCTGTATATAAGCGAAGTGTACACGGGCGGAGACGCCGACTGGATAGAGCTTTACAACCCCAATGACAACGACGTATCAACAAAAGGTCTTTATCTTACAGATAAGGATGATATGCTTAACCGCTACAAGATACCCACTGTCAACATAAAGCCTCATTCAACGCTCACGATAGTTTGCAAGAACAACAAGTCTGAAAATACGCTGATGAAAATGCAGACGAATTTCAGCCTTAAAACCGGAGAAACGCTGATACTCAGCAACGAAAGCGGAGAAATTCTCGGCAAGGTCGCAATAATCGACTGCAGTAAGGATGAATCGCTTGTAAGACAGCGTGACGGAAGCTACGCAAAGGGTACGCCGACCTTTGAAAAGAACAGCCAATAACATAACAGCCGTGCATCAAGGCGATGCACGGCTGATTTTTTACTTTTTTGCAACAGCCTTGCTAAATACTCCCTTCGCCTTTGAAAGAATCAAATGCAGGCATAGCAAAAAACAAGCACGGCTGTACACCGTGCTTAAAACAAAAAGGACCGTGAAAACCACGATCCTCTTTTTTCATTACTTGTCAAGATTGTACTTCTTCTTGAACTTGTCAACACGTCCGCCTGTGTCAACCAACTTCTGCTTTCCTGTAAAGAAAGGGTGGCACTTCGAGCAGATTTCAACCTTTATATCCTGCTTGGTTGATCTTGTTTCGATAACCTCGCCGCAAGCACACTTGATAGTGGTGGGCTGGTAGTTAGGGTGGATACCTTCTTTCATGCTGTCACCTCCTGACCTTTAGAATTAATCTAAATTACAGCTTTCGCTATGATTTCAGAATACTGCGCTTTCACGCTTAGGTTACTATTATAGCATATACAAAACTGTTTTGCAATAGTTTTTTCAAATTTCCCGAAAAATTTATATCACAGACAGTTTCAGCCTACAATCTTTGTGAAATCTGCCGAGAGTTTAACCTGCTTTTCAGCAGCATCTTCAACGCTTGTGCCTACTGTTGTGTAGTAGAGCTTGATTTTAGGCTCAGTACCGGAGGGTCTTATTACTACGCTTGCGTTATCCTCAAGGTAGAATGTGATAACGTTTGACTTAGGAAGTGTGAGTTCTTCTGTCTTGCCGCTTTCGTAGTCTGTCTTTACGCTGAGCTTGTAGTCAGCCTTGCCGATAACCTTAAGACCTGCAACAGCGTCGAGCTTTTCGTTTCTGAGGGTATCCATGATAGCGTTCATCTTCTTCATACCTGTTTCACCCTCGAATGTGAATGTATCGAGCTTGTTGCAGTAGAAGCCGTAGTCGCTGTACATCTTTGCTCTTGCCTGTACAAGAGAAATACCCTGTGAACGATAGAATGCCGCCATCTCACAGATAAGCATAGATGCTACAACAGCGTCCTTATCTCTTACATAAGAGCCTGCAAGGTAGCCGTAGCTCTCCTCAAAGCCGAAGATATATCTGTTTTCCTCGCCCTTTGCCTCTAAGAAGCCGATCTGCTCACCGATGAACTTGAAGCCTGTGAGAACTTCTCTGAGCTCTACGCCATACTTAGCGGCGATAGCCTTTACAAGATCGGTAGTAACTATTGTCTTTACTGCAACGGGGTTTGCGGGCATTGTACCTGCGGCGATACGCTCCTTGCAGATATATTCGAGCAGCATTGCGCCTACCTCGTTACCTGTGAACAGAACATACTTGTCACCGTCGGGAACTGCGATACCTACACGGTCGCTGTCGGGGTCGGTAGCAAGCAGTAAGTCGGGCTTTTCTGTCTTGCAAAGCTCAAGACCTAAGTGCAGAGCTTCCTTTATCTCGGGGTTGGGATAGGGGCAGGTAGTGAAGTTGCCGTCGGGCATTTCCTGTTCCTTTACAACTACAACGTTGTTTATACCGATTTCCTTTAAGATACGGCGGACGGGCTTGTTGCCTGCACCGTTAAGAGGAGTATAAACAACCTTCAGTCCGCTCTTTGCACAAAGCTCGGGGTGGATGGACTGCTTTTTAACGTTTGCGATATATTCGTCAATAACATCCTGACCGATGTACTTTATTTTTCCTTCGTTTACAAACTGATCAAAGTCGCCGCTCTTTACGTCTGCGAAGATATTGAGCTTCTCAATCTCACCGAGAATCTTTTCAGCGGCTTCAAGAGTAACCTGACAGCCGTCGCTTCCGTAAACCTTATAACCGTTATACTTTGCAGGGTTGTGGCTTGCGGTAACAATGATACCTGCGTCACAGCCGAGCGCTCTTACAGCCCAAGAAAGCATAGGTGTGGGCATAAGTTCTGTGTAGATGTTTGCTGTAATGCCGTTTGCGGCAAATATCGAAGCGGCGTGCTTTGCAAATACGTCAGACTTTATTCTGCTGTCGTATGCAACAGCAACCTTAAGATCGCTCTTGCCTGTGTTCTTGAGGTAGTTTGCAAGACCCTGAGTAGCCTTGCCTACGGTATAAACGTTCATTCTGTTTGTACCTGCGCCGATAACGCCTCTCAGACCGCCCGTGCCGAATTCAAGATCACGGTAGAAACGGTCGTTTATTTCTTCGTCCTTGCCCTTTACATTCTCAAGCTCTGTCTTTAAATCTGGATCCTTGACCGCTTTTTCAAGCCATTCGTTATAAAGCTCTGTAGTGTTTGCCATAATAGTCTGTCCTTTCTGTATAAAACGGTAGCACCTGTCTCTTATACACATCTCCGAGCCCACGAGACGCGTAGTAAT
>ENA-OYYK01000887-OYYK01000887.1-human-gut-metagenome-genome-assembly--contig:-NODE-887-length-18337-cov-7.646483_pt1 | contig 18337 bp, 18 predicted proteins | sample MGYA00243247_ERZ653443 | MGnify/ENA primary metagenome ERZ653443 (study PRJEB26926, sample SAMN06165010) | human gut metagenome | biome: ENVO:00009003; feature: ENVO:2100002; material: ENVO:00002003... | reverse complement strand
TTCGTCGGCAGCGTCAGATGTGTATAAGAGACAGGTTTACCAAAGGTCCCGTCACATTTGAAAAGATAAAGGCCGATATGATTGACGCAGGATATAAAATATATCCTAATTTGTATAAATTTGAACAAAAAAGAACCGACAATTTTCGTATTTTGACAAGTTTTTCGTATTTTTTCGTTTTTTCATTCCTGCAACTGCATCTTTCCGAAATTTTCTCAGTTTTCAGAAACAAAAAATGCACCTTTTTGCCGGCATATTTCTATGCGGCAGGTACATTCTACAGGTATTTTTCTTTTATTTTCTCTGTGATCACAATCTATTTTTATAACCTATTATATCTGTTCTTATGATCTGTTTTTTCATATATAAGCAGGACTGTAAGCCGGGTTATGTTTTTCAGATGATCATCTATCTAGAACAACTGTTGCCAGCTGCTTCAAGCAACCTACCTAAGACTAACGGGCCGCATTATCGTCTTGCTTCGGTCTTGCTTCAGATGGGGTTTACATGTGCCCCCTCTGTTACCAGAGAGGCGGTAGTCTCTTACACTGCCCTTCCACCCTTACCGGTTGCCCGGCGGTATATTTCTGTTGCACTGTCCTTGGAGTTACCTCCACCGGCCGTTAGCCGGCATCCTGCCCTGTGAAGCCCGGACTTTCCTCGTCTGCGGTCTTTCGACACTTGCAGCCGCGATCATCCATCCTACTTATATATGATTGAATCGTTTCCTATTGTAACATTTTTTTATACTTCGTCAAGTATTTTTATACATTCCTCGTTATACTGCATTTATACGTCTATACAGCTTCCGCCGATGAACTCCCTGAGCAGTGAATTGCTTGGAATATCCTCTGCCGGCACCGGAAGAAAATAGTCTAAGAATTTTAACAGACGCTTTGCCTCTAAATACTCCGGACAGTCCTTTTCGATCGCAAACAGACGCGGTTCTGCATACGCCTTTAACACGGCAAGCTCATAGATGAGTGCCGAATTGAACATCGCATCTGCCTCCTCCTGAAATGGGAAGATATGACGTTCCTCGCCTCTTCGCACCGATGGCCACATGGCAATCGTCTCTTTGGCACTGGTGCCGCGTGTTCTCGCATCACGCACGATCCTGCGGATCAGTCTTGCATCTGTAGTCGGAAGATAATTGTGTTCATCTATGTTCAACTGGGTTAATGCACTGATATAGATTTTAAACTTACTCTCTTTTGTTAAGGAATAGGATAATTTGTCATTCAATCCGTGGATTCCTTCTATTACTAAGATATCGTCATCGCCAAGCTGTAAAAAGTTGCCTTTGTATTCCCGTCTTCCGGTCTTAAAGTTAAAGGTCGGTATCTCTACCTGCTCTCCTTTGAACAGTCTTGTCATATCTTCATTGAACTGCTCTACATCCAATGCTTCTAAACACTCAAAATCATAGTTGCCGTTCTCATCTCGCGGTGTATTTTCACGGTCTAAATAGTAATTATCCAGTCCGATCGGATGAGGTTTGAGCCCCTGTGCCATCAACTGTGTGGACAGACGATAGGAAAAGGTCGTCTTACCGGAAGAGGATGGTCCTGCGATCATTACGAATTTTTTATCCCCTGCCGATGCAATGGTCTCTGCAAGCTGACCGATCTTTTTTTCCATCAGGGCTTCCTGCACCATGATGACCTGCCGCATTTTTCCTGCCGCGATCGCATCGTCTAACGCTCCTACCGTATCGATATTTAGCATTTTTCCCCATTCTTCGGATTCCTGTAAGGTGTGGAATAACTTTTTAGATGGGTGAAACTCATCAATCGTCTTTGTATTTTTTCCAGGGAATAATAACATCATCCCCTCTTCAAATGGGATCAGGTCAAACCATTTCAAGTATCCGGTAGACGGAACCATATAGCCGTAAAAATAGTCGATATATCCATCTAAATCATAGACATTGACTCTCGAACTTCTGCGATAACGGAACAGGCGCTCCTTATCATGCATACCCCGTTCTGCAAACAGGCGGATCGCATCGTCGGTCCGACAACTCTTTTTCCCGATACTGATATCAGCATCGACTAAACGCATCATTTCTATTTTGATTGAAAGGATCAAGTCGCTGATGTCCTCTTTTGCTCCTTTTAAGGTGCAGTAATATCCCTGTCCTAAGGAATGACGAATCTGTATACTGACTCCGTCTTTTCCATAGAGGTTATCCACCGCCTTTTGCAATAATAACGTCGTACTTCTCCGATATGCCTTTTTGCCCGGGTCCTGTTTTGCCGTAATAAATTCGATCGTCCCCTCGCTCTTTAAACTCTTTCCAAGTTCCCGCAGTCTATGGTCAAAGAGGACCAGTAAAATATCATCTTCGTACTCTTTTTGAAAATCCCCCGCGATCGTCTGGTATGTAGTTCCTGCCGGATATTCATACTCTTTTCCTTCTATTTGTACTTTTATCATCTGCTCCATAAAAAACACCCGCCTTTTTATCTTTTCTCTACACTATATGATCTGAAATGGAAATGTCAGTGGCTGTACTGCAATCTCCAGTTCTTTTGCTTCTCTTTTTAAATACTGTTCCATATATGGGATAAAAATATGTTCCACTCCGTAATGGCCTGCATCAATCACCGTCATATTCTGCGCCACCGCATCAATTCCCTCATGATGGTCTATGTCACCGGTAATCAGCACATCCACACCTGCCTGCAATGCATTCGAAATCACACTTTTTCCCGAACCCGGTGAAATCGCTGCGGTCTTTACTTTTCGCTCTAAATCACCAAATACTTTTACATTTTCTAAAGAAAATGCCTGCTTGACCTCTTCACAGCACTCCCGCACTGTCATCTCTTTTTTCAGACTGCCGTATCTGCCAATCCCCTCTTCTCCTGTCTCTGAAACACTTGTAATTTCCAACACTCTGGTATCTGAAATTCCTAAATAATCTGCCGCTAAATCTGCCATGCCCATGACATCAAAGTTGGTATGCATCGCATAATATACCATGTCATTTTGGATCAGACGGATAATCCTTCTTCCGATAAAATCTTCCTGTGTTACCCGTTTCATCCCTTTGAATATCATCGGATGATGGGTCAACAGCATATCCGCTCCATTGGCAATCGCTTCTTCAATCGCCTCATCCGTAGCATCCAATGCAATATAAATCTTTTGGATCTCTTTATCTTCCCTGCCAACTAAGAGTCCTACATTGTCCCAGTCACAGGCATAACTTTTCGGCGACTGTTTTTCTAATAGTTCAATTACTTTTTTACATTCCATTGATCCTTACACTGTCCTTCTCTTCAGGCTTATTGATTGGCTCGTTTGCTCATTTCCTGTATTGCCCGCTCTGTCTGCTCTGCCTTTTTTTCTACCTCATGAATCCTCTTTTGAATCTCCGGTCTGTCAGAAATCGCAGACAGCTTTTCTAATAATTCCCGGTAGATCTGCGCCTCTCTTTTCAAATAGTCCTGCAATACCGGATGTCCTTCTTTTAATAAATATGCACCGTATAAAAAATCTATGTCCTTTGCATTCCGATAGGGATTGTCTAAAGGCATCGCTGTCTCTTTTTTTGTCACAGACATCATCGGATAATATTTTCCGTCTTCTAAGACCATATCTTCTTCTAAGATACACCAACCGTCCTCTGTTAAAAAACGGCGAAACTGCTCAATCTCAGACTGCGGCTGCAAGACCACACAGGAATTTTTCTCAAAAAACTCCGGCGATCCGCTTAAGATCTTCTGCATCAGTCCTCCGCCCATTCCTGCGATCACTGCAACTTCTGACTCACCGGGCACAAAACTTTCCCCCCCATCGGAAAGTCTGGTCTGTATGTATTCACCCAGCCCATATTGCTCAATATGTTCTTTTGCATGAAGCAAAGGACCTTTTCTTACATCTGCGGCATATGCTTTTTTTACGACTTTTTTTTGCACTAAATAAACCGGAAGATATGCGTGGTCTGTTCCGATGTCTGCTAATACCGGCTGCTCTAGCTCTAATTGATCAATCCCATGCACCAACAGCTCTGCCACGGCATTTAAACGCTTTGACAACTGTATCATATTACTCAAGATAATCCTTTAATTTTCTGCTTCTGCTTGGGTGACGGAGTTTTCTAAGTGCCTTTGCCTCGATCTGACGGATACGCTCACGGGTAACATTGAACTCTTTTCCGACTTCCTCTAAAGTTCTTGCTCTTCCGTCCTCTAATCCAAAACGAAGGGTTAACACTTTCTGCTCTCTTTCCGTTAAGGTGCCTAAAACCTCTTCTAACTGTTCTTTTAAGAGAGTAAACGCGGCTGCATCTGCCGGTACCGGAACATTATCATCCTGAATAAAGTCTCCAAGATGGCTGTCCTCTTCTTCTCCGATCGGGGTCTCTAAAGAAACCGGCTCCTGTGAAATCTTTAAAATCTCGCGGACACGTTCTACCGGCATGTCCATCTCTTTTGCAATTTCTTCCGGGGTAGGTTCACGTCCTAACTCCTGCAGTAACTGTCTGGATACACGGATCAGTTTGTTGATTGTCTCTACCATATGCACCGGAATACGGATGGTTCTTGCCTGGTCTGCGATTGCTCTTGTGATTGCCTGACGGATCCACCAGGTTGCATAAGTGGAAAATTTATATCCCTTCCGGTAATCAAATTTTTCAACAGCCTTGATCAGACCCAGATTTCCTTCCTGGATCAGATCTAAGAATAACATTCCTCTTCCGACATAGCGTTTTGCAATGGATACTACCAGACGCAAGTTTGCCTCAGCAAGACGTTTTTTTGCCTCCTGATCGCCTAACTCCATACGCTTTGCTAACTCAATCTCTTCTTCCGCACTTAAGAGCGGCACTTTTCCGATTTCTTTTAAATACATACGGACCGGGTCTTCAATCGATACACCGTCCGGAACGGATAAGTCAATTTTTTCTACCTCGACTTCTTCTTCGTCATCTAACAGGATCTCATCGTCAACCGTATCGTCATCGTTGTCTGTGATACGCAGCACATCGATATTGCTGGTCTCTAAGAAGTCTAAAATCTTCTCGAACTGCTCTGCATTCAGCTCCATGTCCTGAAAGAAATCACTGATCTCCTGATATTCCAAAACATTCTTTTTCTTTTTGGCTAATGCTAAAAGTTCTTTCAGTTTCGCCTGAAATTTCTCTTCTTTTTCATTTCTTTCTGTGTTTTCGTTTTTTTCTGCCATTTTAATATCCTCTCTCGTCTTTATTCTGCTCCCTATGGTATGGAAATATTCGTTTTCTCCAGTTTCTCAAGCTGTTTCTTATCTGCAATAATTTTTTGCAGTCCAGCCATATCCGTTGGATCCAAGTGCTTAGAATGCTCCCGGATGCTGTTTTGTTTTACACGGAGAATTGTCTCTTTTAGGGCTTTTTCCCTGTCGGCTTTTGTCTCCACCTTAGCAATCCTTGCATGAAAAAGCGAAGCGATCTCACTTTGATCCTCTTCTCCAAACAGATTGATGATCTGTGCCGGATTCACTTTGCCATCACGGTGATACTGTTCAAATAATATCTGTGCCGTCTTTTGGTAAATATCCTCCGTAAAATCTTCTGCTCCAAGATATTCTTCTATCAGCTCAAAGAGCCTTGTATCTTCTATCAGCCAGGTCAGCAAAAGTCTCTGGGACTGCTTCATTCCATCTTCTTTTTGCGGTTTTTCCCTGCTCTTTTTCTGTCTTGGCTCACTTCCTGTTAATCCCTGTGTTCCAAAATGATAGACTAATTTTCTTAAATTCTCAAAACCCATGCCGTATTTGTCGGCAATTGCTTCTATATAATTATCTCTTTCTAATTCCTCTGAGAACTGTAACAATTTCTTTGCGGTCTCATTTGCAAATTCTGTCTTTCCAGCCGGATCTTTTAAGTCATACTCCTCCGATAACAGACGTATCTCAAATAAAAAGCTGTTCTCTGCCTGTTCGATCCGTTTCTCATATTCCTCTGCCCCAAGTGCCTTGATAAATTCATCCGGGTCTTTATAGGGTTTCATATTGATGACTTTTGCTGTGATCCCTGCTTCTTTTAAGATCGGGATTGCCCGTTTTGCCGCACGGATTCCCGCGCCATCACTGTCAAAGGTCAGATAGACCTCTTTGGTATATCGTTTTAACAGATTGGCGTGTCCCGGCGTAAATGCCGTTCCGAGTGCTGCTACCGCATTGTCAAACCCTGCCTGATGCAGTGCAATGACATCCATATATCCCTCACACAAAAGAATCTGATGCTTTTTTGTCGTTCTTGCAAAATTAAGTCCATACAGATTCCTGCTTTTATCAAAAATCATCGTTTCCGGGGAGTTCAGGTATTTTGGCTCACCATCTCCCATCACACGGCCGCCAAAACCGATCACCTTGCCACGCACATCCATGATCGGGAACATGGCACGGTTCCAGAACTTATCATAACCGCCACGCTGCTCATCTATGCTGACTAACCCGCTGTCTTTTAACAACTCATCCTCATAGCCTTTTGTTCGCAGATAGCGGTACAGGTCATCGGAATATTTATCGGAATATCCGAGTCCGAATTTTTGAAGCGTTTTCTCGCTCAATCCCCTGTTTTTAAAATATTCGTGAGCCCTGCTTCCCCGCTCACTCCGCAACAGGGTATAGAAGTATTTTGCCGCTTCTTTATTTGCCTCTAACAGTCTTGCTTTTTTATCGGAAGCCCGCTTCTGCTCGGCACTCAGTTCCTGCTTTGGCAATTCTACGCCGATGCGGTTCGCCAATACCTCTAATGCTTCGGGAAAGGTATAGTTTTCATATTCCATTAAAAAAGTAATGACATTGCCTCCCGCCCCGCAGCCGAAGCAATAGTACATCTGCTTATTGGGTGAAACCGAAAAAGATGGTGTTTTTTCATTATGGAATGGACACAGTCCAAAATAAGTGCTTCCTTTTTTCGTCAGCCGCACATAGCCTGATATCACATCTACGATATCGTTTCCTGAACGGATCTCTTCTATCAGCTCATCTGAATAATATGCCATGTATTTCTTCTGCCTGCTCCTTTCCTAGCCGATCTCCCATGCTTTTGGCAAAAAGAATTCTCTGTATTTTGCCACCGCATACTGGTCTGTCATGCCCGAAATGTAGTCACACACCACGCGTTCTTTTTTCTCGCCTTCACTGTGCATCCTCTGATACTGCTCCGGCAATATCTCTATATGTCCCATATAATGTGCATAAAGTTCACACAATAATCGCTCTGCCTTTGCTTCTTCACCTTTTGCGGCAGGATTTGTATAAACTTTCTGAAACATGAATTTTCGCAAATCCTGCATCGCACCGCCGATCTCTTCTGACATCACAATATCATTTTTTCCCATACTGTTCATAATGATATTATGTATCAGGGTATTTAAACGTTCCTTGGTTGTCATACCAAGAACTTTGCGGATCTCTAACGGGATATCTTCCTCACTCATGACTTTTGCGCGGATGGCATCGTCGATATCATGGTTGATATACGCGATCTTATCCGACAAACGGACGATCTTTCCCTCTAGCGTATGCGGCATCATACTGGTCTGGTGGTTTAATATCCCATCACGCACTTCCCATGTCAGGTTCAGTCCCTTACCGTCTTTTTCAAGTTTCTCCACAATCCGCACACTCTGCTCATTATGGCGGTATCCTTCATCACACAGCTCATTCAAGATCCGCTCGCCCGCATGGCCAAATGGTGTATGCCCTAAATCATGGCCTAATGCAATGGCTTCGACCAAATCCTCATTCAGACGCAGTGCTTTCGCAATGGTGCGGGCATTCTGCGACACTTCTAACGTATGGGTCAGACGCGTTCTGTAATGGTCTCCCTTCGGGCTTAAGAATACCTGTGTCTTGTGTTTTAGGCGTCGAAAAGACTTACAGTGCAAAATCCGGTCTCTGTCCCTTTGAAAAACAGGACGGATATCACACTGCGGTTCTTCGCGGTCTCGCCCTCTTGAATTGACACTAAGTGTAGCAAACGGACTTAACGAAATCTCTTCCATCCGCTCTAAATTTTCCCTGATTGACATGCAAATTCCTCCACGGTGCAAAGTCTCTATTTTAATATTTCTGTGCTGGGGTGGGATTTCCTTTATTTTTTTCGACTTTTTTTTCAATTCTTTCAGATCTGGAAACGCAAGTTTGCTATGCATAGATGCAGGTATTTAGAATGTTCTTAAATCTTCCCGCAGTGATCGGGGTTCTGTTCGGCTATGCACCGGGTTCGGGTGTTGGGATATAAGACTTTCGGACTTTCTCTGAAATGGGGTTGGGGACGGACGCAAACGACACCAATCCGCCCTCCATGGCGGTGGTGTCTTTCTGCGACTTCCTGTCGCAGAATTGCTGGTTGTGTGAGAAAGTCTCGAATGTCTAATATCCCACACCATGCACCAGTGCATAGCCGAACGGAACACGATGTAGCAAAAAACGATTATAGAGCTTGCGATGGAATAACATTGAAAAATATCTAAGGATTATAAATTATAAAAGGCTTATTCTGAATCCGTCATGAAAATACAAAAGCTTTTATCGTTGCGAAATGAACACCTTTTAAAGTAGTACAATATAGTCCAATAATATAATAGAATTCTTTGAACTTAGACAATACTGTAAAACAAAAAATAAACCCCTTTAACTGAGACAACGTTGTAAAACAAAATAAGAAAAAACCTTGAACTGAGATAACGCGGTAAAAAAATATTCCTACAGGGATTTATGTTCAGGCATCCGGGTATCTTGATATATTGTTCTACACACAGCAATTCCCCGACACGATGTCGGGGAAAGGTGCTGCTGAGCCATGGATGGCGAATCAGTACCGTTTGCGTACGTCCCCAACACACTCTCACAAAATATTTAGATTCCCGCATGTCTGATACATCTTCCCTGTAGGAATATTTTTTAAATGCACACCGGAAAATTCTCCACACAATACTGCAGCACTCCCATTCCCATCGCAAAGAATCCCAGCAGGATCGTCAGAAAGATCGCCGCTCCATCATATTTAAGCTTTATGCCTTCCTCTTTATTGCGACAGGACAACAGCATTTCTACGCCCAGTGCGATTAAAATGACCGGCCAGAATTTAATGATGAACTCATATTTGAGTGCCGGAACAAACATATGCACCATAAACAAAACTCCAAATATGATCAACAAGGCTCCACAGGTAAGACTTCCTACTCTTCTGGTTTTCATCTTACAGTTCCTCCTTTTTTTCCTCTTCTAAGTCAAGCTGCACTTTCTTTCCCTTGATCATGCGGATACCCACGCAGATCAGGATCACCGCTATTACAAGTCGCGGTAAAGTATGCAGAAACTGGCTAATGGAATTAGCAATACTCTCTGAAAACCATACATAAATCCAGGAGCCGATAAGATAATCCACACACTCATTCCAGAAAATGCAGATTCCGGCAATGATCAAAATACCTGCGACAATTTTATTTTGCTGTTTGCTCCACTGATTGATCGGTAAAATACGGTCTAAATGAAAAATGTAATCATCTTCTAATGCATAAAATTCCTCATCGCTCAGACTGTACATGTTGTGGACATTAAAAAAACTGTAGCACCATATGATCGGAAGTACGATCGTAAGCGGTCCGATATTCAGAGTTGCCGCAACTGCTATGGTTGCAAAAAACAATCCCATGATACTGACTCCCTGTTTCATAAATCCCATATACATCTCTCCCGCTCCCGGCAGAAGCGAACAGATAAATGTCCATCCTTTACTTTTTTTCCTGATCATTATTTGTCCTCCTTAATTTTAAATTCTAATAATCGGTTGGTTGCATCCTGCAGATAACCGGTAAACTTATAGCTGTTATCATTTATTTTTTTTGTGATCGAAGGCTTATTTTCCTGCTGCTGAACCTCCGAAAATTCCAGTGGATTCTGTTCTAACGTCGTTGTCATCGTCAGTAAAAAGATGGAAGCTGCAACCGCAAATCCCACTTTCAGGCTATAGAACAACAACTTCATTTTCTTAGATGTCTTTCTCACTGTTGCTGCCGCCTGAACATCCACCTTCCGGCTCCGCTCGACAATCTCGTCGTAGAGATAGGATGGCGGCTCTGCAAAAAAATCTGTTTCCACAATATTTGCAAAACGTTCTGCACAATAAGTACAACATCCTACATGAGTATAAAGTTTTTCTTCTTCCTTGGTACTCAAGGTTCCCTGTGCATATTTTTTCCACATTTCATCGCTGATGTGTGTACGTTCCTCTGTCATTTGCTGCTTCCTCCTTCCATCTGTTTTTTGATCAGTGCCTTTGCCCGATAGATCTGTGTCTGAACCGTTTTTAAGTTCTTTCCTGACTCCTCTGCGATTTCCCTTGCTGATTTTTCTTCATAAAAATGTTCTCTTGCAATTTTATCATAAGGCGGTTTGATCTGCCCACAGATCTTCAACACAAATTGCTTTGCCTCCTGATCGATGTATATCTCTTCCGGACCGGCTCTCTGGTCTTTGATCTCTTCAAAATAGATATCCTCTTTCGGCTCCGACCTTCTTGCTGCATTTTTTAGATAATCGAGGCATTTATTGGTCGCGATCCGGCTGATCCATGCTTTCTCGTAAGTTCCATCAAACTCCGGCAGTTTTTTGTAGGCGGATAAAAAAGTTTCCTGCGTCAGATCCTGCGCATCAAATGGATTCTTTACCATTTTCAAACAGATGGAATATACAAGTTTTTCATAGGTACGAAGCAATGCCTCGAATTGTTCTTCCGTACTGATTTTATCCGCCTCCTCTCATTTTTTGCCTTCTTTTTACCTGTTCATTTATTATAACGAAACTACGCAGCAATTGTCTTCAACTTTTGGAACAAAAATAAGTGGAACACTCCTTTTTATAAAAGTCATGTCCCACTGTTCTGCTTTATTTTGGCTTTTTCATGCCGCTATTATTTTTTTAAAAAAGAAAACAGTCCGCCTTTTGTATATGGCTCACTACTGATCCCTTCTAATGTGTATCCGGTCTCTCCGACAACTTCTGCCAATTTTGCCTCATCTAACGGTTCTTCACTGATAATGACACTTTCTCCCGCTGTATGGGAAGATGTCACCTTTTTTACATTGAATGCGTTCCGAATTGCATCATTCATATGTGATTCACACATTCCACACATCATACCATCGATTTTTAATGTTGTTTTTGTCATGTTCGTTCTCTCCTTTTTCCTTTGATAAACTTTATTTTTCTGCAGGATGAATTTTACAAAAATTCAACCGCAGTGCATTTGTTACAACACAAAAACTAGACAGACTCATTGCCGCTGCACCAAACATCGGATTTAAGGTCAGTCCCCATTTTACATAGCATCCTGCTGCTAACGGTATTCCTATGATATTATAGATAAATGCCCAGAACAGATTTTCATGGATATTTCGAAGCGTTGCACGGCTCAGACGGATCGCTGCCGGGACATCGGATAACCGGCTTTTCATCAATACTACATCTGCAGCATCTACCGCCACATCGGCTCCTGCACCGATAGCGATACCGACATCTGCCCTTGTCAATGCCGGTGCATCGTTGATACCATCGCCTACCATTGCCACTTTTCCCTGCTGTTTCAGACTGCGGATCACACTCTCTTTTCCATCCGGCAATACTCCTGCAATAACTTCATCTACACCTGCCTGTCTGCCAATGGCTTTTGCTGTCCGCTCGTTGTCACCGGTCAACATAATGACTTTAATTCCCATATCCCGCAGTTCTTTTACTGCTTTCGGGCTGTCTGCTTTGATCGTATCTGCCACCGCAATGATACCTGCTAACTGCTCATTCTCCATAAATACCAGCGGTGTTTTTCCCTGTTCGGAAAGTGCTTCTGCCTGTTCCTGTAATTCTTTTGGAATCTCTGTCTTACTTCCTATAAAACTAAGACTTCCTCCCACTAACGTTTTACCGGACAATACGGCTGTCAGTCCATTTCCCGGAAGTGCCGAAAAATCAGCAACTTCTAATGCCCTCTTTCCGAGCTCTTCTCCTTTTTGCATCACAGCTTTTGCCAACGGATGTTCACTCTTTGCTTCTAATGCAATTGCAAGCTCTAAAAGTGTCTCCTGCGTATATCCCTCTGCAGGGATCATGTCCGTCACTTTTGGTTCTCCCTCGGTGATGGTTCCGGTCTTATCCAGTGCAACCACATTGACTTTTCCTGCATTTTCCAAGGTTGCCGCCGTTTTAAATAAAATTCCGTTTTTTGCACCCACACCGTTTCCAACCATAATGGCAACCGGTGTTGCAAGTCCGAGTGCACACGGGCAGCTGATGACCAGTACGGAAATACTTCGTGCTAATGCATAACTGAATTCTCTTCCAAGCAACAGCCAGACCACCAGTGTCACCGCTGCAATGGAAATTACGATCGGAACAAATACCCCGGAAACTTTATCTGCGACTTTTGCGATCGGTGCTTTCGTAGCTGCCGCATCACTGACCATTTTGATGATCTGTGATAACGTCGTATCTACGCCAACACGCGATGCCTCACATCGGATAAATCCCGACTGGTTGATCGTAGCTGCCGATACGGAATCTCCTACGGTCTTGTCCACCGGGATACTCTCACCGGTCAATGCCGCTTCATTCACTGCACTACTGCCTTCTAAGATCACGCCGTCTACAGGGATATTTTCTCCCGGACGCACCACAAAAATATCACCTTTTTTTACTTCTTCTATTGAAACCGTCACTTCACTCTCACCACGGATCACCGTAGCATTTTGCGGTGCTAATTTCATAAGGCTCTTTAAGGCATCGGTTGTCTTTCCCTTTGACTTTGCCTCTAACATCTTGCCAACCGTGATCAGGGTCAGTATCATTGCCGCCGACTCAAAATAGAACTCGTCCATGTAGTGCATGACAGCATCCATATCTCCAACCGTCTGTGCCTTTGTCATCGCAAACAATGCATAAACACTCCACAGATAAGAAGCGGATGCTCCTAATGCAACTAAGGTGTCCATATTCGGAGATCTGTGCAATAGTCCCTGAAAACCGCTGATAAAAAATCTCTGGTTGATGACCATGATGATTCCTGCTAAGAGTAACTGCAGCAATCCCATTGCCACATGATTTCCTCCAAACCACGCCGGAATTTTCCAGTTCCACATCATATGTCCCATGGAAAAATACATGAGGATCAGCAAAAAAATGACCGATGCTGCCAGTCTCTTTTTTAGCTTTGGTGTCTCATGATCCTCTAGTGCGTCCTCAGCTTCATTAGACCTTTTCTCTGCTTCGTTTCCTTTTTCTTTTGCTCCATAGCCTGCATCCTTTACGGCTTTGATAATACTTGCAGGACTTGCCGTACCTTCGACTGCCATGGAATTTGTCAGCAGACTGACGGAGCAGGAGGTAACACCCTCCACTTTTAAGACAGCCTTTTCTACCCTTGCAGAGCAGGCGGCACAGTTCATACCCGTTACTGTATACTGTTTCAATTTTATGCCTCCATTACTTCATTAATTTTTGTATGGTAGTCACAAGTTCATCCACAACCTCATCGTTTCCGGCGCGTATATCACGCACCACACAACTGTGGATATGACTTGCTAAAATCTCTTTATTAAATGCGTTCATCGCCGCACTGACTGCAGCAGACTGTATCAGAATGTCATTGCAGTAAGAATCTTTTTCTATCATCGCCTGGATCCCACGCACCTGGCCCTCAATGCGTTTCAAACGGTTTAGCAATGCCTTTTTTTGCTCCTCAGACCGCATGGTCTGTTTTTCACTGCAACAACAGCAATCTTTCTTTTCCATATTCCACCTCCATATACCCTATTTGGGTATCTTTGTTATATACCATTCGGGGGTATTTGTCAAGCAGAAAAATTGTTTTCTATCTAGTTTTTCCTTTCTCTCCTGTTTTTATGTTTTATGTCATTGAAAAAACAGCTTTTCCAGTTTGTTCTCAGACAGACTCCTGTCCTGCTTTTCTTTGAATTTTGAATGTTTGTGAATCTTTTTGATATTTTGATGTATCGATTTTTTCGATACTTATGACTTTTTGATAGATCGGTTCTCCCGATACTTTGATAAACTGGCGGTATAAAAATAGCAAGCCAAACCCTAATCCTTTCTGGTGTGTTTTGCCACAAACCGCCCTACATGGTACACCGGTCCTTCCATATGCTGTCGGACCTCTTTTAATTTTTGCCGGATCGGAATACTCTGCGGACAATGCTGTTCACATTTGCCACAGCCGACACATTTTGAAGCATTCGTCTGATTTTTCCGAAGTGTTGTACACATGAAATACGTCTTAAATCCTGCATACCAGCCATCGGTATACCGCATATTATATGCCGAAAAACATCCTGGAATATCCACGCCCTGCGGACACGGCATACAATAAGCACATCCGGTACACGGTACTTTGATTTTTTTATTGATCTCCTGTTTTACCTGCTCAAAGACATCCAGTTCTTCTTTGCTCAGGGAATCTGCCTTGGCTTCGGATGCGATCCGCACATTTTCCTCTACCTGCTCTATCTCATTCATTCCCGATAGGATAACCGTAACTTCGGGGTGATTCCATACCCAGCGGAGTCCCCATTCTGCCGGACTGCGCTTTGGTGTTGTTTTTTCAAATACCCGTTTTGCACTCTCCGGCAGTCCCTGTACCAATCGTCCGCCGCGCAGCGGCTCCATAATGATCACCGGCAGACCTTTTCCCGCTGCATACTGTAATCCCCTGAGCCCTGCCTGCGAATGTTCATCCATATAGTTGAACTGTATCTGGCAAAAATCCCAGTCATATGCATCTATGATCTTTATGAACTGCTCCGTTGCTCCATGAAAAGAAAAGCCGATGTTTTCAATCTTTCCTTCGGCCTTTTTTCCTGCAATCCATGCTTCCATTCCAAGGTCTGTCAGTCGTTTCCAGGTAGCAGCATCATTGAGCATATGCATCAGATAATACTCGATGTGATCCGTCTGCAGTCTCTGTAACTGTTCCTCAAAACACTTTTCCATATCCTCGATCGTTTTGATATAGTAATGCGGCAGTTTTGTGGCAATGTTGACTTTATCCCGATATCCTTTTGCTAAAAATTTTCCAAGACAGACTTCACTTCCATGATAGGTGTATGCCGTATCAAAATAGTTGACACCGTTTTCAATGGCAGCCTTCATCTCTTCCTCTGCCTTTTTCTGGTCGATCACGCCGCCTTTTTTTGTGAATCTCAGACAACCATAGCCTAAAATTGACAATTCTTTACCGTTTTTTGGATTTTTACGATATAACATAATTTCTCCTTATAGAGTAAAAAAGCGATTCTCTGCCCTGTCGGTATAGTGCTCTTCTAACATCCTGACATGTGACAAAAATGCTTCATCTGCGAAATATTTTGCTCCGTTTGGGCAGCTCTTTATGCATGCCTGACATTTAATACAGATCCCCGTGACCTGTGACACATCCTCACCATCAACAGAACCCATCGGACAGACCTCACTGCATCTTCCACAGCCATTGCATTTTGAAATTTCTGTGATCGGTTTTGCCTTTAAAAATTTTGCCGGCTTCCCATCGGTTCCAAGCGGTGTATAATACGCTCCTATGGGATCATTTCCCGCTACCTGTAATCCGGTATGTAAGATGTCTGTTTCTGCGATCTTTTGTGCAGCTTTTCCTGCAAACGTCAAAATTTCTGCCCGATCGGATGCATCCGGTCTGCCCGGTGCAATCTTATCCGAAAACACATGGCTGCTTGCCACAGCCGCACCTGCCGCTGCAAGAAATCCATTTTTTTCTAACTCCTGCTTTAACTCCATTAAGGCATCGTCAAAATTGCGATTTCCAAAAACAACCACCGGTACCATAGGTGTATGATCTCCTGTAAATCCCTGCTGCACCCATGGTAATATCTTATTGGGTACTCTTCCCGCATAGACCGGTGTCCCAAATACGACTAAATCCTCTTTTTCAAATGCCTTGGCAGACTTCCGGTTGTCCGGAAGTGTAAAATTCCACTGCTCTAGCGGCACTGACAGTTCCTCTGACAATTTTTTTGCGATCAGGTTTGTCACTTCTTTTACGTTTCCTGTCGGACTGAAATATACTGCCCACACCCTGCTGATCTTCATATCGTTTCCCCCCTTCCGAAAACCAAACTCCTCATAATCCTCGATCGTAAACCGGTGATAAATGGCGTGTCCTTCTTCAAACGCAACACAATATCTGTATGCATCCGGCTTTCCATCTTCAAAATAGAAGCAGTAATCAAATTCCTCATGTTCCATTTTTAAAATATGGACACAATCGGAATATTTGCAAAACAGTTTTCTGATATCCTATTTTTAACTGCTGTTCTGCAATCGTATCCACCAGACTGTTTTTTAGCTTTTCAAAATTCATTGCTTTACATCCCTGCTTTCTGCAACATCATCATAGCTTTCTAAAAAGTGATGCTTCACTCCGTTCTGCTTGTAGGCGATCACGGTGCTCAAATTCACATTCTCCACGCTTTTAAAAATATTTCCTTCCACAAATGGGTTCGTCTTTTTTAAGTTCCGTATCAGATGTTTGATCTCCATTCGTTTTGACGAACTGTCTCCGCCCTCGATCGAACAGGTTTCCGTAAATTTGCATGCGCACTGTAAAAAATGAAGGTCATTATAATCTCTCCATTTTTTGATGTCATCCTCTCTCACTAAGTACAACGGACGGATTAGCTCCATTCCTTCAAAATTCGTACTGTGCAACTTTGGCATCATTGTCTGCACCTGCGCGCCATAGAGCATTCCCATCAAAATCGTTTCGATCACGTCATCATAGTGGTGTCCTAATGCGATCTTGTTGCATCCAAGTTCTTTTGCCTTTGCATAGAGATGTCCCCGACGCATTCTTGCACACAGATAACACGGTGATTTTTCAACATGGAGCACCGCCTCAAAGATATCGGACTCAAAGATCATCAACGGAATATGCAGCTTTTTCGCATTGTTCTCTATGATCTGTCGGTTCTCTTTGCTGTAACCAGGGTCCATGACTAAAAATGTTACCTCAAACGGAAAACGGTTGTGTCTTTGCAGTTCCTGAAACAACTTTGCCATCAGCATGGAATCTTTTCCGCCGGAAATACATACCGCGATTTTATCGCCCTCCTTGACCAGCTCATACTCTCTTACTGCTTTTGTAAATTTGCACCAAATACTCTTTTTAAACTTCTTTCTGATGCTCTGCTCAATGTCTAAGTACACATCCTGCTGCTCTTCTTCCTGCTTCATGCTTTCCATCAGCCATGCAAGATAGCCGCCTTTGAGACTTTTTGCCTCGATATTTTTCTCTTTTAAAAACTGCACTGTTTCGGCACTTGTCTCACCTTTTTTACAGTATAAGATCAAAGGTTTGTCCTTATATTTTTCATAATCAGCCTCTAAGATATCCTTTGGCACATGAAGGCTTCCCGGTATATTTCCATAGGAATAGGAGCTGTCATCCCGGATATCGATCAGAATATAGCTGTCTGCATCACGTTTTGATAACTCCTGTACGGATATTTCGTAATCTTCCATTGTCTGTCCTGTATCCTTTCCTGCTGTTTTCATTCATTTGTCATATATTCTTTATTATACCCAGTGATTTTATATGTTTCAATGATTTTTGCAGGAATTTGAGAAGTATCTTTTAGGAACACTATCATATACTATAACGAAAAAGGTATTACTAAAAAGGACGTTTCTATATACAGCAACAGCAATTCAGTTCCGTTACCAAAACGTATCTCTGTCGTTTTTATGAAATTTTAGATGAAATGAAGGATCATCAAAGATCGTGGTTCTTCCGCACAGACCTTCTTCCTGTACCAGATACCCCTGTCTGCTCATTTCCTCTCCTACAATTCCTGTCCACCTTGTATTCCAGTCATAACGATCTGTCGTGCCCGGAATCAGCCCATAGGTATTCTAATCGCCAAAACATACGATTTGTTTCATGTTATCACCTGCTTTTTTCGTATTTGATCTTCTAAGACCTGTTGCATGTATTATAAGATATCCCGAAAAAAAGAGGTAATACTTATCCCTTACCACTGCCTATAGATTTTTTCTATATGGAAATACTAACGGATACAAAAAATTTTATTTTGTATTTTCTTATAACATCAAAAAAGCCTTGTAGATACTCATACCTACAAGGCTTAATGCAGGAGATGGGACTTGAACCCACACGATATTGCTACCACAGGCACCTGAAGCCTGCGCGTCTGCCAATTCCGCCACTCCTGCGAACAAATGCTATTCTATAGGAATCTGAGCAATATGTCAATCTGTCTCTTATACACATCTGACGCTGCCGACGAACTCTAGG
>ENA-OYYK01000881-OYYK01000881.1-human-gut-metagenome-genome-assembly--contig:-NODE-881-length-18418-cov-6.099602_pt1 | contig 18418 bp, 14 predicted proteins | sample MGYA00243247_ERZ653443 | MGnify/ENA primary metagenome ERZ653443 (study PRJEB26926, sample SAMN06165010) | human gut metagenome | biome: ENVO:00009003; feature: ENVO:2100002; material: ENVO:00002003... | reverse complement strand
ACGAGATTACTACGCGTCTCGTGGGCTCGGAGATGTGTATAAGAGACAGCTTTGCGAGGGCGTGGATTGAAATCTTAACACAATGACCGTCCAATGGACAGGAGGAAGTCGCCCTCTTTGCGAGGGCGTGGATTGAAATCCCATGTCTTAAACTTGCTATATGTTTCTTCAAGTCGCCCTCTTTGCGAGGGCGTGGATTGAAATATATTTTGAGAAAATGACAGGGGTAAACGGTCAAGGTCGCCCTCTTTGCGAGGGCGTGGATTGAAATACACACGTGGTAAAAAATATATCCGCGTTGCAAAGTCGCCCTCTTTGCGAGGGCGTGGATTGAAATACAGTAACGGGTGTTGCAACCGATACGGTCATAGGTCGCCCTCTTTGCGAGGGCGTGGATTGAAATCGATGTATCCTGTATACATTCCCCAGCTATTTATGTCGCCCTCTTTGCGAGGGCGTGGATTGAAATAGAAGTGCTGCTATTTTTCCATCCGTTTAGATAGTCGCCCTCTTTGCGAGGGCGTGGATTGAAATGTGTCTACCCAGTAACGGTTGTTAAAGTCTGTAAAGTCGCCCTCTTTGCGAGGGCGTGGATTGAAATGCCTATCTTGCGAGACAAAAAGTAGGGTTTGGGGCGTCGCCCTCTTTGCGAGGGCGTGGATTGAAATCATGGCAGTAAACATAGATGTAACAATTTTTTCAAGTCGCCCTCTTTGCGAGGGCGTGGATTGAAATAGAATAATCGGCTGTGCATTCTGCAAGGTATTCATGTCGCCCTCTTTGCGAGGGCGTGGATTGAAATTTTTACATTCTTTAGGTGGCAAATCAAAATAACGTCGCCCTCTTTGCGAGGGCGTGGATTGAAATTTACAAATCAAAGCTTTATCAGGCATACAAATAATGTCGCCCTCTTTGCGAGGGCGTGGATTGAAATACGGCGACTATGACGAAAAGCTAATGGCTGTTGAGTCGCCCTCTTTGCGAGGGCGTGGATTGAAATCGCTTCCTTGGTTGCCTCGTTTGTTACTGTGATGTCGCCCTCTTTGCGAGGGCGTGGATTGAAATAAAGATTATGATACCAAAGTTAAGTCTTATTACAGTCGCCCTCTTTGCGAGGGCGTGGATTGAAATGTGTTGATTTGCAAGCATATTGCGATTTATATGGGTCGCCCTCTTTGCGAGGGCGTGGATTGAAATATCATACATACCAACAATAAACGGTGCAATTAAATCGTCGCCCTCTTTGCGAGGGCGTGGATTGAAATGAAGTTGATATTGCAGTAGAAAAAGTCAATCTTGGTCGCCCTCTTTGCGAGGGCGTGGATTGAAATCTTTAATTCTTCGTTGAAATTACAATCTTTTTTGCAAGTCGCCCTCTTTGCGAGGGCGTGGATTGAAATAATTGCTTCAACGGCGGCTTCTCCCGCCGTTGCAAAGTCGCCCTCTTTACGAGGGCGTGGATTGAAATGGTGTCGCTGCTTAATCCGTACTATAATGCCCTTGTCGCCCTCTTTACGAGGGCGTGGATTGAAATGGGAATAACCCCTAGCCCTTGCAGGTGCAAGGGCTGTCGCCCTCTTTACGAGGGCGTGGATTGAAATAATTGCTTCAACGGCGGCTTCTCCCGCCGTTGCAGTCGCCCTCTTTACGAGGGCGTGGATTGAAATATATCGTGCGTTTACCGCTGTTTTTAGCGATGTTTGTCGCCCTCTTTACGAGGGCGTGGATTGAAATCGAATGTTATCCATTTGTAGTATTCTACGGCTTCTGTCGCCCTCTTTACGAGGGCGTGGATTGAAATCGCCTTTTATCTGCTTTGGCAATAACTTTCCGTCGTCGCCCTCTTTACGAGGGCGTGGATTGAAATACCAAGTCGATTGATACGAATGTTATTTCTATCCGGTCGCCCTCTTTACGAGGGCGTGGATTGAAATATTCACAAAGCATCGTTTGGCAACGCCGAAATATCGTCGCCCTCTTTACGAGGGCGTGGATTGAAATAACTGCTTCAACGGTGGCTTCTCCCGCCGTTGCAGTCGCCCTCTTTACGAGGGCGTGGATTGAAATACACAAAAAATGATCGAGAAAAAATACTGTGAACTGTCGCCCTCTTTACGAGGGCGTGGATTGAAATAATCTTTTTGTTCCACACATATTTTGCACGATTTGTCGCCCTCTTTACGAGGGCGTGGATTGAAATAGAAAGTGTGTATCTGCGTGATAACGAGTCGTTTTGTCGCCCTCTTTACGAGGGCGTGGATTGAAATGTGAATATGATGTTATTGCCGAGCCTATCGGAATGTCGCCCTCTTTACGAGGGCGTGGATTGAAATAGAGCCGCCCAGTATAGGTGCCAATCAAGTTCAGCGTCGCCCTCTTTACGAGGGCGTGGATTGAAATAGTTTGAGCAGCTTAAACAGCAAGCGCAGAGCTTGTCGCCCTCTTTACGAGGGCGTGGATTGAAATATTGGGCTAACGGTTCAATCTGCGAAACCGTCAAAAGTCGCCCTCTTTACGAGGGCGTGGATTGAAATGAAACGAACGCGGAGTATTGTACGGCTGACTATGGTCGCCCTCTTTACGAGGGCGTGGATTGAAATCACGAAATTCAAAACTGGGGGGGTATGAGCTATGACGAGTCGCCCTCTTTACGAGGGCGTGGATTGAAATAGTTTTTATTTGGAAATAACGCAAGTTATTCAGTGTCGCCCTCTTTACGAGGGCGTGGATTGAAATAAATCTGGATATTTTATACAGAGTACAGAACGAGTCGCCCTCTTTGCGAGGGCGTGGATTGAAATTCATGCACCAATCCCAATTTGCAGGCAGTGGCGAAGGTCGCCCTCTTTGCGAGGGCGTGGATTGAAATGACTTAAGAAATTTACCGTGTGATTGATATGTATATGTCGCCCTCTTTGCGAGGGCGTGGATTGAAATTATGAGCACATTCTTTCCTGCGTCCTGCCATTCGGTCGCCCTCTTTGCGAGGGCGTGGATTGAAATAACTAAAAAGTTGCCAGTGCCACAGGCAGGCTCAGTCGCCCTCTTTACGAGGGCGTGGATTGAAATATCCTTTTCGCTGCCTGTCCAAAAATGGTGGTAGGTCGCCCTCTTTACGAGGGCGTGGATTGAAATCCCAGGTTTTAAACTTGCTATATGTTTCTTCAAGTCGCCCTCTTTACGAGGGCGTGGATTGAAATCTTTCAGAACAAAGTGCTGTTGGCAAGGATAAGGGGTCGTCGGATTATCAAATCAAGTGCAGCATACAGCCTTAATAATAAACGTTTACAACAAACTTGACCCCTCCGTTTTCACGGAGGGGTCTGATGCTATTGCTCTCAAAACCGTTTATCAGAATGCCTTCTTGTAGATTTCGAGTATCTCGTCGGAGTTGGTTTCTCTGGGATTACCGCCTGTGCATACATCGTTGAATGCGGCTACGGACAGATCCTTGAGGTCTTCTTCCTTGACATTGATCTCATGGAGCTTCTGAGGAATGTTTATCGACAGTGACAGCTTGCGTACAGCTTCAACTGCAGCCTTTACGCCTTCTTCATCTGTCATATTCTCTGTACCCTGTACGCCCATAGCCTTTGCTATAGCCTTATACTTGGGCTTTGCGGGGCTTTCTGCGTTATATTCCATAACGTAGGGGAGCAGAAGTGCGTTTGCGACACCGTGGGGTGTATCGTAGAATGCACCGAGAGGGTGAGCCATTGAGTGAACGATGCCAAGACCTACGTTCGAGAAGCCCATACCGGCTATGTACTGTGCAAGTGCCATAGTTTCTCTTGCCTTGGGGTCGCCCTGAACGCTGTCGTACAGTGAGCCTGCGATAAGCTCGATAGCACGAAGCTCAACCATATCAGACAGCTCCCACGCACCCTTTGTGATATATCCTTCGATAGCGTGTGTCAGTGCGTCCATACCTGTAGATGCACACAGACCCTTAGGCATACCCATCATAAGATCACTGTCTACGATAGCTACTACGGGAATATCCTTGGGATCTACGCAAACCATCTTCTTCTTGTTTGCTTCGTCTGTGATAACGTAGTTGATAGTAACCTCTGCCGCTGTACCCGATGTTGTGGGAAGTGCAATCAGCGGAATACTCTTGTTCTTTGTGTCTGCAACGCCCTCAAGCGATACAACATCCGCAAAGCCGGGGTTAGCTATAATGATGCCTACAGCCTTAGCTGTATCCATAACTGAGCCGCCGCCTACCGCTACGAGTGAGTCAGCGCCCATCTCCTTGAACTTTGCAACACCTGTCTGAACATTTGCAACTGTGGGGTTTGCCTTAACGTCACTGTATATTTCATAGGCGATTCCTGCCTTGTCAAGCTCTGCCGTAACCTTTGTAGCTACTCCGCATTCAAGCAGTACCTTATCGGTAACGAACATTACCTTTTTAAGTCCTCTGCCTGTAAGCTCGGGAACGAGGTTTTCTCTTGCGCCTGCGCCGAAATATGAAGTTTCGTTAAGTATAAAACGATTAGCCATTGGTTTTTACCATCCTGTTCTTTGAATTTAAAGCACGGAATATATATTTCCGTTTGCTGTATTCATTATACTACCTTTGGTCAGAAAACGCAACACTTTTCATAAAAGTTTTACATTTTGATAGGCAAATATATGTAAAAGTTACATTAAAGGTATTTCTTGTAGCCCGGATGCTTGCCTGTAACGCCGTATTGCTCTCTCATACCGATAAGTCTGTCTATATTGTCGGGAGTAATATCCTTTACACCGCCGAGCAGACGTGCAACAAGAGAAATGTGAGCCTGAAGCTCCATTGTTTCCATTCTGTAGTATGCTGTGATAAGGTCTGCACCTACTGTCAGCGCACCGTGGTTTTCAAGGAGCATACAATCGTGATCCTTTAAGTAAGGTGCGATTGCTTCGGGTACTTCATAGGTCGAGGGTGTGCCGTAGGGAGTGAGCGGTATTGAGCCTACTCCGATTACAGTTTCTATCATGCAGTAATCATCCATAGGCAGATGAGCGCACGCAAAGCCGGTTGAAACAGGAGGATGAGCGTGAACTACTGCGCCTACGTCGGGACGCTCCTTGTAGCATCTCAGGTGCATCTTTACCTCTGACGAGGGACGGAAGCCCTCAGCGGCTTCAAGTATGTTGAAGTCATCATCAATAAGACCTATCTTTTCGGGAGTGATGAACGCCTTGCTGACGCCTGTCTGCGTCGCAAGATATTTGCCCTCGCCAACCTTTACGGTTACGTTGCCGTCATTTGCGGCAACCCAGCCCTTCTGCCAGAGCTTGTGGCAGATGTCTACCATCTGTTCTTTAATTTCTTCGTACATATTTATATCCTTTCAAGTTGCTGCTGTATGCTTAAACAACGCCCTTCTGGAGCATTATGTTTGCGTATACGGCTTTTTCGCCTGTTGCGATTATTGCATAGGCGGTCTTTGCCTGTTCATAGAATTCAAAACGTTCTATCTGACCGATAGCGTTGTTTCCTCTTTCGTCGTGCTTTGCGACTATCGCTTTGTATTCGTCCCATATAGGAGTTTTTGCTGTGTCGCCCGGCATTACCTGCATAAGATTTACAGGTTTTTCAACGTAAGTATCAAGAGGGAACAGCGTCAGTATCGCATCAAGCAGTTCGGGTACGCCGTGACCGTCTGCACGGATAACCTTGCAGTTTTTACCCATACTCTCGGCAGGGAAGTTGCCGTCTGCTATTATTATTCTGTCGCTGTGACCCATTTCACAAAGGGTCTTGAGCAGTTCGGGCGATAATATCGCAGGAATATTCTTAAGCATTATTTCACCTTCTCAAGATAGATTTTATAATATTTGTTCCATTCGGCTGTATTTTCGGGAGCAAATGTACAGAGCTTTTCCGAAGCGGCTATAATTTTTCTTGCCGTTTCTATATCCCTTATCTCCCCGTCAGCTATAAGCTGAATTGCTATATTGCCGTAGGAGGTCGCCTCGACAGGTCCGCTTGAAACCTCTATGCCGAGCGAATCTGCAGTAAGCTCCGACAGGAATTTATCCTTTGTTCCTCCGCCGACCATATAGAGCTTTGAAAACTTTTTATTTGTGCAGTCCTCAAGCTCGTTTACGGCTGTGCGGTACTTCATCGCAAGGCTCTCATATATACAGCGCATAACCTCGCTGTCATTTTCGGGAACATACTGTCCTGTTTTTTTGCAGTATTCCTTTATTCTTTCGGGAATGTTGCCTGCAGGGGTAAATTCGGGAGCGTCAACATCTATAAAGCACCTGAACGGCTCGGCTTTTCTCGCCATATCCTCAAGCTCGGCAAAGCTGTACTGCCTGCCCTCTCTTATCCACTGACGGCGGCTCTCCTGAATGAGCCACAGGCCGATTATGTTTTTTAAGAACGATGTCTTTGCACCGTAGCCGGTTTCGTTTGAAACATTGAGCTTTGCGGATTTTTCGTTTATTACGGGAGCGTCAAGCTCTGTGCCGAGAAGCGACCACGTTCCGCACGACAGGAAAGCGAAGTCCTTTTCACTTGCAGGTACTGCGACCATTGCACTTTGTGTATCGTGACCGCAGGCGGCGATTATCTTTGCAGGCTTTATGTCAAGCTCCTTGCAGATTTCATCGGACAGTGTGCCGACTACCGTTCCGCCGGCTGCTATTTCGGGCAGAAGCGAATGCTTTATTTTAAGACGTTCACAGCATTCTTCCGACCACGTTTTTGTATTTGCGTCAAAAAGCTGTGTGGTTGACGCTATTGACATTTCCGCAACGGGCTTTGCACCGAGATAGTATGCGAACAGATCCGGCGTCATAAGCATCTTGTCGGCTCTGTCAAGCAGTTCGGAGCGATCCCTTATTATGCTTAAAAGCTGGAATGCCGTGTTTATTTCCATTATCTGAATGCCTGTCTTTTCGTACAGCCTGTTATGGTCAATAAAACGCTTGCTGTAGTCCAAAGTGCCTGCTGTCCTGCTGTCACGGTAATGCACAGGGTTTTCGAGCAGTCTTCCTGATTTGTCGATAAGGCCGAAGTCAACACCCCATGTATCTATCGCAATGCTGTCTATCTCGCCGTATTCCTTTGATTTTATAAGTGATTGCTTTATCTCATGGAACAGGCGGAGAAAATCCCAGTACATTGTCTTTCCGAGTATCACGGGATCGTTTGAAAAGCGGTGGATTTCTGTGAGTTTTATTACAGTGCCGTCAAAAGAGCCGATAACGGCTCTTCCGCTTGACGCACCGAAGTCAATGGCAAGTACGTTTTTCATACTGCCGCCTTATCTTATGTTGCGGTACATAGGACCGTAAGCGTTGCAAGCTCTGAAGTCCTGACCTTCCTTATCCATACCGAATGCGTTCCAAGCGGCAGGACGGAATATATCCTTTTCGGGTACGTTGTGCATAGCAACGGGTATTCTCAGCATAGAGCAGAGCGTGATAAGGTCTGCGCCTATGTGACCGTAGCTTATAGCACCGTGGTTTGCGCCCCAGTTGTTCATTACATCGTAGGCTGTCTTGAATGCGCCCTCGCCTGTTGTTCTCGGAGCAAACCATGTGCAAGGCCATGTGTAGTCTGTACGCTTCCACAGCTTGTCTGTAACTTCATCGGGAAGATGAACCGTCCAGCCTTCAGCTATCTGCAATATGGGGCCAAGCCCTTTTACGAGGTTAAGTCTTATCATTGTGCAGGGCATTTCAGCTTCTGTTACAAATCTTGATGAATATCCGCCGCCTCTGAAATAGCCGAGATCGGCATAGTTCCATGTAGTATCGTCAAGAATATTGTCAATATCCTTGTCTGTAACATCATACCACGGCTTCATAACGCCGTTGCCGTTTTCATCTGTAGCCTTACCGCAGGCATCAAGGCAGGCAGCACCTGAGTTTATAAGGTGGATAAATCCGCCGCTCTGCTTTGCAACGCCCTCAAGCTCATAGCCTGTGGCTTTCTTTACGGCTTCGGGACTCCAGTATGTACGCACATCGGCAAATATCTGAGCACGGTTTGTAAGCAGCTTCATAAACAGCATTCCAAGACCGTTGAGAACATCGTTTTCTGTAGCGAGGATGTAAGGCTCTCTTGCACCGTTCCAGTCAAACGATGTGTTCAGCATAGCCTCGGGGAAGTCGCAGTTGGGGTAGAAGTCTGTCCACTGACGCTGACCCTGGAAGCCTGCGGCGATAGCGTTATGACCTACCGATTCTTCCTCACAGCCTGCAGGAAGGTTCTTGTTGCCGTTCATCAGATCCTTTATGATGCACATCATCTTAACGACAAATTCCCAGTCCTGTTCCTTCTGTTCGTCTGTGCGGCGGAACTGCTCGGGGTTCTTGTCAAAGCCTTCCTTGCACTTTTCACGGGTCCATTTAAGAGCCTTCTGATATTCTGCCTCATCATAAATGCCCTGCGTCATTCGGCGGATTATTTCTACCTCATCGACAGACTCAACACGCATACCGAGATATTCTTCTATAAATGCGGGGTCGATGATAGAACCGCCGATACCCATTGTGATAGAGCCTATCTGTAAGTATGACTTGCCTCTCATTGTAGCGCAGGCAACAGCCGCTCTGCCGAAACGCAGGAGCTTTTCCTTTACGTCCTCAGGGATAGATGTGTCGTCTGCCTCGCATACATCGTGACCGTAGATGCCGAATGCGGGTAAACCTTTCTGTGCGTGTGTTGCAAGTACAGATGCAAGGTAAACGGCACCGGGACGCTCTGTGCCGTTGAAGCCCCATACGCCCTTTATCGTCATAGGATCCATATCCATTGTTTCTGCGCCGTAGCACCAGCAGGGAGTAACTGTGAGCGTTATGTCAACGCCGCACTTCTTGAACTTATCCGCACAGGCCGCCGCCTCGGCAACTCTGCCTATAGTAGTGTCGGCGATAACGACCTTTACGGGTTCGCCGTTTGAATATCTGATATTTTCCTCGAACAGTTTTGCGGCTGATTTTGCCATATTCATAGTCTGATCTTCAAGAGACTCTCTTACCTTGAGAACACCTCTTCTGCCGTCAATCGTGGGACGTATGCCTATTACGGGATAATCGCCTATAAGTCTGTTTTCGCTCATGATAAAATATTTCCTTTCTGTAAAATACAAAACGTTTTCGGTGCTTTGCACCATTGCCTTTATTTTAGCACTTCTGTTGCCTTTTCGTCTTGTTTTATTCTCAGAAATTATATGACGATATTAACATTTTTGATAGGCAGACTAAAATTTTGTAAAATCGCTTTAAAAGAGTTTACTTTTGTGGTATAATCTAAATTATGAATCTTAGAATGGTTTTCTTTAAGGAGATAAAGAGTATGAGAATGTTCTTAGCGATACTTGCTTGCAAAGTGTCGAAATGTTTACTTAAACTTATCGGCAGGGGCAGCAGTCTGCCGGGTGATATAGCACTTAAAATCTGCCCCGATGTACTGTCAAGGGTGCATCTGCCCGAACAGGTCATTGCGGTTACCGGAAGCAACGGCAAGACATCGACCGTTGAGATGATTGCACAGGTAATGCGTAAATCGGGAAAAAAGGTTATATGGAATAAAGAAGGCTCAAATCAGATAGCCGGAGTTACTGCGATAATATTATCCAACTGCACATTCGGCGGAAAGGTAAAGGGCGATGTGCTTTTACTTGAGTCGGACGAAAGATACGCAAAGTATTCATTTAAATTCTTTGCGCCTACGCACTATATAATTACAAATCTCTACCGTGACCAGCTTACAAGAAACGGTCATCCCGAATGGGTCTATGAATCGGTAAAGGAGAGCATCAGACCCGAATCACAGCTTATTCTCAATGCCGATGATCCGCTTGTTTCGAGATACGGCAGGGACAGGGATAATGTGATATGGTTCGGTATGGATAAGCAGGATTTCAGTACAGACCACGCTACAGGCGTATATAATGACGGTGCGTTCTGCCCGGAGTGCAAGCACAGAATGAGCTATGACTACTATCACTATGCACATATCGGAAGCTATCACTGCGACAACTGCGGACACAAAAAACACGATACGCAGTATACTGTAACGAATGTCGATTATGACAGCGGTATTGTTACGATAAACGGCAAATATAAGATAAAACTGCTGTTCAAGAGCGTTTATAACGTATATAACATTCTTGCCTGCTTTGCGGCTTGCTCTATTGTCGGAATTGACGGTGATGTTATAGCAGACGAACTGTCACACTATTTCCTTAAGAGCGGACGTATTTTGCAGTTCAAACTTGGTATGAACAAAGGCACATTCCTTATCGCAAAGCACGAAAACTCCGTTGCAAGCGACCGTGTATATGATTATATCATAAGAAAGAATCAGCCCTGCTCGGTAATCATAATAATAGATTCGGTAAGCCGTCGTTATTCAACGGGTGAAACAAGCTGGCTGTGGGATATTGACTACGGCGTGCTTAAGGCTGACTGCATACAGCACCTTTATCTGCTCGGCAGACACGCAAAGGATCTTGAAACAAGGCTTTCGTATACCGATATTGATATGAACAAGGTGACCGTGAACGAGGATATTCCTGCGGCACTTGATGAAATTGCAACTAAACCGCTCGGCAAGCTGTATACTGTCACCTGCTTTTCTGATAAGGAGAAGTTCTTGTCAAAGGTCGAGCTTACGCAGGCAGAGGAGGACGTATGAGGATAATTCATTTATTTGCGGATCTGTGCAATCTTTACGGCGATTACGGCAATGTATGCGGCTTGAAAAGAGCACTTGAAAATAAAGGGCAGAATGTTGAAGTTGAATATCAGTCGATAGATGATGAGATAGATGTTTCGGGTGCGGATTTTGTGTTTATCGGTTCTGCTACCGAAAGGAATCAGAAAGTAGCACTCGATTATCTGCAAAGCTACAAGGATAATATAAAAACTGCTCTTGATAACGGTACGGTAATTCTTGCAACGGGCAATTCGTTTGAGATTTTCGGACAGAGCGTTACCGACTGTGACGGTATAAAGCACGAAGGACTTTCGTTTTTCCCTTACGAAACGGTTGAAGGAAAAGAGAGAATTGTTACCGACAGCCTTTGCGCAACTTCGCTGTGCGGCGGAGATATAATAGGCTTTGTGAATAAGGCAAGCCTTACAGCAGGAGCTACCTCACCGCTGTTTGATGTAAAGCAGGGAAGCGGAAACAGCAAGGATGATAACAAAGAGGGCGTTCATTACGGTAATTTCTACGGCACTCATCTTATCGGTCCTGTGCTGATAAGAAACCCTCAGCTGTGCGAATACTTTGCGGATATTCTTATAAAGAAACAGTAAGCTGAGATATGCTTTTACAGCCGTGCAATGTGCGTATTAAGTGAAAAGGTTCATTGATATTGCAATTAAGCCCGGAATGTCGTATAATGTAAATTATACGGCAGTAATATGTGAAAGAATGGTGGAGTCACCTTGACTAATTTTAATAAATCTGAGTATATCACAATAATAAGCGAGCGGCAGAAAGTAGTGATTTCCGTAAGTTCTATACTATACATAGTAATGAAAGGCAAATCAGCCGAGATACACCTGTCGGACGGAAAGATATATAATACCAGAATGACCTTTGCGGCTCTTGAAGAAATGCTGGGTGACGGTTTTATCAAGGCGCACAGAGGATGTATCGTATCGGCTATGGCTATTCACGAAATATCCGATATGATAGATCTTGTAAACGGAGAAAAGCTCGAATACGCACGCCGGAGGAAGAATACCATAATCGAAAGCCTGCAGATGAGCAGAAAGAGGATAATAAAAGGCTTTGATCATGACGGTGTGCCGGATACCGAAGAGCAGTATCACGACTATTATCGCTCTTTTGATGCTATGCCGTTTGCGTTTACTGACATTGAGATGGTGTTCAACGAGGAGTGTAAAGCGGTCGACTGGATATTCCGCTATGCAAACGAAGCGCTTGCAAGGCTGGAAAAGCTGATCGGACAATCATTCGGTACGCTGTTCAGCAATATGGACGCTAAGTGGCTGAAAGGATATGAGCGCTCTACGCTTTACGGCGAAACGCTTGAGCTTATGGACTACAGCCCCGAGATAGATACGCATCTTAAGGTAATATGCTTTCCGACCTTCAAGGGACACTGCGGATGTATCTTGTTTGACATTGATAAGATATGGTTTGAACAGCACAGTGAGGACTCCGCAAAGACATTGGCGAGATATTACGCAAAGCTGCCGAATAACAAGTAAAGTAAATAATATAATCTGTGCCGCCTATTTGGGCGGCATTTCAGACTTTTACCACAAATTAAGCCCCCGCTCTGTTGAGCGGGGGCTGCGTTATGTTGGTTTTATCTGTCTTTTTTGAGCATTGATACGCCGATAGCAACTGTTGCTATGCCGGAAACGATGTATCCGATGACCAGATCGCTGATAAACGTACCTGTCATTGAGTCCATACCTTCAAGTCCCGTCAGAAGGTCGACCTGTTTCATAAGGTCAAACAGACCGAAGAACACACTGAAGAAACCTTCATAACCCAGTATAGAAAGAGCTTCATCTATTCCCGGTTCGCTTATTATCTGCCATGTATATATGAACATATTGCTCAGCAGTACCATTATAAGCACTATTACGATAGACGTAATAAATCCAAGAACATCGAACTTCTTGCCGAACAGGTGATAACCGAATATTGTCGAGAATGCCATTGCAATGCCGCCGAGATATGAAATATATCCGAGCTTACCTATAAGTATCCATACGGCACAGCCTATAAGAGAGAAGAGAAAAGCGCCGAGTATACCCATAATAGGGTTCGCAGGCTGTGATATAGCGGTTGGTCTTCCTGCAACGAATCGTCCGTCATTGCCGAAGCTGTTCATCGGCCGTTGAACAAATCCTCCGTTATTCATAGGCTGCTGAACAAAGGCGCCGTTAGAATTCATCGGTGAATATGCGGGCTGCGAAAAGCCACCATTGATAGGAGGAAGGTTGCCGTTTGTCGGAGGCTTAAGTTCAGCCAGCGACTGAGCAGTTGAATATCCCGTGCTTTCGGGTGCTGTTGCAGGGTCGACAGAGTCCATTGAGTTGTTGCTCGTCGCAGGGGGAAGAACCGTTGTCGGCGTAACTACAGCCTGATCATCGGCTATCGGCTGAGCCACAGGAACGGGTATTCCGTAAAGCTCTACGGCGCTGTTTGCTGTTTGCTGTGCCTGATTTACAGCAGGCTGTTGCATAGGTTGCTGTACAGGCTGCTGCATAGGCTGCTGCACAGGCTGAGAATCGACAGGCTTTGCACTCTGCGTCACAGCCGCTTTTTCTGCGGCATCCTCTTCGCTTTGAACGCACATTTTACAAAGCTGTTTTACATTGCCGTCGGACGCCTTTGCAAAGCTAAGACCAATCGAAGAATTGCAATTAGCACAGGCGTTGCTGTAGTAGTTTGCAGAATAATACTTTACCATATCGGTAATGAAACGCTTTATGTCAAGCACTGCCTGAGCGTCATCGTTTCCTGTGAAAAGTACAGCCGATATATTCGGCTCGCCTGCCTTGTATGCCTTTACAAAGCTGTTCTCGGGCTTTGACATATATTCCTTGAAAAAGTCATCGGCAGTTTTTGTTGTGAGGGCGCTTTTTCTTGCCCACGAGTTGAAAATAATACAGTTTTTATCATTGAGTGCCAGAAGTGTAAACCCGTAGCCTACATAAGTACCGCAGGCGTGGTTATCTGCGTCAAGGGTCAGCGCCAGTTCGGGTTTTAAACGTAATAGTACGTCGCTTACCATTATATTTCCTCCAAAATTGCTTTAGTGTGATTATAAGGTGAAACCTTACTAACTAATTTTACTATAATTTAGCTTTCTTGTCAATAGAAAATGCACAGCGGACAAGCAAAAAAACGATAATAAAAATGCTCCCGTATAACAGGGAGCAATCTTTATTGTAGCTTTAGCTATAATCAGTTAGCACGCTCAACCTTACCTGAACGAAGGCAACGAGAGCAAGCGTGTACTCTGCAAGGAGTACCGTTTACGATAGCCTTAACCTTCTGAACGTTGGGCTTAAAAGCTCTGTTTGTACGTCTGTGTGAGTGAGAAACCTTGATGCCGAAAGATACGCCCTTTCCGCAGATATCACATTTTGCCATGGGGTTTGCACCTCCTTCAATACTTGCTTTTATCTTGCGGCGGATAACGAGTCCGCCATTCACTATTTAACATATAGCGATACAACATTAATATTTTAACAGAAACCACAACAAATTGCAAGTGTTTTTTTATAATTTCTCGAAAAAATTTTACTTATCAACAACTTGTACAATTATATCAGATGTTTTCTGTGGCTTTTGTGCAATCAGAACACAAAAGTATACACGCTGTCGGGCAGTGTTTCAAAGGAAACTATGCCGTCATTTGATAGCATAGGTACCGATTTTCCGTCGCAGAGGATAGCCTCACAGCTTGACTTGATGCGGCAGACACCGCCTACGGTCGACTTTATTGTTACCGCTGTGGGATTGAAGTTTTCCCACTTTGCGTCGATTACAAATCCGTGCCTTGCACAAAGTCCCGTGAACGCACCGTTTCTCCATGCATCGGGTGCCGCAGGAAGAAGCTCTATATAACCCTCGTGGCTCTGTATCAGCATTTCCGCAATTCCTGCGCTTCCGCCGAAGTTTCCGTCAAGCTGGAACGGAGGATGGAAATCAAACAGATTGTCAAACGTACAGCCTCTCAGCAATCCCTGTAAGATAGAGTAGGCACGGTTGCCGTCCTTTACCCTTGCCCAGAGGTTGAGCTTATATGCTCTTGACCAGCCTGTAGATTCATCGCCTCTGTCGTTGAGCGTGTTTATTGCCGCAGTCATAAGCTCCGGTGTATGCGAGTTTATTGCCTTGCCGGGATAAAGACCGAGCAGGTGCGAGATATGACGGTGATTCTTCTGCGTCTTGCTGTGGTCGAAATTATCATCGTCCTCCTCAAACCATTCCTTGAGAAGTCCTGTTTTCTTGCTTACGCTGAAGGGCTTGAGCTGAACCACCTGATTCTTCACGATATTACGCAGTTCTTCGTCAGTACCGAGTGCCTCGCTTGCCGTAATAAAGTCATTATAAAGCTGTTCTATAAGGCTCTGCTCATAGGTATTGCCTATTGTCACAGGTCCGTGTTCGGGTGAGTATGTCGGTGAAGAAACAAGACGCTTCTGCTTATCGTCATATATAAGCCACTGCGTATAGAAACGAACGCTTTCACGCATTATCGGATAGATATGCTCCGCAAAATATTTCTTGTCGCCTGTGAATTCAAAATATTCGTATATATTCTGCATAAGCCATGCGACAGCCGCTGTAGACCAACCCCAGTAGAAATTCCAGCCGGGAGCTGTCCAGCCGAACGGAGTGCTTTGCGTATGAGCGCACCAGCCGTTTTCGGGATGTTCTTCGTCCGACTTTATGCCGTAATACGCCTCGGCGGACTTTCTGCCGGACGGACGCATACTGTCAAGAAAATCAACCAGAGGAGGAACAGTTTCGCTGAGATTTGTATTATATGCTCCCCAGTAGTTCATCTGAAGGTTCACGTTTATATGATAGTCACAGCACCACGGAGGACAGTTGCTCTCGTTCCATACACCCTGAAGGTTTGCAGGGAGCGAGCCTGCTCTTGACGAGCTTATAAGCATATATCTGCCGAACTGGAAGTACAGCGTTTCAAGACGGTTCGCAATGCTCCGTGAGCCGTTTTCCTTATACTCTCTTATCAGCTTGTCGCAGGGGATGATATCGTCCGTGTCCTCGTTTATTTTCAGTGTAACTCTGTCAAAAAGTGCCTTGTAGTCTGCAAGGTGTTCCTCGTAAAGTGCGTCAAAGCCCTTGCTTACGGCATTTTCGATACGCTGATTTACTGTGGCTGAAGGGTTTACGCCTGTTCTGAACGTCGGATATTTATTTGAATAGTCGGTTGACGCTGTGAGATAGATATAAACCTCATCTGCGTGTTCGACCATTATGCTGTCTTTTGCGTCAATAAGCTCTCCGCCCTTGTTTACCACCTTGAAAACGGTGCAGTAGCGAAGTCCGTTATCCCATAACGCACCCTCATATGTGAGGGTATCACCGTTTGCCGTAACGCTTCCGCACTGGAGATTGTCAAGCGACAGCTTTACGCATATCCTGCGAGGCTTGTCAGAGCTTAGCTTAAGGCATATAACATTTGAAGGGTAATTTGCAAAAGCCTCTCTTTTATGAACTGCGCCCTGATATGTAAACTGTGTTGTGAATATAGAATTGTCAAGGTCAAGCGTTCTTGTATAATCGGTCGCCTGAGTTTCGTCTATATTGGAGAAGGTGAGCATCATATCGCATAAAAGCTGATAAGCACCGTATCCGTCCGTTGCACCTGTCAGATGGGGGAGAAGTGCAACCGCCTCGTCATACTTTCCGTCATAGAGAAGCTGCTGTACCTGCTTAACATACTCATAGCTGCCATCTATAATACCGCCGTTGTAATCCGGACGGCTTTCCGAAGGACCGCCTGCCCACAGCGTTTTTTCATTCAGCACTATTTTTTCCTTTGAAATGCCGCCGAAGAAACTTGCTCCCATATAGCCGTTTCCGATAGGCTGACATTGCTGCTCCCATTTGTCAAATTCGCCGGGAGCTGTAAACAGTATTTTGTTTTGCATAAGATTTCATACCTTTCTATAAGCGTTTTTAACGCTTAAAACCGCATTGGCAGAAGCCATGCGGTTTATAATACCACTATTATACATTAACCTGACACAAATGTCAACAACACATAGCCGATCGGTGTGAGTTAATCGAGTAAATATCTTGTTTCAAGCATTTTTGTGAGAAGCCCGAAATAATCTGTTCCAGCCGCCTGTGCCGCAATAAGCGTATTGTATTTCTACCGTATAAGTCTGTGTACCTTTCTCCTCAGCCACTTTTCGTAAACGTAGGAAAGCTGGCTCAGGCACACATCATAGCAGACAAATGTAAAGTTTCCGATAAGCCAGAAAGCAAGCACCGCAAACTGTCCGAATCCTGCGAAATCTTCAATAAGCTGTCCCATACCAAGCACGTTCAGAAGCAGTGCGTATATTGCAACAACAGGGACATTGAAACAAATAAAACGCAGAAGGAATGACAGCACAGCAGGCTTTACTTTGGTGAGCAGGTCACGGATAACGGGATAATATCCGAAGAATCCCGTGAACAGCAGCTTTGACTCTATATCCGGTGTCAGAAGCAGTGCAAGTAAAGCCACAGCCGCATAGCAAAGAAGCGCCCATTTCCTGCTTATTTCACGGTATATTATCCATACGACAAGACCTGCCACCGCAGGCAGTATATATACGCCTATCGGGATAAATCCGGTGCAGAACATAAGCACGATACATATAGCACTCAGTATTCCGCTCAGTGCAATGGCATAGCTTCTTGTCTTTTTTGTTGAAGGCATATTATACTTTTCTCCTTGCGTGTTCTGCGTAAAGCTCATTACTCTTTTCTTTACGCTCTCTGCCGTCACGGAGTATATCACGAAGTCTTTCGGTATCATCGTTGCCGATAGCGTCCCTGTACTCGCACAGATTGTCAATGATGGTGTTCAGCTCGAACAGCAGTGCTTCCTTATTGCAAAGGAACAGACTGCTCCACATATATTCGTTCAGCTTTGCGACACGGGTAAGATCCATAAAACTGCCTGCCGAGAAACCGTCTGCATTGAATAGCGACGGGCTTTTTACATAAGCGTTTGAAACAACGTGCGCCAGCTGTGAAGTAAAGGCTATGTTTATATCGTGCTGTTTAGGTGTTGCGGTTACGACCTTGCCAAATCCCATACAGCAGGCAAGCGTTGACAAGAGGTCGATAGCCATTTTAGGTGTGTTTTCCGAGGGTGTGATTATATAGCTTGCACCTTTGAACAGATCGTCGGTCGAATAGTCAAAACCGGAAAACTCACGGCCTGCCATAGGGTGACTGCCGACAAATATAACTCCGAGCGGTTCAAGTACCTCGGTACAGCGTGTAACCACATATTCCTTTACACCGCAGGAGTCTGTGACAATAGAGCCGGGCTTGAACTTGTCCTTGTGCTGTTTTACGAATTCAACGATAGTTTCGGGATAAAGGCAGAGCATAGTCATATCAGCGTCATTAAGTCCGTCCGCTGTTATTATCTCGTCTATTGCGCCGCTGTCGAGAGCCTTTCTGCATACCTCGCCGTCAGCGTCAAGTCCCATTATATGATGAAATGTATTTTTCTTCAGTGCCTTGCAGACAGAGCCGCCTATCAGACCAAGACCTACTATTGCTATTTTCATTTTTGTCCTTCTTTCAGTGCGTTAAACAATTATATCAGGCTGTTGATAAACCTGTAAATTTTTATTAGAAATGGGGTGTTTAGTGTTGCTTGCTCTGCTGGTTTTGCATCGTGCAAAACTTTTGGCAAGCAACCAA
>ENA-OYYK01000852-OYYK01000852.1-human-gut-metagenome-genome-assembly--contig:-NODE-852-length-18958-cov-6.573930_pt1 | contig 18958 bp, 20 predicted proteins | sample MGYA00243247_ERZ653443 | MGnify/ENA primary metagenome ERZ653443 (study PRJEB26926, sample SAMN06165010) | human gut metagenome | biome: ENVO:00009003; feature: ENVO:2100002; material: ENVO:00002003... | reverse complement strand
CGAGATTACTACGCGTCTCGTGGGCTCGGAGATGTGTATAAGAGACAGGTAGATATTTTGAATGAGTAATCATATAACGAAATTCCCCTATATTTCATCATAATGGAGTGATATATACCCAGAGAGATTGAGAGAAATTTATAATAATTACAAATCATTCTATGGTGCATATTCAAAAGAAGAACACGGTTCGGATGCAACATATGAGGATAAAGTAATGAATTACAACGAGCGTGTAGTGGCAAATGGGGATGAACTGTTTTTCTTTCATTAAACTGAGAATGCAATCTGCAAGGTAGATAAAGAATGCAAAATGTCAACGATCATTATGTTCGATGAGATAAAGATGGCTTGGGAGATGGATGACAGCGAGGAAACTGGCTGGCTCATCCGGTTAGATTATTATGATGGATATGTATATTTTACATATTATTTACAGGATGCTTATTTCTTAAGCCGGATAAATGTGGAAAATGGAAATATAGATGAACCATATACAGATTCAGCTTTTTATTGCGCAATAAAAGATGGATATCTCTATTATGAGACTCTTGTAGACGATGATTATGAGTATTTTGATGTATATAGGGTAAAAATAGAGAGTCAGATAAATATAGATAAGAAGAAATTATATCTGGAAAAATTTATTGGCAAAACTTATAGTCGTGCAAAGGATTTTTATGCTGAGATTATCTATGATGATGATAGTTATTATCTGGAAGCTGTCTATAATGAATATGGTGAAAAAAGTATCAGAAAAAATGGAAACAGATATCTGTTATGTACAGATGAGAATGGGATGTATACGTTAAAAAAGTGTGAGAAAACAGACCAGAAACAAGAGTCCAATGAAACACAGTATATGACAATATCGGAACATGTTCTGGAGTATAATTCCTATGGTGATAAACTGTTTTATCTGAAACAGGAAAATGGAAATACAGAATTGATACAGACGGATTTGAATGGCAATAATGAAAAAGTTCTAAAGCAATATGCGGATTGCTACGAATTGGTTGCATATACTGATTCGACCTACATCTTTTCAATTATGGTATGTGAGGATAAGGTTGTTGTTATGTATGAGGATCAGGAGAGCAATCCGAAGTATGATGTGGTTGGGTATTGACTGGAAATAAAAAAGAAATGAGCAAGCCGCTTGAGCAATAGCTGTACGGTCGTAAAACTCATTTCAGCATTATAATATCTGTAAGACTTAATGTTGTCAAGTATGTATTTTTACATAAATGTGTTAAAATTCCCAGTGGTTTGTGTATACGAGGTGGCTTTTCTATGTTACAATGAGCATTGCGCTGACCGTGCTTGACACGTGTCTGCATACTGTGAATAATGATATGGGAGATATGTAACAAATGAAGAACATAGTAAATGCGTGGAATCGTGTATCCCTGATTGCGAAGATTGCGATCGGAATTGTGATAGGAGCAGGGCTTGGTATTTTAGTGCCACAGGCGACTGGTATTGGTCTGATCGGAACGATGTTTGTGCGGGCATTGAAAGCAATTGCACCAATTCTGGTGTTTGTGCTCGTAATCAGTTCGATTGCAAATGCGGGGAAAGGAAATGGCAAGCAGTTCCGTATGATTACATTTATGTATATTTTAAGTACGATGCTTGCAGCGGTGGTCGCTGTGAGTGCGAGCTTTTTGTTCCCGGTAACTATGACGCTTGATATTGAGTCCTATCAGTCGGAGGTTGTGCCTTCGGGCATTGTGGAGGTGCTGCAGAATATCCTGATGAATATTACAGACAACCCGCTTCGGGCAATGCTTGATGCCAATTATATCTGTATCTTAGCATGGGCAGTACTGTTTGGACTTGCCATGCGCAGTGCCGGCAAGGGAGTAAAAGCATCGCTTGATTCTATTTCAGATGCTGTTTCGCGTGTGGTTCGCTGGATCATCGGCTGTGCACCATTTGGTATTATGGGACTGGTGTTTACAACCGTTTCCGAGAGTGGACTTTCGATATTCAAAGAATATGGAAAGCTGTTATTGGTGTTGGTTGGAGCGATGTTAACGGTTGCGCTTATTGTAGATCCGTTGCTGGCCAGTCTGTTCCTGAAGAAAAATGCATATCCCCTCGCGTTTCGTTGTCTGCGGGAGTCCGGTGTGACTGCGTTCTTCACACGGAGCTCGGCTGCAAATATTCCGGTTAATATGTCACTTTGCAAGCGGCTTGGATTAGATCCGGATATTTATTCCGTATCTATCCCGCTTGGCGCAACGATCAATATGGATGGTGCCGCAATTACGATCACGATTATGGCACTCTCTGTGGCAAATACGATGGGTGTTGCAGTTGATATTCCTACGGCGTTTATGTTAAGTCTGATGGCAACACTTGGTGCCTGTGGTGCATCGGGTGTCGCAGGAGGCTCTTTGCTGTTAATTCCGATGGCATGCTCGCTGTTCGGGATTCCACAGGATATATCGATGCAGGCAGTAGCGGTTGGTATGATTATTGGCGTGGTACAGGATTCGCTGGAGACAGCAATCAATTCTTCCGGGGATGTATTGTTTGCGGCAACTGCAGAGTATTGTCAGTGGCAGAAAGAGGGAAAACAGTTTAAGATTGGTGCCATTGTGAATCCGGATGAGAACTAGAAAAGAAAGAGGAAATTTACAGAAAGAGAATTTGATTTAAATATATGAAGAAAGATAAGTTGAAGATAGAGAAGAAGATATTACGGTTATCTTTTCTGGGGAGCCTTTTATTTATTATAGCGGAAGGAGTTATGGCGTGGATCACACATTCCCATTCACTGCTTACGGACTGTTTGTTTGATGCGGCAGACCTAGTGATGATCGGACCGTTTCTTGTGTTGGTGCCGCTTCTGTATAAGCCGGTTACGGAGAAACACCCATATGGATATTCACAGGTGGAATCGTTGTTCCTGCTTGTGAAGTACAGCGTTCTGCTGGCACTGACATGTAATCTGCTGGTGGAGAACGTAAAGCTGCTCGTTCATGGCGGACATGAGGTAAATGCTGGGAAGATTGCGGTGTTTGAGTTCCTTGTCTGCATAGGATGTGCAGCGATGTATCTCATACTGAATCATTACAGTAAGAAATACGAATCAGAGACGATCAAAGCAGAGCTCTATATGTGGAAGCTGGATGTTGTGAGCAGTCTGGGTGTGGCGGTTGCTTTTGTGGTACAGGTGTTGTTGCTTCATACGAAGCTTCATTTCCTGACACCATATATTGATCCGGCAGTAGCGGCAGTGATGGCGATTTTGCTGATCCGGGAGCCGGTCGTTGTGATCTTTCAGAGTATCAAGAATCTGGTTTTGTTTGCACCGGAGGAAGAGGTGTTGAGCCAGATCCGTTCCATCGTAGATAAGCATATGAAGGATTATCCATACGAAGTGACATTCCTTGATGTAATCCAGACGGGACGGAAGATCTGGGTGGAAGTCTATATCGGCAACCAGACAGATGTGATACATATCAGCATCCTGCATCAGGTACGGGATGAGATCAAGCAGGAATTAAAGCACAAATATGATCAGGTATATATCGAGATTATTCCGGATTAGGAAATATAAGCTGCAAAAGGTAAGAACGCTTTTGACCAAATAAACAAAAAGCGTCTTACCTTTTTTTGTGATTTTTTACCTATTTCACAAAGTTTTCTGAAACCACGATGAATTTTTACAAACAGCTCGCAATTGTTTACAAATAACTGTATAGTGCAAGGCAGATCCGATTGGACGTGAAAAATAGTTGGAAAGGAGAAGGCTTTGCATGTTTCACCCGGATGTGTGTACAGGTATTAATTTAATAGAGACTGGAAAAAGAATTGATGCTGTCATGCGTGCAAACGGGGTGACGACAAGAAAGCTTGCGCGTGCAATCAATGTCACGGAGCAGAGTGTCAGCAAATGGAGAAACGGAAGGTGTTTGCCGGATATCGAGAATCTTTTTATTTTCTGCCGGATGTTTGAAGTGAAGATGGATGACATTGTGGTGTAATGACTGTGCGCTTTTGTTTTCGCGGATATAGTCAGAAACAAATAAAATATATTGCTTGCACATTCTAAATGTATCCTGTAAAATTATAATAGATTTTATGAGGGAGGGTACATATGGATAACAACAATAATCAACCATTACAAAATGAGACTGTGAATAATCAGCCAGTACAACCGGCTCAACCAGTACAGCCACAACAGCCAGAGCAACCGGCTCAACCTGAGATGAGTGGCTATGCGCAACCGATGCAACCGGGACAGACGGGTTACGCGCAGCCGATGCAGCCTGGTCAGACAGGATACGGACAGCCGGTACAGCCTGGTCAGACAGGATACGGACAGCCGATGCAGCAGGGACAGACCGGATATTATGGTCAGCCGATGCAGCAGGGACAGACCGGATACGGACAGCCGATGCAACAGGGGCAGACAGGATATTACGGGCAGCCAATGCAGCCGGGACAGATGGGATACGGACAGCCAATGCAGCCGGGACAGATGGGATATGGTCAGCCGAATATGTATAATCAGGCACCAAAGCCACCGAAGCCGCCAAGAAAACCATTGTCGAAGAAGGCGAAGGCGGGTATTATTGCAGGATCGATTGGCGCAGTTGTATTAATTGTGTTCTTTGCGGTAATTCTGCCGATTCTTCTGAAAGCAAAGCTGCAAGGCGAATATACATATATGGATTCCTGGGATGATGAATACCGCGCAATCTTTACAGATGGAACCTATGTCATCTATGATTATGATGATGAAATCTATGAAGCCGGAATATATACAATCAAAGATGATAAGGTAACACTGCTTGATATCGAGGGGGATGACACGAAAGCAACCTTTGATGCGAAGAAGAATAAAATCTGTATCAGTGGACAAGATTTTGAAATTAATGATAAGAAGGCAAAGGTAGGATTTAAGCTGACAGAGACATATCTGGATACACTTGAGCAGAATGTAGAGAATGCAGTTGCAAAGCTTGTGAAGGATGAGGATTTGTTAGAGATTGCATCATGGAGTTACTATTATTTGAGTGATGATGATCTGAAAGATCCGGATGATGATTTTGTTGAGGCATTTGCAAATGAGTTGAATTATTCAACAGACAAGGCATTAAGTACCATGGTAGAAGCTTGATATATCGCATTTGATATTGATGTTTATTCAGATGGAACCTATGAGGCGGAAGTCAGTGTATACTAAATAGAATATAATTCGGAGATATCCCTGTGGTTTCGTAAGAAACCATAGGGATATATTTGTTTGACGGTGTATCCGGGGAGTCGTTCGATGGGTATAACAGTGTATTTACACAGGAGGATCTGGTGGAATATGCCAGAGTCCGGGCAGAGATTGCCGGTCGTATCAACAATATTGTGCAGCTCCATGAGATGACAGAAGAAGACTATCTTAGAATTCTGTCTGACAAGAAGATCAGCCCACTCAAACGTCTGTCGAAGGACTATCATGTGGATATCAAAATGCCGGTTAGTGCTAGAAAGAAGCTTGCAAAAGAAGCTTTTGAAACCGGAATGGGTGTCCGGTATCTGAAGGCTAAGATCCAGAGGTCACTCGATGATATGCTGTTTGAGGATTGCGGAAAAAAGACGTATACAATTATGGAGTGATTGTATACGTCCTTGCTGATACATTAGTCGAAATACCCAATATAGTCAACCTTGTAGGATCCGTTTGGAAACAGGTAGTTGTACAGATCAATAAAATAATCATCGGTCATGCTTGCCATGAAATCAACGACAATTTCATTCGGATCCTGACTCAGGTAGTGCTCCATGTATTTATCAATATTAAAATAATGACTATATTGGTTGGCACTTCGGATATAATTAATATGATGTTTGTAAAGGATGGATGATTGGTCCATCCTTTTTGCCTGTGTGAGAAGTGCTTCATACATATCGTGGAACATCGGACGGATATTGTTGTTGTACATATCATTTAACTGCGGATTGTTATATATTGTCTGATAGTTTTCTGTTTTCGCCTTTGAAAAAGTTTCGTATACATCTTTATCCATACTGATATAAGGTTTTCCATAGCTGTGCTCTATGATGCTGACTGTCATATTATTGATAATCTGTGCATTGGTTGTGCCAAGCGTACCGGAAGTAAAGTGGTTATTATTTTCAATCAGACCAATCTTTAATGCGTCCTGCCGGTCCTTGCCAAGATATGCAATAATGTCACTGATCCGCATGATACAGCCCTCCAGTGTGCCGGGAATCTGTCGTTTGTTCGCAGAAGGATCGGTGTAGCAGTCTTCGAGATTGGTATCAAATTCTCCCCATGGATCCGTGGCAGAAAAGCGCTTTGGTTTATATTCCTGCTGCTCAAGCTCACCATTATGGCAGATGACACCGTCTAATACCTGCAGGCTTACATTCCGGAAAATCAGATGATCCAGGACACGTGCACTGTGAATATTATGATTGAACAATCGTCCGGTATGCCCGTTATAAAGTGCATTTAAGAAACGCTCCCCGGCATGTCCGAACGGAGTGTGACCGATATCATGTCCAAGGGAAATCGCTTCAATCAGATCCAGGTTTAAGCCAAGTGTCATGCCGATAGTACGTGCGATACGGGAGACGAGCTGCACATGTAACGCACGCCTGGAGATATCGTCATTTTTATAGCAGGAGATAACCTGCGTTTTATCCGAATATCGGTTATAATAATTGTTGTGCAGGATTTTCTCGACATCCATAACGAAAGCAGGACGCCAGAGATGTGGCTTGTCATGATCGTCAAAACGACGGATGATGGCAGAATCCGGGCAGGCATATGGATTGACCCAGTGATTCGCGCGATCCTGTTCGATACGTTCTGATAAATCTTTGGATAATGTATGGTAACCGTTATTTTTATTTACAGGCATGGGACATTCCTTTCTTATATATGTGTTTTTTAACTGGAAATATCTTAGCATTTTGAAGGGAAAAAGGCAACTGCGGGGCGTATGTATCATGACATAAAATTGTAGAAAAATGGAATTAAAAGATGAAAATAATCCGGTGACATGATATAATGAAGCACGCTGATATGCACAGGTCATCACGTCGGTGTGTGATGAAGTATGATACAATAAGCATTATGGATTAAGATGATATAGGGAGCTATCGTATGGAAACATGGTATTATGAAGTAGTAAGCATAGATGGAGATTATGCAAATCTCAAACGGACGGATATTGAGTCCGATGATCTGAAACTGGTTGCAAGAGCGTTGTTGCCGGAGAATATTGGGGAAGGCTCGAAATTAAAGTATGAATTTCTACAGTATGAGTTGATCGGATGAGAGCAGGAAAGGAATGACAGCATGGAAGAGCAAATAAAAGAAAAACGGGTTGCGGATTCTCTGACAGAACAGTTTCATGAGATTCGTCCGGAACATTTAAATGGCGCAGATGTGATGTTTGGTGGAATACTGATGGGCTGGATTGACGAGGTGGCAGGTCTTACGGCTATGCGGCATTCTGAGGGACATGTGCTCACAGCATCGGTAGATAATCTGACTTTTCTGCGTAGCCTTCGTCAGCATGATATTGTCGTATTGATCGGACGCGTAACCTATGTCGGAAATTCGTCGATGGAAATCCGCGTGGATTCCTATTTAGAGAAGATAGATGGGATGCGTTATCCGGTGAACCGTGCATATCTGACACTGGTTGCATTGGATGAGGATAATAAGCCGCGGCGGGTACCAAGATTGAAATTAGAGACAGTTGTGGAAGAAGCGGAATGGGAGGCCGGAAAGAAACGCAGCGAGCTTCGGAAACAACGAAAGAAGGAAGGCTTTTAGAATAGGAGTTTAACAAATGTTAGAAAAAATAGATGCAGTCAATAGCGTAATCAATAATTTTATCTGGGGCGTCCCGGCGATGACCTGTATTATCGGTGTTGGGTTATATTTGAGCTTTCGTACCCGGTTTTTACAGATACGGAAGTTCCCGTATGCCATGAAGGTGACATTTGGACGAATGTTCAAGAAGAAGGAAGCGGGCGACGGTGCGCTCACACCGTTTCAGGCAGTCTGTACGGCACTTGCGGCAACGGTTGGAACCGGAAATGTAGCCGGTGTAGCCGGAGCCATCGCCATCGGAGGACCGGGTGCAATCTTCTGGATGTGGATATCTGCGCTGCTTGGTATGTGTACGAAGTTTGCAGAGGTTACACTTGCGGTGCATTTTCGCGAGAAAAATAAAGATGGCGATTATGTCGGAGGACCGATGTATTATATTAAGAATGGATTGAAGAAGCATTGGCAATGGCTGGCGTATCTGTTCTCTGCATTTGGCGTATTGACGGTATTTGGTACGGGAAATGCAACACAGGTCAATACGATCACAACGGCGATTGACTCTGCATTGTTTAATTATAATGTAATTTCCGAGGATCAGGTTTCTACCTTGAATCTTATAATCGGAATTGTGCTGGCAATTCTGATCGCATTGATTCTGCTCGGCGGAATTAAGCGGATCGGACAGGTAACAGAGAAGTTAGTTCCATTTATGGCAGTGATGTATATCGTGCTTGCAATCGGAGTTGTGTTATTGAATGTCAAGAATGTGCCATCCGTATTTGCTTCGATCTTTGAAGGCGCATTTAACCCGGCTTCTGTGACCGGTGGAGTCGTTGGAAGCTTCTTCATGAGTATGAAGAAGGGTGTTTCCCGTGGTATCTTCTCGAACGAGGCTGGTCTTGGTACCGGTTCGATCGCACATGCATGTGCAGATACAAGAAAACCGGTAAAGCAGGGATTCTTCGGAATCTTCGAGGTATTTGTTGATACGATTGTGATCTGTACATTGACCGCGCTTGTAATCTTGTGCAGCAAAGTTCCGATTGGATATGGTCAGGCGGCTGGCGCAGAGCTTACGATTAGTGGTTTCACAGCGACTTATGGTGGCTGGGTATCCATCTTCACAGCGATTGCAATGTGCTGTTTTGCATTTTCAACAATCATCGGCTGGGGACTTTACGGCGTCCGATGTATTGAATTTCTGTTTGGTACACGGGTAAATAAACCGTTCATGCTTGTGTATTCACTGGTTGCAATCGTTGGTGCAACGATGAATCTCGGACTCCTCTGGAGTATCGCGGAGACATTTAACGGTTTGATGGTAATCCCGAATCTGATTGCGGTATTCCTGTTGTCGGGTGTCGTGGTGAAGATGGTAAAGGATTATTTTAATGGTATTGAAACATATTAGTGAAAGATGAGGTGGCAAAGCAGATGCAGGATACGTTGAATTGGGCAGTGCTTGGTACCGGTGTGATCGCAAATGAGATGGCACAGGCATTGCAGAAGATGGGGAAATCGTTATATGCAGTTGGAAACCGGACACATGAGAAGGCGGTTGCATTCGCTGAAAAATACGGTGTTTCCAAAGTATATGATACGATCGACGATATGTTTTTGGATGCGGATGTAGATATCATCTATATTACGAGTCCGCATAATACACATTATGCATTTATGAAACAGGCGCTGATGCATGGAAAGCATCTGCTTGTTGAAAAATCAATCACACTTAACAGCAGAGAATTGGATGAAATGATCACGCTTGCGAAAGAAAAGAAGCTTGTGCTTGCAGAAGCAATGACGATCTGGCATATGCCAATCTACAAGAAGCTGTGGGATATCGTGCAAAGTGGTGAGCTTGGAAAGGTGCAGATTATCACGATGAATTTCGGAAGCTTCAAGGAATATGATATGTCGAACCGGTTCTTCAATATGGAGCTCGCCGGTGGCGCGATGCTTGATATCGGCGTGTATGCGCTGTCGATCGTCCGGAGTTTTCTGGATGAACAGCCGGATGAGATCGTGAGCCAGTGGAAGCCTTCTCCGACCGGTTCTGATGAGCAGGCAACAATTCTGCTCAAGAATGCACAGGGGCAGATGGCAACGGTTGCACTCTCGATGCATTCGAAACAGCCAAAGCGTGCGATGATCAGTCTGGAAAAAGGATATATTGAGATCATGGAGTATCCGCGTGCGGATAAGGCAGTGATTGTTGATGCCGAAAGTGGCGCGCAGACGGAGATTACAGCCGGAGATACTGCGGATGCGCTGTACTATGAGATGCAGGATATGGAACAGGCAGTAAAAAGCGGGGATGCATCCGCAATGCAGCTTGCATATTCCAAGGATGTAATGGAGATCATGACGAAGCTTCGGAAAGACTGGGGTATGAAATATCCGGGCGAAGCGTGGTAGTGTGATTAAAAGAAAGAAACAAAGGGTAACATAAATCAAAAGATAAGGAGTGAATGAAAATGGCAGAAGTAATTTTAAATAACGATAATTTTAAGGCAGAAGTCCTTGATGCAAAGGGACTCGTGCTCGTTGATTTTTGGGCGACATGGTGTGGACCGTGTAAGATGCTGGCACCAACGGTTTCTGAGATTGCAGACGAATATGAAGGAAAAGTCAAGGTCTGCAAGCTTGATGTCGATCAGGCGATGGATATTGCGATGTCTTATGGCGTGGCAAGCATCCCGACTTTGATTCTGTTCAAAGATGGCGAGATCGTGAAGAAGAGTGTCGGTGTGGTATCCAAGACTGAAATCGAGGCAATGTGGAGCTAGAACAATCCGAATACAGATTTTAAATCTTATTTCCTGTCCTTTGATGATGGTACAAAATAGACAATATATGATCTGTTTTGTACCATTTTTGCTTAAATTGATAATATTTTATCTATAGAAAATCTCATTTTGCACATACTATCGGAAACAAAATCAGATAGGAGATGTGGAAGATGGAACGGATAGCAACACAGTGTATTACCTATGGATTATACATGTTATCGACGGTGTGGGAGAAAAAAGCAAATGGCTGTATCATTGATACATGTATGCAGATCAGCCACGAGCCGGTACAGATTGCAATTGCGGTTTCCAATCAGAGTTATACATGTGAGTTACTCAAAAAGAGTGGGATATTTGCAGTCAGCATCTTAGATGAGACATGCACCTTCGAGACAATCAAGCACTTTGGATATCAGTCTGGAAGAGATGTTGACAAAATGAAAACACTGGAACTTCCGGTCAATGAACAGGGAATCCCGTATCTTGGATGGCAGAGCGTGGCGATGCTTGGAGCGACGGTGACAGAGAAGATATCTTGTGGTTCCCATACGTTATTTATCGGAACTGTGACCAAATCAAAGATACTGAGTGAGAAAGAACCGCTCACGTATGCAGAGTATCAGAGAAGAGTGAAGATGTACACATGACAAAGGGGAGTGGCTTTACAGCCATTCCCCTTTTGTCAGGTATTGATTTCGTTCCGCACCGACTGAGATAAATTGTATCTCGTGATCAAGCAGTTTTTCAATCGTTTCTATATATCGTTTTGCATTGTCCGGCAGTTCATCATAAGAACGGCAATGCGAGATATCCTGTTGCCAGCCAGGAACGATATCGATGACAGGCAGGAGATTATCCATATTATCTGTTGGGTCAAAATCCATAATATGTTTCGTGTGCTGCAGGTATTCTGTGATAATCGGAATTTCCTTCATGGAGCTTAATACATCCAGTTTTGTCAGGGCAATCCGGTCTGCGTTCTGACATTGGAGTCCGTAACGGCTGGCAACGGCATCAAAAGGACCAACACGTCTTGGACGTCCGGTTGCAGCACCGTATTCATTGCCGGCACGGCGAAGATCATCTTTCCATGATTCGGACATTGCTTTCTCTGCGGTAAATGGACCGGCACCGACACAGGTCGAGTATGCTTTCAGAACACCGACGACATGGGAGAGCGGAGCACCGGGGATTCCGGCACCGATCGGACCATAGGCTGAGATCGTGGATGAGCTGGATGTATATGGGAATATGCCATAGTCAATATCACGCATGGCACCAAGCTGTGCCTCCAAAAGCACTTTTTTATGGTCTGCTAGGGCATTTCTTAAGAATGCGCCGGTATCGCAGATATATGCGGAGAATGCTGCCGCCTGTTTCTCACACCAGGAGAGCAGTGCCGGATAGGACATTGGCTCCTGATGATAACAGCCGGAAAGCTCCATGTTTTTGGCATCCAGCATCATGTGCAGCCGGTTGTGTATATAGACCTCGTTCAGATGAAGCAGATCACCAAGCCGGAGCGTTTTCTTTCTATATTTGTCGCTGTAAGCATAGGCGATACCGCGACGTGTGGAACCGAAGGCGGAACCATCCTTTTCCAGCCGGGCTTCTTCTAGTTCATCCTGCACCCGGTGCCAAGGCATAGAGATCGTGGCACGCTTGGAAAGCTTTAGATTTTCTGGTGTGATAGGAATACCTTTTCCTCGCAGAGCCTCGATTTCCTTCGTGAGATGCTCTAAGTCAATGACCATTCCATCCCCTAAAACACATGTGACATCCGGATGCAGAATCCCGGATGGAAGCAGATTTAATACATATTTATCACGACCAACAACGACGGTGTGACCGGCGTTATTTCCGCCTTGATAGCGGACGACGATATCCGCCTGCTCTGCTAATAGATCGATGACACGACCTTTTCCTTCGTCACCCCAGTTGATACCTGTTACGGCTGTAAGCATTTGTTTGTCCTCCTTTGTTTGGTAAGGTAATTTGTGTTATGTGCAGTACCGGAATGTACGGTCAGTCAGAATTCTTGCAAAGATCAGACCGAGTGGAAGTGCAATGATAATCATGATTGCAGATGTAAACCACGAGACCGCTTCGGTAAGAGACATAATGCCAAAGTTATAAATTGCACGATATAAGTAAAGTCCCGGAACCATAATAACGATGGAAGGAACCGTAAGTGAAATTCTTGGATATCCATGATTCTGTTTTATAAAGGATGCAAGAAGTCCTGCTGTCAGTGCCCCAAGAAATGCAGCTACAGCGGCAGGAATTCCACAATGGTCTACGAGCTCCAGACGGAGTGTATTTGCGACAGCACCAATCATTGCAGCCGTACATGCCATTGAAACAGAACTGTTGAACATCAGGGAAAATCCGAATACACCACAGAAGCTTGTAATTATCCGGAGTATAAAATGTACCCATACATTGATATGCATGTCTGCGAAAGACAGTGGCTGTAAATGTAACAACAAAGCCATGATCCATGCAGACATGGTTGCAACCAAAACGATAATAATGGAATAAGTCAGTCGTTCCAGTCCGGAACGGAGATCCAGCTTTGCAAGGTCAATGCCGCTTGTAATAAATGGAAATCCTGGGATGATAAACAGGATAGAGCATATATAACCCGCTTCGTTCACCGCGGCTACATGGAACAGCATTTCGGCAAGCTTTAGACAGATCGTGTAGATCAGACAGGCAGCCGAGATAGAAGCAGCAATGTTTAGAAATAAGGTAAAATGATGCTTGATCAGTTTTGTTCGTATGATATTGCCAACACCTGCAGCAATAAATGCAAGAATCATTTCCACGGGACCGCCGCCGAGCAGAAATGTAAATGCACAGCAGGCGAGTGCTGCCGCCAGTCCTAATTTGACAGGAGAGTAAAGCGCATGGATTCTCTCGATTTCATCAAGCCTTTTATGGATTTCTTCACCGGTCAGATGGGCTTCGATATTCGGAAAGCTGTCGACGAAACGCTCCATTCGGTAAAGCTTGGATGTGTTTACGCCTGTATTTGCAATACTTAAGGATTGGGACACACAATCATTTCCATCAAAACAGTTAAACTCAATGGACATCAGACCGACATCGACCGTGCATGTTACACCGAGTTCTTTGGAAAGCTTATTCATGGATGTACGGACACGCCATGCTCCGGTTCCACAGGAAAGCAGGATCAGACCGACACGACCGATAACGGAAGCTTTTTCAATCAATCCCGCATCGGAGATCAGCACGTTGCTGTCATCACCGGTATAATCATGCCAGGGGATTTCCATATGATTTTTTTCCATAATATCAACATAGGAAGTTGAGATCGGATCAGTGTTCTTCTTCATATAATATCGCCTCTGCTTTTGTAATATGCCGTTTTAGATTATTCAAAAAAACGGAATTTGGCAGGAAGATTCCAAGCTCGTCAAAATGCTCATTGTGTTCGAGCAGAGTATCCTGTCCGTAAAATACAAATGCCATCGGGAGTTCCTTCTCCAGCTTTACCATCAGATCCCAGACTGCGGAATAGGCTTCTGCTTCGGCTTCTTTTTGCTTGATCGTGTCTGGAAGCTCGCGAATCAGGAGAACGCCGGTGCAGGATTCCAGATTTTTCTGCTTGATGTCCATAGAATCAGATGTATATGCGTGGCTGTACCGATAAGCCTGTGCTAAGAACATATTTTGTGTTGAACCGATTTCTTTGCATACGTTCTGAAAATGATGATATTCTTTCTCATGAACTGTTTTTTTATATTCGGATAACAGATTTCCTTCTGTATCTGTCATGATAATCGGGTTTTGCTTCCCATCTGCATTGAACCGGTATGGAATCAGATAAGAATTCCGCAGCAGATCAAACAGTGTATTCTGACAGATTACCATCAGAAATGCAGACAAATCCCGGTTGTGGTATGCATCAAACAGGACATTGGCAAATGTGGATGCAGAAGGGGAATTATCTGTATCGTCATTCAGCGCGAGAGAATTACAAAAGGTCTCCTGCAGTTTTTCACATGCCCATGGATCATTTAATATTTTCTGGAACAAAACATCTGCATGTTCTTCTCTTGGAAACATCGTTGTATTTTTCATAATATGCACATCCCTTCTTGCTTTTTCTTTTCGGACAGATTATACTATGCATGCAGAAATAAGTAAAAACTATAATTGATATATTGAAGATACTGCTTTGATATATCAGGATGAGGAGAGGCATGAACGTAAATTTTGAATATTACAAAATCTTTTATTATGTGGCAAAATATGAGAATTTTACAAAGGCGGCCCGTGTATTAGGAAACAGCCAGCCGAATATCACACGTGCGATGAATAGCTTAGAACAGCAGATTCATAGTACGTTGTTTGTTAGAACGAACCGAGGTGTGCAGCTGACACCGGAGGGACAGCGCCTGTATACGCATGTATCTGCGGCAATGCTGCAGTTATGGGCGGCAGAGGAGAAGCTGACCGACAGTACGGGACTGACACATGGAAGTATTGCAATCGGCGCGAGTGAAACCGCCTTGAATATCTATCTGCTGGATAAGCTGAAAGAGTTTCATATGAAATATCCGGGTATACGTCTGAAAATCTATAATCACTCAACTCCACAGGCAATCGAGGCAGTGAAAAGTGGAATGATTGATTTTGCGGTCGTGTCAACCCCAGCGGCGGTGGAAGCCCCGCTCAAGGAAATTGTATTGGAGTCTTTTCAGGAGGTATTAGTCGGAGGAAGAACGTTCATGGCGCTTGGAAGTCAGGAAATATCGCTGTGGGAATTAAAAAATTATCCGCTGATATGCCTTGGACGTGAGACGATGACATTCCAATTTTACAATCAATTGTTTTTATCATATGGACTGGAACTGTCCCCGGATACGGAGGTTGCAACGACCGATCAGATCCTGCCACTGGTACGGCATGAGCTAGGACTTGCCTTCGTTCCTAAATCGATGGCAAGAGAAGCTATAATGAAAAGAGAAATCGTGCAGATTCCGTTAAAAGAAGAAATTCCGAAACGGGATATCTGTATGGTGTTTGATAACCAACATCCACTCAGCGCTGCCGCAAGACAGCTTAAGAACATGATATTGCAGGCAGTGGAGGAAGAGAAAGGGGAGTAAACGATGACACTACAACAGTTAAGAAAATGCCGGGATGTCTGTCCCGGCATTTCGTGTTACTTTGTTTAGTTTTTACTGCTTGTATCTGCGTTGCCTGCAGCAGATGTTTCATCTGTTAGATTCTTATCCTTTCTGTGATCTACCCAGAAGCCCCAGACTCCGGCAAGAATTGCAATTGCAGCCATAATACCAACAAGAATATTCATAAACATAGATTAAGTCCTCCATTTTTCAATTTTTAAGTACGCAAAGAAAACTATGTGCATTCATAGTCCCACGTTTAGTCCTGATTAAACTGAAAAATAGTTGGATTTTTGCCCATCCTGTGCATGGATATAGCATAGGATCTTCTGTTGACTGATAATTGTTTTCGACAGAATCGGTTCTGAAAAGATAGCATAGCGGGAGGAAGAAAGCTCCCGTGTATCTGGCAGTGCTGCGATAAACCGGACAGATGTTTCTGCCTGTGCAGGCCCCTGTTTTACTTCTTTTATATAAGAGGTTCTCGAAGCAAGGAGAAGCTCGCTTGTATTGATCTGTGTATTTGCTGAGATTGGAAGCTCAACACCGCTGACCGTCGACTGGGCGGTAGGGTTTGCCGCATCAAAAAAAGCATCCGCTTCCGTCTGGTTAAAGTACAGACCAGAAAACAGAATTACGATGGAAATAATGAAATTAAGCAATCTGCGATATGATTTTTGACAGTTCATATAAGTCTCATCCTATCTTACAAATACATACAATAAATCTGTAGTTCATCATAGCAGATATGTGATAAAATGTGAAGTAGGTAATTGTAGTTGACAGGCAAAGATTGATGTATGGGAATTGCTTGTGGATATACAGATATAGTATCAATTTATATATGACATAGTAAGAACTTGACAGAGGGAAAAATAAACATGGTGAATCATTTTAATAACAGAAATAGTCAAAAAAAAATCGTCGTTGCGATGGATTCGTTCAAGGGAAGCCTTACTTCACTAGAAGCAGGAAATGCGGTCAGAGATGGAATCTTAGAGAATTATCCGGACTTTGATGTGCAGATATTTCCGGTTGCTGATGGTGGGGAAGGCACGGTGGAAGCACTCACTTTCGGAAAAGAGCATGTGCAGGCACGGACAATCTCTGTGACCGGACCGGTTGGAACGGAAGTCCAGGCATGGTACACAATCTATGGACAGGCAGGAGAAAGGACTGCAGTTTTGGAGATGGCGCAGGCAGCCGGATTACCGCTTGTCCCGGAAGAAAAAAGAAATCCGATGCATACAACGACCTACGGAGTTGGTGAGATGATTTGCGATGCCATTGCATGTGGCTGCCGGAAATTTATCCTTGGAATTGGTGGAAGTGCAACAAATGATGCTGGAATCGGAATGCTGCAGGCACTTGGATTTCATTTCATTGACGAAGCAGGAAAGGAAGTCGGTTATGGCGCGGAGGGACTGGCGCAGGTGCGGTCAATTACGACAGAGGATGTATTGCCGGAGCTTGCTTTGTGTGCGTTCCGGATTGCATGCGATGTGACGAATCCACTGGTCGGTGCGCAGGGGTGCAGTGCCGTCTTTGCCCCACAAAAGGGTGCAGATGCGAAGATGGTACAGGAGATGGATGCGGCGATGAACCGATATGCTGATATTGTGGAAGATATGTACCGGAAAAATCCTACTCTGATGGAAAATCAGCAGATTGGTAATGATGAAGCGGGCAAGAACGTTGAAAAAAACGACAGGCAGAGTCAAGTAAAAAACCGCATGACACCCGGTGCAGGTGCGGCTGGAGGTCTAGGCTATGCATGTCTGATGTTCTTACATGCAGTATTAAAACCAGGCATAGACATCGTATTAGATGAGATACAGATTGCGCAGGCAATTAAAACAGCAGACGAAGTTATTACTGGAGAGGGAAAATTAGACGCGCAGACGTTGATGGGGAAGACACCGATTGGCGTAGCGCGGATAGCGAAGTCGTATAAAGTGCCCGTCTATGCATTTGCAGGATGTTTTGGTGCAGATGTACAAGTGTGTATCGACAGTGGTGTATTTGCCGAGTGCTATGCGGCAAGCGCTGCCTGCACAGAGGAAGAAAAGCGGCTTGCAATGGAGAAAACGCATGCGTATGCGAATTTGAAAGCATGTGTAAAGTCGCATTTTTGCACAGAAAATAATTAACAAAAGCTACACACTTTCTACGGTGCAGGCAGGTATGCCGGTAGAGTGGGTGATTGATGCACCGGAGGGAAGCCAGTTTGCGATTGACCAGATCGGCGAAAGCGGTGGTGGTTGCAATCCGATTCCGATTTCTTCCTCTGATTATACACAGACGGATGATGAAATCCAGATTCCGTATACATATCTGAGCAATTATGAGAGTGCGTTTTCTAATTGGAAATGAGTAAATACAAATAATTCCCCGTAAAAATCTGTAATAATACAAAAATATTGTATTTCGACAATTCATTGGGTATAATTAACATAATTTCTTGAGTGAATAAAAGGATGGGGAGGCAGATAAAATGGCAGATAAAAACACTGCGGATATTGGATTTGAAAAGCAGATTTGGAATGCTGCCTGCGTGCTTCGGGGCAATATGGATGCTTCAGAGTATAAGGGTGTCGTCCTTGGTCTTATTTTCTTGAAATATATTTCGGATCGTTTTGAAGATAAGTACAATCAGTTGGTTGCGGATGGTGATGGCTTTGAGGAAGATCGTGATGAGTACACCTCGGAAGGCATTTTCTTTGTGCCTACTGGTGCGCGTTGGAGCGATGTTTCTGCAAAGGCACATGATCCCGAAATCGGTCAGGTAATTGACGATGCAATGCGCGCTATCGAAAAAGAAAACGCGCGCCTAAAAGATATTCTGCCAAAGAATTTTGCGCGTCCGGAACTGGATAAACGTCGGTTGGGCGAAGTCGTTGACCTGTTTACGAACATCAAAATGATTGAACACGGCAGCGAAAAGGACATTCTGGGGCGCACTTATGAATACTGTCTGTCCATGTTTGCAGAACAGGAAGGCAAGCGTGGCGGCGAGTTTTTTACACCGTCCTGTGTTGTGCGGACACTGGTGGAAGTGCTGCAACCGTTTAAGGGACGAGTGTATGACCCTTGCTGTGGCAGTGGTGGTATGTTTGTTCAGTCTGCAAAATTTGTAGCTGTCTCTTATACACATCTCCGAGCCCACGAGACGCGTAGTAATCTCG
>ENA-OYYK01000847-OYYK01000847.1-human-gut-metagenome-genome-assembly--contig:-NODE-847-length-19072-cov-8.379029_pt1 | contig 19072 bp, 13 predicted proteins | sample MGYA00243247_ERZ653443 | MGnify/ENA primary metagenome ERZ653443 (study PRJEB26926, sample SAMN06165010) | human gut metagenome | biome: ENVO:00009003; feature: ENVO:2100002; material: ENVO:00002003... | reverse complement strand
CCCGGTGTGCGCTACGAATCAGTAGGCCGGGGGTTCGAGTCCCTTCCATCGCACCGAATAATGAAAATCCGAACCTTTTCTCAATAGGAGAAGGGTTCGGATTTTTTGTTTCTTCGGAAAGCAAAATGCCGCGGTTGCGCAGCAATGAAAGCCCCAGTGGGGCTTTTGAGCGACCGAACGGTCTTGCGTTAGCAAGATGGAGGGGCCTCCGCCCCGACAAGTGACCATAAAAGAAAAATATCGCCCACGCAGCGCAGCGATGGATTTTGTCGGGTGAAGTAAGCGGCAAAATGAATCGGGTGTGTTGCGGGGCGGTAAATTCTTTCGTGGACTTTTCCTCACGGAAGTGGTGGGTCTCACGGTGATAACCAACCACTTTCTGTGGCTGTGTTCAAAATGAACACGACCACATCTTGTGGATGGTTTCAAACCAATCCACAAAGACGGTGGGATTTACAGGAAAAATACCACTGTATGTGAAATTCGTCAATAGGGTTTTGGAAAATCCCTATTCTCACACTCATCCACCCTATCATGTGGGAAACCACGGGCATGATCTTGTGATCATGATTTCTCCCAAAATGCTGACCCCAAATGAATACGATGTGTTTTTCAGCTTTCTGGAAAACACGGTGATGAAAAACGCATACTGACAGTAAAACCGCTCCGAGCGTTCTGCCCGGAGCGGTTTTGCGTCAGCAGTATTTATGCAGAACGGTCATAGACGGAGGGAGAAGTCATGCGTCCTTGCACAGCTTGGTCAATTCTTCGATGGCGGCATCCTCGTCCGGGCCATCGGCGGCGATGGTCACGGTCTCGCCGCACTTCACGGCCAGACCCATTACGGCAAAGATCTTCTTCATGTCGGCGACTTTGCCGTTCTTAGTCATGGTGACTTTGCTCTCAAAGCCTTTGGCAGCTTTGCTCAGGATACCGGCGGGACGGGCGTGTAGACCTTCTTTGTCCTGAATGGTGATATCGATGCTCTTCATAAAAATCTCTCCTTTTTGGAATCGTTATTGTAAGTGCTCCAGCACATAGTTCATATCGGAAGTGGTCTTGAGCTGTTCCAGCGCATCCTCGTCTTCAAGGATCTCGCAGACATTGCCCAGCAGGTCAAGATGGTCGTTGCCGACACCGGCAATGCCGAACACGAGGTAGGCTTTTTCATCGCCGAAGTCCACGCCCTGCGGATATTGCAGCAGGACAACGCCGGACTTTTTAACGGTGCCCTTCTTCTGGCTGGTGCCGTGGGGAATGGCTACGCCCATGCCCATGTAGGTGCTCACCAGCTTTTCGCGCTCCACCATGGCATCGGCGTAACTGTCATCCACATAGCCCCGCTTTGCCAGCAGCGCACCGGCGGCACGGATGGCCTCCTCCTTGGTGACGGAGGGCAGACCCAGCTGGATGTCCTCCGCCTGGATCTTCATCACGGAATCGTTGGCTTTGGAAGCCTCGGTCACGGCAGCCGCCAGAGGGGCTACGGCTGCATTGCGCAGGTCGGATACGATCTCCTCGTTGGCGGCAGCTTCGGCCTTGGCATCCAGTGCCGGGGAAGTGGAGGTCAGTGCGTTGTACAATGCGTCCAGATGCGGATCTGCAAGGAAGTTGTCCAGCGTGATGAGCTGTGCCTGCGGGGCGCACTTGGCGGCACGGTCAGCCAGAACGCGCTGGCAGACCACCACGTCCGCGTCGGCGGGGATGGTATCCACGCTGGAGTTGGTCACGGTCAAGTCGGGGCGCTCCGCCTTAATGCGGTTGTGGAACTTGGTAGCACCCATGGCGCTGGAACCCATACCGGCATCGCAGGCAAAGACGATCTTGCGGATCTGACCGACATTTACGGCAGTAGGCTCAGGAATCTCGCCCTTAGCCTGTGCCTTCATCTCCTTCATTTCGTTCTGGGCATCGGTCAGGCTCTTGGTGTGACCGGAGGTCGCTTTCAGAATGACCGAGGATAGAACAAAGGAAACAGCACCGGCGATGACAACGCCCAGCAGAACGGTGAGAATGGAATCCCGGGGAGCCATTGCCATGTAGGCGATGATGGAACCGGGAGAAGCAGGACCGGACAGACCTGCACCGGTCATAGAGTAGAACAGGATGGCACAGAAGTTGCCCACGATGGGGGCGATGATGATCACGGGATTCATCAGGATGTAGGGGAAGTAGATCTCGTGGATGCCGCCCAGCAGGTGGATGATGACAGCACCGGGAGCGGACTGGCGGGTGGTGCCGTCCTTGCAGAAGAAGCAGTAGGCCAGCAGGACACCAAGACCGGGACCGGGGTTGGCTTCCAGCATATACATGATGGAACGACCGGTCTCAGCGGCCTGGCTTGCACCGATGGGGCTGAAGATGCCGTGGTTGATAGCGTTGTTCAGGAACAATACCTTGGCAGGCTCAATAAAGATGGACACCAGCGGCAGCAGGCTGTGCGCCACAAGGAAGTCCACACCGGCGGTCAGCACGGTGAGGATGGCGGTCATGAACGGGCCGATGACGTAGTAGCCGAGGATGGCCAGCAGCATACCCAGAATGCCGATGGAGAAGTTGTTGATCAGCATCTCAAAACCGGCGGGAATATGGCCTTCCACCTTCTTATCGAATTGCTTGATGACCCAGCCGGCCAGAGGGCCCATGACCATGGCGCCCATCAGCATGGTGTAGTCCGAGCCGCAGATGCAGCCCACCACGGCGATGGCGGCGATGACACGGCCGCGGTCGCCTGCAATCATCTTGCCGCCCTGCCCTGCAATGAGGATGGGCAGCAGGTAGGTCAGCATCGGGGAGACCATGCTGGCCAGCTTTTCGTTGGGGAACCAGCCCGCTTCAATGAACAGAGCAGTGAGGAAGCCCCACGCGATGAATGCGCCGATATTCGGCATGACCATGCCGCTGAGGAACTTGCCAAAGCGGGAAACAGCGTTTTTCATTTGTAGCTCTCCTTTTTCACTTGAAAGGCAGGCGGTGCAGCTCCTGTGGCATGGGAGCTGCGGCCTGCGGACGGTTGTTCGGAGGAGCTTTCGTTTCGTTCTGGCACTATTCTAGCCGATAATGCGCCGGATTTCAATGGTGACAAGCGGTGGGGTTGTCACCGGAGGATGGTGACACCAGTGGGCTGATACGGCAACATTTCCAATGGATGCGCGGGTGATTTGTGCATATTTGCTGATGCGCCGGGATACAAGACGGGAACAAGGAAGCTTTTGTCACCGGGCAATGGTGACAAAAAACACACAACTTCTTTTCTGCGTTGGGGGCTGGCAGACGGGGTGGCACTATGCTACAATAGAAGCAATGGGTAACTTTTGGGAAAAGGAGAGAAGCAACATGGGTGCGGTGTATCGTGAGGAACTGTCGGCAAATGCACGGAAGCTGATCGAGCAGTTGCTCAGCCTTCCGCAGGGCTGGGTGACGGCGGCGGCGCTGGCTGAAAGCATCGGGGTCAGCCGCCGCACCGTGCTGCGGGAGCTGCCCGCTGTGGAGCAGTGGATGCAGGCTGCCGGGGCGCATTTTGTGCGGAATCCCGGCAAGGGTCTGCTGCTGGATGAAGCGCCGGAGCGGCGAGACGCACTGCGCACCTAGCTGAACAGCAGCGACAGGAAAGAACTTTCCCGCGCAGAGCGGCGGCAGCAGCTTTTGACAAGGCTGCTCAGCGAGCAGGAGCCCTGCAAAACAGCGGTACTGGCACGGGCGCTTGGCGTTTCGGAAAGCACGCTGTCTGCGGACTTGGATGAACTTGAGACCAAGCTACACCCCTACCGGGTGGAGATGTTCCGCCGCCCCGGCGTGGGGGTCTGGCTGCAGGGGGATGCTTCTTCCTACCGGAGGGTGGTGTCTGCCCTGCTGCGCAGCAGTATGCCGGAAAAGGAACTGGCAGAGGTGCTCTGCGGACGGATGCCGGAAAACGAGATCTTCTCGACCCTGCTGGATACAAAAACGGCCGAAAAGGTCTGGGCGGTTTTGCAGCAGTTTGAACAGGAAGAGCAGCTCCATCTGCCGGATGCAGGCTTTCTGGCGCTGGCGATCCATTGCACCCTGACCATTCAGCAGCTGCGGCAGGGCGGCGACAAGGGCAGTGCCCCCAGAGGGCTGCGCCCGGCGGGCAATCATGCTGCCCGGCTGGTGGCGGCGCTGAACCGCGCCTTCGGGCTGACCCTGCCGCCTGAGGAAGCGCAGTATCTGGAACTGTATCTCTCCGCCTATCTGGGCGCAGAGGACCCTTGGGGTAGCGCACAGGAGATGGAGTTGCGGAATCTGGAAGCCGCCCTTATCCGGGAAATGGAAAAGGCGCTGCACACAGACCTTTCCGGTTACACCTCCCTGCGGGATGACCTGTACTGCCACCTGCGCCCCATGCTGCTGCGGGTGGAGCAGAACATTCGTACCGAAAACCCCCAGCTGGACACCATCCGCACTGCCTACCCCGGCCTGTGGAAAGCCACCCGCGCCGCCTGTGATGCGGTGCAGCAGCAATTCGTCCTGCCCGCCATCTCGGACGCCGAAGCGGCCTACCTTGCCATGCACTTTGGCGCAGTGCTGGAACAGAATGCCATGTTCCGGCTGCGGCTGCGGGTGGTAGTGGCCTGTCCGCTGGGCATGGGTTCCAGCCGCTTTCTGGCTTCCCGGCTGGGAAACGAGTTTCCCTCTTTGCAGGTGGAGGGGTGCTGCTCGGTGCGGGAGCTGAACACTGCCGACCTGCGTCGGAGAAAAATCGACTTCATTATCTCCACCGTGCCGCTGGAACTGGATTACCCGGCGGTGTGCATCAGCCCTTCCCTGCTGGAACCGGATCGTGCCGTGCTGAAGGACGCTATCACGCGGTACAGCCAGAACCGCGCAGAACCGGAACCGGCGGTGCAGCCCGTGCAGGATACAGCCTGTGCAGGCTCTAAGCTGCAGTATTATGCGCGTCTGACCCGGTCCATGACCGGGCTGCTGGAACATCTGACCATCCAGCCCGTCAAGGTTCCCGGCAGCCGCGCTGCCCTCATCCATGCAGCGGCGCAGCTGTTCTGCCCGCAGGAAGCGGACGCCCGGCTGGTGGAGCAGCAGCTTCGCCGCCGTGAAACGCTGGGCGATACCTACATCAAACCCCTGTATGCCCTGCTGCTCCATTGCAGGACAAGTGCGGTAAAGGACTGCTGCTTGGGCTATCTGCAGGCACAGCCGCCGGTCTATGAGCCGGGGCGCATCGTGCTGCTGGCCCCGGATGACGGGAACGGCGTCCCGGTGGAGGTCATGCAGAATGTCAGCGGGCAGCTGATCGAAACGCCCCGGCTGATGGAGGCACTGCGCACAAGCGTGTGCATCCGGATGTAGCCGAGCACCCCGCCATCATGGGTCACGAGTTCGCCGGTGATATCGTCAAGGTGGGCAAGGCGCATCAGGACAAGTTCAAGCCCGGCATGAAGTTCACCCTGCAGCCCGCCCTGAACTACAAGGGCACCATGTGGAGCCCCGGCTACTCCTACGAGTTCTTCGGCGGCGACGCCACCTACTGCATCATCCCTGCCGAGGTCATGGAACTGGGCTGCCTGCTGGAGTACAAGGGCCGTGCTTACTACGAGGCTTCTCTGGCCGAGCCTATGAGCTGCTCCATCGGTGCTTTCAACGCCGCCTACCACACCAAGATGGGTGTGTACCATCACGATATGGGCATCAAGAAGGGTGGCAAGCTGGCGATTCTGGCCGGTGCAGGCCCCATGGGTCTGGGTGCTCTGACCTACGCACTGCACCGTGATGTGCGCCCCGGCATGGTGGTGGTCACCGATATCAACGAGGATCGTCTGGCCCGTGCGGAGTCCCTCTTCCCCCCGAAGGAGGTCAAGGAGAAGGACGGCATCGACCTGTACTTCGTCAACACCGCCAACATGGCAGACCCCGCTGCCGAGCTGCGGGAGCTGACCGGCGGTACCGGCTTTGATGATGTGTTCTGCTACGCCCCCATCGCGCCGGTGGTGGAGCTGTCCAGTGCTGTGCTGGGTCGTGACGGCTGCCTGAACTTCTTTGCAGGCCCCACCGACAAGCAGTTCAGCGCCAAGATGAACTTCTACGATGTGCACTACAATTCTACCCATGTCATGGGCACCACCGGCGGTAATACCGCCGACATGATCGAGTCGCTGGAACTGACCGCCGCTAAGCGCATCGATCCGGCTGTGATGGTCACCCACATCGGCGGTCTGAACGCCGCTGCCGAGACCACCCTCAACCTGCCCAAGATCCCCGGCGGTAAAAAGCTGATCTACACCCACCTGACCATGCCCCTCATCGCCCTGACCGATCTGCGTGCCAAGGGCGAACAGGACAACGACCCCCGCTATACCGCACTGGCTGACATCGTGGATGCCCACAACGGCCTGTGGTGCCCGGAAGCAGAGGAATATCTGCTGGCAAACTTCAACCCGGAGGACTAAGCGGAACGTGCCATGGGACAGGACAAACGCAGACAGGAGGAATCCCCCATGGAACAACGCCGCAATCAAATCGTGGAGCTGGTGAACCGCAAAGGCAGCATTAGCTTTGCCCAGCTCAAGGAAGCTTTCCCTTCCGTTTCGGAAATGACCCTGCGCACCGACCTGAAAGCACTGGATGAAGCCCGCCGTGTGGTGCGGGTGCATGGCGGTGTCAAGTCGGTGGAGCAGGTGGTAGGCACAGACGACCTGCTGAGCCGCCGTTCCGCCCGCAATGCCGAAGCAAAGCAGATCATTGCCGAAAAAGCCACTGCTCTGCTGCGCCCCAACACCACTCTGTTTCTGGATTCCGGCAGCACCGCCACAGCAGTGGCCCGGTGCATCCCGGATCAGCCCATGCTCATCTACACCAGCGGCCTGAGCTGCGCCATGGAGCTGGCAAAGCTGGAAAAGCCCAATGTATCCCTGCCGGGCGGCAGCCTGAACCGGTTCAGCATGAGCGTCTGCGGTGCACAGAGCATCCAGACGATGGAGGGCATCAACTTTGATCTGCTGCTGCTGGGCGTGACCAGTTACAGCCCGGAAACCGGTTTTACCTGCGGCGTGGAGGATGAAGCACGGCTCAAGCAGACCGTGCTCCGCCGCTGTGACTGTGAGCAGAAAGCCGTGCTGCTGGATTCCTCCAAGATCGGACTGAAAAGCACATTCCACATCTGCGAGCTGTCCGATATTGATATTGTGATCTCGGACGGAAAGCTGCCCGTAGAATTTTTACAGGCCTGCCGGAACGCAGGCGTAACAGTACTATAAAAGGAGCGTTATTATGAAGATCATCCGCGCAAAAGATTATCAGGATATGTCCCGCAAAGCGGCCAACATCATCTCCGCACAGATCATCATGAAGCCGGACTGTGTACTGGGTCTTGCCACCGGCGGCACCCCGGTGGGCACTTATGCCCAACTGGTGGACTGGTACAACAAAGGCGATTTGGATTTCTCCGAGGTCACTACTGTCAATCTGGACGAGTACCGCGGCCTGCCCAAGGAGCATCCCCAGAGCTACTGGTATTTCATGAATGAGAACCTGTTCAGCAAGGTGAATATCGACCCGGCCAAGACCAACCTGCCGGACGGCACCAATCTGGACACCGCCGCCGAGTGTGCCCGTTACAACGGTATCATCCACAAGCTGGGCGGCATCGACCTGCAGCTGCTGGGCATCGGCCCCAATGGTCATATCGGCTTCAATGAGCCGGGCGAAGCCTTTGAGCTGGAGACCCACTGCATCGACCTTGCGCCCACTACCATCGAAGCCAACAAGCGCTTCTTTGACGGCAACGAGAACCTTGTCCCCAAACAGGCATACACCATGGGCATCAAGACCATCATGCAGGCACGCAAGGTGCTGGTGGTAGCCAACGGTAAAGCCAAGGCACAGGCCGTCAAGGACGCCGTGACCGGCCCTGTGACCCCTGCCTGCCCCGGCAGCATCCTGCAGCTGCATCCGGACTGCATCCTTGTGGCAGACGAGGAAGCACTGAGCCTGCTGTAAAATCCCAAAGCCAACTTCTTCATTTACCATAACTTTGCTCAAGATCCAACCAAAGCACAGAAAGAGCCGGACTCGTTGCACGGGTTCGGCTCTTTCTGTCAGAAATAAGATTTATCTTGCAATCTTACGCAAAGAGCAACTCCAAAAGAGCCGTCATGGAGATGGTGGGTACCGGGAGTACCGCAAAGCTCGCCCCACCCCTTACGGCAAGCTTACCGACCCGCAGGCAGGGCTGCTGCGGGATTTACGCTGAAAATACGCTGAAAAGAGGTCACCCCGATCGGTGGCCTCTTTTTTGCTGCCGCGAACTGTCTGGCTGCGGCAGCGGATAACAGCAATGTCCATTGCGCTTTGCTTTGCCCGGATGCGTACCCGCAGAAAGCTCTCCCTCGTCAAACTGCCCAAAATACGCCCTTAAAAGTTTACTTGACGCAATTCTCAAATCAATATATAATTGGGTCAGAAACCAATTATAGAAAAGGATGATTTCCAATGGCGCGCAGATACGACAGCAAAGAAGCAAAACGGCGGATCCTGACCGCCTGTGTCCGGCTTTTTCTGGAAAAAGGCTACACGAACACCAAGGTTGCAGAAATTTTAAAGGAAGCAGATGTGTCAGCCGGGTCGTTCCAGAATATTTTCCGCACCAAGGACGGCGTGCTGACCGAGCTGATCGGCATGATGTTCAGCAGGCAGTTCGGCGCGGTAAGGCCGCTGGCGGCAAACGCCCCCTCGCCGGTGTACCTCTACGCGGTGGAAACGGCTTTGCAGCTGGCGGTGACCGAGCTGAGCGAGAACCTGCGGGATATCTATGTGGAAGCGTACACCTTCCCCGCCACGGCGGAGATCATCCACCGCAGCACCACAGCCGAGCTGCAGGCGGCGTTCAGCGCGTATCTGCCCGGGTGCGCCGAGTGCGATTTCTACGAGATGGAGCTGGGCACGGCTGGCATGATGCGCGGCTACATGGCACGGCGGTGCGACCCCTACTTTACGCTGGAGCGCAAAATACGGCGGTTCCTGAGCATGAGCCTGAGTGCGCTGCAGGTCCCCGCGCAGGAGCGCGAGCAGGTCATTGCTTTTGTGGCGGAGATCGATATGCTTGCCGAGGCGCGGAAGGTGGTAGATGCCGTGCTTGCATCGCTGTCCGTGCAGTTTGATCTGAAAGGATAACAAGGCTTGATGATAAGGAGGGAGCAACATGAAAAAATGGCTGATCCGGTGTTTGACGGTGCTGGCAATGGTGTGCCTGATACCGGGGATCGTGTTAAACGTTAAAGCGGCAGATTCTATCTATACGTACTGCTTCGTCTGTATGCAACAAAGAAACTATGAGATCCTCGGATATACAAAAGTTGATTCAACCAAGCATAGGATCCATATAAAATGCTCAGTCTGCGGCAGGAAGAACAGCATTGTTTATGGAGATCTTTCGGACCATACCGGCGGCACCGAAACGCCCACCTGCACCACAGGCAAAACCTGTGAAAAATGCGGCGCGGAATACGGCATTCTCGGTCACAAATGGAAAACTCCGGCGAACGCCTCCCTTGGCAACGGCACGCACCGCATCATTTGCTTGCGCTGCGGCTTAAATGGTACCGCAAGCTGTACCGGTGGCACAGCAACCTGCACCACCAAAGCGGTCTGTGAGGCGTGTGGTGGGAAATACGGCAAAAGAAACCTAAATAATCATGCTCTGGTGCATTATGATGCGCAAGCCCCCACCTGTACGAAACCCGGCTGGGACGCTTTCGACACCTGTCCCCGCTGCTACTATACCACTTTTCGAGCAATCCCCGCGCTAAAACATGATTTAGAGCACCACGAAGCAAAAGCCCCCACCTGCACGGAAAAGGGCTGGGATGCTTACGAAGCCTGCTCCCGTTTCGGCTGCGACTATACCACCCGCACAGAGCTGCCCGCACTGAATCATGATTTGGAGCAGCACGAAGCGCAAGCTCCCACCTGTACGAAAATCGGCTGGGATGCTTACGAAACCTGCTCCCGCTGCGACTATACCACCTATGCGGAACTGCCCGCACTGAACCATGATTATCAGGCTGTTACCGTAGAGCCTACCTGTGAAACAGACGGCTATACTGTTTTTACCTGCTCCCGCTGCAAAGACAGCTACACTGCAGACCCGACCGATCAGCTGGGGCACCAGTTCGGTGCATGGTCCCCGAACGGAACCGGCTCTCAGAGCGCCGATTGTCTGCGGCAGGGCTGCGCGCACATCGGCAGCACGGATTGCCAGAAGTTCACCTTCCACACTGCGGAAGGCGAAACCCTGACCTTCTGCCCCGTGTGCGGGCAGGCAGAAAACGCCGCGCAGCTGGAAAAGATCGAAGCCGCAACGGCGTGGACTATCAGCGGCAGCCTTTCTGCGGAGGATGTGACCGCACGGACGAACGGGGAATACCTGAGTGTGGCCTTTGAAACCGCAGGCAGCCTGATGCAGCCCACCGGTCGGGTAAGGCTTGCGCTGCCCGCCGGATTGCTGGAAGGCAAAAAGCTTGTGCGCATTGCCCCGGACGGCACACAGACGGAGATGCCGTTTGAAACAGAGCGCGGAAAGCTCATCTATACGCTGGATTTTGCAAACAGCGAGCTGCCCGTAATGCTCTTCCGGCTGGTACCCCAGACCGCCGCCCTCTGAATGCTTTTACAGCGCGCAAACGATAAACCATAAAATGCCCGCCCACCGTGGTTTTCCACAGGTGGGCGGGCATTCTTTTGTGTTTTTTGGGCATAAAAATACCCCCGGAGGATGCAGCGTTTTTTACGCTGTCTACTCTGGGGGCAGTAAATCAAGCGCTGCGCGGCAGCGCCCGGAAGCGGACACTGTATTGCTGAAAAAGCACTTCCTAGCGCTGCTCCTCCGGCGGGCAGCAGCTCTCCCGGGGAATGAGCTTGTGCGGAACGATGATCTTTGTGGCCAGAAGGTTCGGGTTCTCGATGTGGTTGATGGTCTGGCTAGCAGCCTCCATGCCCAGCTGGTAGGGGTTCACGTCCACGGTGGTCAACTGTGGGCTGCCCTGCCCTTTGTTGCGGAGTGCCCCTTGGCAAACCTGCCGTGATTGCGCTATAATAGAGCCGTAACAGTTCCACAAAGGTGTGGTAAGGGAGGTGCGGCCATGATCCGGGTGGCGATCGTAGAGGACGACGCGGAGGTGCAGGGGGTATTGCAGGAGTATGTTCGGCGGTATACCCGGCAGTACGGGACAGAGTTTGAAGTGACGGTCTTTGCGGACGGCGTGGATATTCTGGAGGATTACCGCGCGGTCTACGACATTATTTTTCTGGATGTGGAGATGAAGCATCTGGACGGCATGACCACGGCAGAGCGCATCCGGCAGATGGATGCAGACGTCATCCTGATCTTCATCACCAATATGGCGCAGTACGCCATCCGGGGCTACTCGGTGGGAGCGCTGGACTATGTGCTGAAGCCGGTGCCCTACTTTGCCTTTTCGCAGCAGCTGCTCAAGGCGGTTGCCCGGCTGGAAAAGCGGGCAAAGCACTACCTGACCGTGCCGGTGGAGGGCGGGCTGCGCCGGCTGGACACCGCAAGCATCTATTACTTGGAAAGCGAGGGTCACCGGGTGCACTTTTACACCGACGAGGGCGATTTTTCCGCCCCCGGCGCCCTCAAGGCCTTTGAGGAAAAGCTGGCAGACTGCCCCTTTGCCCGGTGCAACAGCGGCTACCTTGTCAATCTGGCACAGGTGCGGGAGCTGCGGCAGAGCACCGTGCAGGTGGGCCCCTGCGAGCTGCAGGTCAGCCGCCCCAAGCGCAAGAGCTTTCTTGCCGCACTGACCGACTACATCGGAGGTGAAGGCTCATGACCGCGCTGCCGGATATCCCCCGGCTGTACACCGCCCTTGCCGAGTGTCTGGCGGTGCTGCTGTTCACCCCGGCGCTTGCGCCCCGCTTTTCCCGAGCGGTCACCGGGGGCATCACCCTGCTGTGGGCGGCGGTGCTGTCGGCCTTTCTGGAGCTGACGGGCAATGTGCCCGGCGGGCTCTGGATCCCCTGCATGGTAACGGCCAACGGGCTTTCTTACTTATATTTATGGGGTGTGTGGAGCATCACCCTGCTGGAAGCCGGGTATCACTGCGCCCGGGCGTTTATTCTGGCAGAGCTTGCCGCCAGCGTGGAGTGGCAGCTGCACTGCGCCCTCTGGCCCGCCCGCGGCCCATGGGAGCCGCTGTCTTTGCTGCTGCTGGCGCTGGTGTATGGGACGCTGTTCGGCATCATGTGCTATCTGCAGCACCGCCGTCCCCAGCCCGCCGGGCACTTACAGATCGGCGGCAGCGCCGCCCTGACGGCGGTCATGCTGGCGCTGACCGCCTTTGCGGTGAGCAATCTGGGATTTCTGCCGGGCAGCGAGATCAACATGAGCATTTTTTCCATCCGCACCTTGGTGGATTTTTCCGGCGTGTTGATCCTGACCGTGCAGCACGAGCAGCTGCAGGAGAACGCTTTGCACAGCGAGCTTGCCGCCATGGACGAGGTACTGCACCGCCAGTACGAGCAGTACAAGCGCAGCAAGGAGGGCATCAACCTCATCAACCGGCGGTACCATGAGCTGAAGATCCAGCTTGCCCGCATCCGGGAGGAGCAGGACCAGACCAAGCAGAACGCCGCCATTGCCGCCATGGAGCAGAACATCCGCCAGTATGAGGCCGAGAACAAGACCGGCAACCCGGTGCTGGATACCCTGCTCACCGCCAAGACCATGGAATGCCAGCAGGAGAATATCACCATCACCAGCGTAGCGGACGGCAGGATGCTGGGCTTTCTCACCATCCGGGAGCTGTGCACCATCGTGGGCGTGGCGCTGGACAACGCCATTGCCGCCGTGCGCGCCGAGCCGGACCCCGAAAAACGGCTCATCAAGGTGGCGGTGTACAGTCAGGGCGGCTTTGCCATGCTGCGGTTCGAGCATTATACAGAGGCAGCCCCCGCGCTGGATGCGGACGGCTTGCCAAAGCAGGGGTCAGACCTGAAAAGCGTCCGCACCACTGCGCAGCAGCACGGCGGCAGCATGACGATGCACTGGGAAAACAACTGGTGCACCCTGCGGATCTTATTTCCGCTGCCCCAAAAACAAATAATTTTTACGGCAGGCATCCCCTGCCGTTTTTTTGTCTGGCAGGGTGCACAAATACAATGTTGCAATATTTGTGTATTAGCACAATAAAATTTGAAACCTTATTGTAACTTTTGCAAATTGTGCAGTTGAAATGACAGGTTATGCTGGAAACATGTGAAAAGAAAATGAATATGCTATACTATAACCATCGTCAGAGATGCGGCCGCATCCAAAATCAGATTATTTGACTTGAAAGAAGTAGGAGGACACTACGGATGAAGAAGAAACGGATGTCCAACAAGACGTTTCGGAGAATCACGATTCCCGTCATGGCGGTGGTTCTTGCGGCACTGATCGTTGGCAATGTTGCTGCGTATTCGTACCGTGGACTGATTTCCACGCACTTTAACCACGATACGTTTAAAATCGTTGAAACCGGAGAGGATGTAGACAGCAACTACTTCCCGTGCGATTTCAGCAGTGAAGAAGAACTGAATGAGCACAATGGTCAGGTCGCTCAGAATATCGAGAGCGAGGGCCTCGTGCTTTTGGAAAACAACGGCGGTCTGCCGCTGAATAAAGGTGACAAAGTCAGCGTGTTCTCGGTTTCGTCTGTGAACATCGTCTATGGTGGTGCCGGTTCCGGTTCTGTGGATACTTCCACGGCACCGACGCTCAAGACGGCGTTGGAAAAGTCCGGACTGAGTGTGAATCCGACCCTGTGGGATTTCTACACCAAGAAGAGTGAGGACGGATATCAGCGTAGTGCACCGAACTGGCGCGGCGGTAAGTTTTCGATCAATGAAGTGCCTTGGGCAGATGTTGCATCTGCGGCGCAGTCCTCTTTTGATGAGTACAGCGATGCCGCGATCGTTGTGATCTCTCGTTCTGGCGGCGAAGGTTCCGACCTGACTGCTGTGAATTTTGCAGAGACCGCAGGCGTTGCGGACAACTCCGGCAACTATCTGGAACTGAGCACCGAAGAGGCGGATATGCTGAAGGCGGTCAATGACCAGTTTGATGATGTGGTGGTTGTGCTGAATGCCAATAATGCCATGGAGCTGGGCTGGCTGAGCCAGTATCCTAACATCAAGGCGGCGATCTGGGCCGGCGGTGTCGGTCAAACGGGTCTGTATGCCATTGCTGACGCACTGGTTGGCGATGTGGTTCCTTCCGGTCGTTTGGTGGATACTTATGCCGCAGATGCCAACAGCTCTCCCGCCGCACAGAATGCCGGCACAAACTTCTGGATCGAGAACGGCTTCTCCAATGAATCCGACCAGTACATTGTGTACGAGGAAGGCATCTATGTCGGCTACCGCTACTACGAGACCCGTTACGAAGATGTGGTTCTGGGTCAGGGTAACGCGGGCGATTACGACTATGCAAGCGAAGTCATCTATCCCTTTGGCTACGGTCTGAGCTATACCACCTTTGATTACAGCGATTTCTCTCTGACCCAGAACGGGGATACCTTCACCGCAAAAGTGAAAGTTACCAATACTGGCGATACTTACTCCGGAAAGGAGGTCGTTCAGCTTTATGCACAGTCTCCGTATACCGATTATGACCGCGAGAACAATGTGGAAAAAGCCTCTGTGGAGCTGGTTGGTTTCGCAAAGACGGACGTGCTGAAGCCGGGCGAATCTCAGGTCGTGGAGATTCAGGTGGACAAGGAAAGCCTGAAGTCCTATGACTATACCAATGCAAAGACCTATATTCTGGATGCAGGCGATTACTACTTTGCAGTGGGCCATGATGCACATGATGCCCTGAACAACATTCTAGCCGCAAAGGGCAAGACGGTTGCGGATGGCATGACCGCAGAAGGCGACAGCACGATGACCGCAGAGTGGAACAATGCCGCTCTGGATACCAAGACGTATGCTGTGGACAGCACCACGGGTACGGAAATCTCCAATAAGTTCGATTACGCCAACATTGCAAATTACGACGAATATTCTGATACCAAGTACCTGACCCGTAATGACTGGGTCGGCACGTTCCCGACTGCATTCTGCACGCGCGTGGACGAGACCACCGGCGAAAAGTACATTACTTTCCCGCAGGAGATCATTGATGCACTGTATCCCCAGTATACGGAGGACAAGGATGCCTATACGATGCCTGTCACGGGTGAGGAGAACACGGAAAATCTGACGCTTGCGCATTACCGTGATACGATGTTCGATGATGATTCGTGGAACGACATCCTGAATGTGATATCTGCCGATGATCTGGCTTACATGGTCCGCATGGGCGGCTATGGTACGCCGAGCCTGAACTATATCCTGAAGCCCGCCACCAAGGAAAAGGATGGCCCTGCCGGTATCTCTGCAACGCTGATCGGTGGTACGCAGGGAATGGCATATCCCACGGAAGTTGTGATTGGTTCCACATGGAATACGGATCTGGCCTATGAGATGGGTGTTGCGGTTGGCAATGATGCAATGTTCGCAGGAATTCAGGGCTGGTATGCACCGGCTATGAATATCCATCGAACTCCGTACAGCGGCCGTAACTTCGAGTATTACGCGGAGGATGGTTTCATCAGCGGTAAGATGGGTGCTTCCACGGTGGAAGGCGCTCAGAGCAAGGGCCTGTTCTGCTACATCAAGCACTTTGCAGTCAACGATACCGAGGGTGTGATCGATGAAAACATGAACATCAAGGGTTCGAAGGACGGCATTTCCGCATTCCTGAACGAACAGGCACTGCGTGAGCTGTACCTCGCACCGTTTGAAGAGAGTGTCAAGAGCGGTGAAACGCTGGGCGTGATGAACGCATTCAACCGCATCGGCACGAAATGGTGCGGTGCAAACTATGAACTCCTGACGGATGTTCTGCGGAACGAGTGGGGCTTCCATGGCATCGTGATCACGGACTTTGCTGGTCTGCCGGATTATATGGATATCAAGGCTGGCTTGCAGGCTGGTACCGATATGTGGATGAACACCAACGAAACTTCTTTTGATCTGGGAGATTATAAGAATGACCCGCAGATCATGACCTATCTGCGGAACGCCGCGCACGATATCTGCTATACGGTCAGCCACAGTGTCGCTATGAACGGTCTGTCTGAGACTTCTAAGCTGGTCAATATCACGCCGCTCTGGATGAAGTGGATGTACACGCTGGATGCCGTTGTCGCAGTTTTGGCAGTGGGCTGCATTTACTGGATGGTCCGCCGCAATAAGGACGAGCAGATGCACCCTGAAAATTATAAGCCATCCAAAAACATCAACGCCTAACGGATAAATTCTAACACGCAAGGGGGCGGCGGGTATCCGCCCGCCCCTTTTCTTTGTTCATCGTCAGGAGCCAAGCTATGAAACACGCAGACATCATTCAAACACTGAGCCTGGAACAAAAATGCGCCCTGCTGAGCGGCGGCACGGTGTTCACTACCCGGGCGCTGCCGGGCAAGGGCATCCCGGCCATTACCCTGTCGGACGGCCCCAACGGCGTGCGTAAGCAGGCCGGTGCGGCTGACCATCTGGGCCTGAACCCCAGTGTGCCCGCCACCTGCTTCCCCACCTCGGCCACCGTTGCCAACAGCTGGGACCCCGCGCTGGGCGAGGCTGTGGGCGCAGCCATGGGCGAGGAAGCAGCGGCACAGGGCGTGTCGGTGCTGCTGGGCCCCGGCCTGAACATCAAGCGCAGCCCCCTGTGCGGCCGCAACTTCGAGTATTTCTCGGAGGATCCCTACCTTGCCGGTAAGATGGCGGCGGCCTACGTCCGCGGCATCCAGAAAAACGGCATTGCCGCCTGCCCCAAGCACTTTGCCGTGAACAGTCAGGAGCTGCGCCGCATGGCCTCGGATTCCATCGTGGACGAGCGCACCCTGCGGGAAATTTACCTGACCGGCTTCGAGATGGTGGTCAAAGAGGCGCAGCCCAAGACCATCATGTCCGCCTATAACCTTGTCAACGGCACCTACGCCAACGAGAACGCCCACCTGCTCATGGATATCCTGCGCAGGGACTGGGGCTTTGACGGCGCAGTGGTCACCGACTGGGGCGGCAGCAACGACCACGCCTTGGGCGTAAAGAATGGCTCTACGCTGGAAATGCCTGCCCCCGGCGGGGATGCCATCCGGGAGCTGATGAAGGCGGTGCAGACCGGCAAGATCACCGAAGCAGACGTGGACGCCCGGCTGGAGGAGCTGCTGGAACTGGTGTTTACCACCAAAGCGGCGGTGGACGCCGCACCCGGCAAGTTCGATGCCGACGCCCACCACGCGCTGGCACGCCGGGCTGCTGCCCAGAGTATCGTGCTGCTGAAGAACGAAAACAGCCTGCTGCCCCTTGCAAAAGGGGAAAAGGTGGCGGTCATCGGCGACTTTGCCCAGACACCCCGCTATCAGGGTGCAGGCTCCAGCGCCGTCAACTCCATCAAGGTGGATTCCTTTCTGGACTGCCTTGCCGAGAGCGGCCTGAACAGCGTCGGCTACGCCAAGGGCTTTGACCGGCAGGGCAAGCCCGATGAGGCGCTGAAAGCCGAGGCGGTGCTGTTGGCAAAGAACGCCGACGTGGTGCTGCTGTGCATGGGTCTGGACGAGATCAAGGAGAGCGAGGGCATCGACCGCGCCGACATGAAGCTGGCAGAGAACCAGCTGGAACTGCTGGCCGCTGTGGCGGCGGCAAACCCCAACGTGGTGGTGCTGCTGAGTGCAGGCTCCTCGCTGGAAAGCGATTGGGTCAAGGACTGCAAGGCGCTGGTCTACGGCTGTCTGGGCGGTCAGGCCGGTGCGGGCGCACTGGTCGAGGTGCTCACCGGCGCGCAGAACCCCTGCGGTAAGCTGGCTGAGACTTGGGCGCGCAGCTACGCCGACACCCCCGCAAAAGCGCATTTCGGCGGTGACGGCCCCACTGTGGAGTACCGCGAGGGTCTGTATGTGGGCTACCGCTACTACGACACCGCCGGTGTGCCCACCGCCTTCCCCTTCGGCTACGGCCTGAGCTACACCAGCTTTGCGTACAGTGACCTGAAAGCAGACGAAACCGGCGTGACCCTGACTGTCACCAACACCGGCAGCTGTGCAGGTGCAGAGGTGGTGCAGCTGTATGTGGCAAAGCCGGATGCAAAGGTTTTCCGCCCCGTCAAGGAGCTGAAGGGCTTTGCCAAGGTGCAGCTGGAAGCCGGAGAGAGCAAGACCGTCACCATCCCGCTGGACGATAAGGCGTTCCGCTACTGGAACGTCAAGACCGACCGCTGGGAGGTGGAGAGCGGCAGCTATCAGCTGCTGGTGGGCGCTTCCAGCGCCGACATCCGTCTGACTGCCGCCGTCACGGTGGCGGGCACCGGCGCACCCGACCCCTACGCGGGCAAAAATCTGGAGCATTACCGCACCGCACAGGTGCAGAATGTGCCGGACGCGGAGTTTGAGGCGCTGCTGGGCCGTCCCATCCCGGAGAACAAGGTGCACATCGACCGCAACATGACGCTGGGCGAGATGGGGCACGGACGCAGCCCCATCGGCTGGCTGGCGGCTGCCGTGCTGGGCACCCTGCTGCGCCGCAGCATCAAAAAGGGCAAGCCCGACCTGAACATCCTGTTCCAGTACAATATGCCTCTGCGTGCGCTGGCCAAAATGACCAACGGCGCTATCAGCATGGGCATGGTGGACGGCATCGTGATGGAGCTGCAGGGCTTCTGGATCATCGGCCTTGTGCGGGTGATCGTGGAGGCTGTGAAGAACCTCGTGCTGAACAGCCGCATGGAAGAGCGCTTGAAAAACAGCTGAAAGGAAGCAGGCTATGAATTTCTGGAATAACTTCGCGGCAAAGCACCCCGCCGCTGCCAAGTGGGTGCGCGAGGGCGGCTTGTTCGTCATCGTGTCCAACCTCATCACGGTGTTCAAGTACCTGCTGCTGCAATTTCTGCCCAAGGCCTTTGCAAGCCTGCCGGTGGTGGATTTCGGCTGGCCGGGCATCGACATTACCCTGTTCGGCGAGACCTTCAAGTGGAACATCCTCGGCTACGATGCCGCCCACG
>ENA-OYYK01000834-OYYK01000834.1-human-gut-metagenome-genome-assembly--contig:-NODE-834-length-19414-cov-5.681802_pt1 | contig 19414 bp, 17 predicted proteins | sample MGYA00243247_ERZ653443 | MGnify/ENA primary metagenome ERZ653443 (study PRJEB26926, sample SAMN06165010) | human gut metagenome | biome: ENVO:00009003; feature: ENVO:2100002; material: ENVO:00002003... | reverse complement strand
GCTTTGGGTAATAGTGTCTTGGAGGCAAGACCTGCGGACGCGGCGTCCAAAAGGGCTACAGGCCCCGCGTGCAGAGCCGACTTCTCTCTAAACTCCGCAAGTTTGGCAGGGTCGGAGATTGCCGCTTGAATATCTTCAGCCGTCAGACCGCCCTTGCCTTCCTCGTTGACCTTACCCATCAGAGTAGAGTTTCTGTCTAGGCCGTAAGAGAAAGCGCCCGTGACTGCGGCGGCACCTGCGGGGCCTGCTAACGCAGAGGCCAAGCCGATAGCGGGCATGGCAGGTGCGTACTGAATCGCCGACTCCCAAAATAACTCAGGGATAATTCCCGGGTGTGTCAGGATGTAGCTTGCCGAGTCCCCGAGTTCTGTCTGCTGTGCGAACTCCTGCTTGGCTTCGGACTCGGGGAAGAGCGCGCTCATGCGGTTGGCGGTTGCTGTCTGCGTCGCATACTGCGTCTGCTGTTTCTGCAACTCTTCCCGCATTCCCTTGATGTTCTGCGTGAAGAACTGCATGGCGATGTTGGCGATGTTCTCGTCCTTAATGCCAAATACTTCAGTCGGTGCCTTACCTTCGCGAAGATCGGCGGTCATCCGATCGAGCCGCTCCAAGCGGGCCGCGGCGTCGTCGAGCTTACCGATGTTGCCCAGCCACGGCATGGCATTAAAAAGACCGAAAGAGCCGCGGGCAATAGCGTTGCGGCTGTCCTTGAACCAACGGGTATCGTCATATGGACTGCCTGTCATCTTGAAGATTGCCTGCTCCAAGAGCCCCGCGCTCGCCACGTCGTCCTTTACGAGCTGGGCCTTCTCAGGGTCGGCAACAATCCTTTGGAGATAGACGGGAGTCATTGCCTGCATTGCGGCATAGTCAATGTCCTGCGCCTGTCGGATGGACACTTCTTTTGGCGTCATCTGCGCGGCCTCTGTCGGTGTAATGCCGAACTGCCGAGCCACGGCAAAGTTCTTAGCCGCCTGCTCGGGCACGATGTCTTGCTTAAGAGCGTCGGTGTAGGAGAGCGCGGCAGACTGCACCGCGGCTTTTTTCATATCATCTTCAAAGGACATAACTTTTCCTTAATCGTTTCCTAAACCGTCGAAGGTGCTATTGAGCGGAGTCTTCGCCTCTTCAGCTGCTTCGCCGTCCATCTTTTCCTTCTTCCAAAGAGAGCGCGCGTACCACTTCAAGGTTTCGAGCGCGTCGGGTTCTCGGTGGTAGAGCCACCTGAAAGTCTTTCTCACATAGTCCAAACGCGGCTGAGAGAAGCCGTCGAAAGAGAACCCTTGCAGGTTCGTGTATTGACGAGTGTCGAGTTCGACAAGGGCCTCATAAATCTCGCCTTGAGAAGGGTCGGTATTCGGCAGGCCGAGGCGTTCGCGCTTTAACGTGGCGAGCTGTTTGCCAATGGCATAGAGATTTCCGCGCTTAACGGTGTTAGCGTCCTTGGCACTGAGCTGAGTAAAGTCCTTTTTAGAGTCGGGCATGATGAGGTTGTTCGTGTCGTACACATGGCTCAAGAACTGTTTAGTTAAGTCGTTAAGCGTATTGGCGCCAATATCTTTGGCTTGCATGGCAAGAACTTGCAGTTGCTCGGCCGCGAACCCGCGGAACATCCCGATCATGTCCATACGCTTGTTCTCGTCCAGCTCTTTCCATTCCTTGGCGCCATAGACTTCCTTAAACGATTGAGTCATGCGTTCCATGCTCACCTCGTACTCTGGCTTGAACTTTCCGACCTGTGCGTCACGAACGTCGAGCGCCTGCTGTTGGCGCGCCATTGCGTCCTTCTCTTTGAGACGCGCTCTCTGGTCGTCAAGCGCTTGGCGGACATTTCCGGGCACGGCGGCCCGCACTAATGTGTAACCCGCGTCGCTGAGTTCCAACAGGGCCTTATCGTTGGTCATGTACTTGATGTAGAGGTTGCGGTCTCCCGATTCGTCACTGTCTCGGAAGGCTTTAGCCTTAGCCGCGATCTCGGCAAAGTCGCTCGGAGTCACACGGTTCTTAAGCTCTACGGGTACGTTGTCGATGTCAAAGCCGTTCTCGAAGCACCAATTGAGAATCGCCGCGCCCCCGTTCTCGCGCTCCCGCATATCAGACTGCCTTTGCTTTTCCAACTGCGCATAGGCTCTGTCGGTAATGCTGTTGCGGTGCGCGATGTCGTACCTTGCCCTTGGGTCAAGCTCAAGCACTTTGGTTTCGACCTGCTTGCGGGAAGCGTACTCACCGTACTTTTGGAAACTTGCGGGGTCAAAAATCGAGCCGCCGCTTCCTGATTTCATAATCGCGGAGTTATATCTTTCGCGAAACTTCGTCACGTAGTCACGGCTGTGCGGGCCGAGGTAGTCGAGATAAGACCCGCCTTTCTTGGCGGCTTGAGTCAATGCGTTTTTAACCGCGCCCTCTCCTGCGTGGTAAGCGGCCGTTGCCAACTCAAGCTGGCCGCCGAACTGACGCACGAGGTAGTTGTAATGCAGAAGTCCAAGCTCGATGTTGTAGTCTCTGTCCTTCAGGAACTTCTCTTTATCCCATACAATGCCGTTCCGCTTGGCGGTTTCTTGGGCAGTGCCGATCTGCATTTGCGCCGCACCGTAAGACCATTTGCTCTGATCTTTGGGCACCGAGCCGTCGCGGTAACGCCCGACGAGCACTTGACCTGTCTTGGTATTGAGCTGATGTCCGCCGCTTTCCATCCCGATACAAATGCCAAAGCCGTGCTCGGCAGTGCCGAGCTTGTACGGAGGCATACCGTTGTGGCCGAAGATTTGAATATCGCGTGTAAGGCTTCTTGCCACGTCGTCCACCATGTTGGTGTCGCTGATCTTATTGGCTTCCTGATCGACAAGATTCCGCGTGCGTACAAGATCGGAGGCCGTCATCAGATCACCGTGTTCTTTCAAAAGACGCTGTGCGTCGGCGATACCTCGCGGGTCGTTCTGAAGGTCGGCAAGAATATTGGTAATGGCGCCTGCCACCCCCTTGGATACCTGTTCTCGGGCGTAAACTTGAGCCGCCGCTTCATCCAGTCCTAAGAACTCTCGGGCGTAGAAGTAGGCGTTGCTGTCGGCAAGTTTCTGATTCGCTTCAAATGACGCGGGGTCATTGATACTTTTAATCATCCCGTTGACGCCGATTGCGATATTGCCCTCGGCGGAAGACTTTTTCCAAGCATTGTTTTGTTCGAGAACAAAAGCGCTTGCGGAGTTGTAGACCTGATTGCGGCGATTGATGTAGTAGCGGTCTTCAAACTGCTTGAGCATTTCAGGTGTGAAGCCCTGCGTGTATTGACGCTTGGCGGCTTCCAACCCCTCGTCCACACGCTGAGCAAGCCCCTTGCCGTCTTGGTCGGGGATACAAGCGTTCTCGCCTAAGAGCTGTCTCCATCCGCCTTGCGGTTTGCCGTCCTCGCCCGGAACTCCGTAAGTGCTCTCGGTGATGTAGCGCTCCAAGTTGCCGCGGGCCTGCTCGATCTTGGCTTCGTTCTGCTTTTGCTGGAAGTAAAGCGCGGCACGCGCCATAGGTTCATAGTTCGGCTGCTTGACCTGCACGCGGCCTGTCGGGTCCATGAAGTCAGTCGTGCCGACGTTGACGGTCGGGATTAAGTCTTGTGTCTGATTCGGGATTAAACCTGCCATTATCGTCTTTCTCCTACACCTGCTTTAAAGGACTGCCAATATCTTGCGACGCGACCTGCGCCCTCAAGTCCTGCGGCAAAAGCATTGCCGAGTGCAACGTCACTGTTGGCCGACCCGAGAATACCTAAGGCGTTGGACCGACCTGTAAGCGACGCGCCTTTGGCGGCGTAACCCCAAGACTGCGCGATAGCGTTAAGCTCCGCGGTCTTCATGTCTTCTTCTTTCAGAAGATCGGTCGTTGCCATAATCTCGGCGATGTTGCCCGTGCCGAGACCGATACCATTTGCGGCGGCTCTCGTTCTCTGCGTGGCCTTCGTCTGCCCCGCCCTGCGGGTTAGCTTTCCGATAACGGCTTCGCCTTGGCGTCGGCTCATTTCAACGCCCATCTGCATGGATTCGGCGTTGTTGGCGGCGATCTTGCTCTGCGCTTTCTGCACGGCGGCCTGCGTCTTAGAGGAGGCCCAAGCACTGTAAACACTGCTTAGGGCTTGGCCCACCGCCAGCCCTAGGCCCACAAGACCGAAAGTGTTGCCCCAATCGGTCTCTGCCTTAGCGCCCGCCCCCTGCGCGGCTCTCGGCTCGTAGCCGTAGTCAAGAAAAGCCTCCTGCTGTGCGGGTGTGACCGGTCCGAGGCGCGCAAGCTCGAACTGCTCCTGCTCGGCAGGCGTGAACATTCGCGGCGTGTTGGTTTGATAACTGTAGTAAGAAGACATGAAAAGCCCCACGTGGTTGTGGGGATAAGGTAACGCCTCAAACTGCCTTCAAGTGTCAGCCCGCAAGGTCAACGGTAAGCCCTGTAATCTTCAGCGGCAGGGGGTCGGCTTGCCTTACGCAGACCTTGCCCTCGTCTTTCCAAGAGGGCGTCGTCAGCACGGCGACCGTGCCCGTGACCGCGTTGGGCGGAGCGCCGTAAGGCTCGTCCGTTCTCTGCTTGTTCTCAGTCAGCTCTTCAAAAGACGGGCCGACCCAAATACCGCTTGAGCGATAGACCTGTAGCCAAGCCTTGTTGATGTTGGTCGTGTGACCTCGGCCGTAAGAGCCGTCGTTTAACTGAACGGCGATAGGCAACGTCTGAAGTTCAGCGGTGATCGGCAGTCCTACGTGGATGACCGAGTGCTCTTCCGGTAAAGTGATCTTCCCGTTTTTCACCTTCTGCGGCGGCATGACCGCGCCGTCTCCGAGCACTGCCACGGTACAGCCTTCGAGGTGGTTTAAGCCTTGAAGCGTCGAGACGGGCACGCCTCGGTAAGTCAATCCTGAATCCACAAAGAAAGACTCTTCCAGCGTAGCGGCAGACATAGCACCCATGCGCTCGACGTAGCGCACGTAGGCTCCGTTCACGAGCCGCCGCACGATCACGTACAGTCGGTCTTCCTCGCCCTCGGTCACAACGGCGCAGGACTCAAACGCGCCGTCCTTGGTGGAATGCACGTGCCAAGCACCGACGTTCTGCTCGGGCAGATACGTAAGACCATAGAGTTCTCCTTTATTGGTAGCGCCCCAAATGATCTGCTCGGGAGCCGCCGTGACACTTAAATCCACGACGCGCTTACCGAGTTCAAAGAGGTGCGGGGCGCGAACGGCGAGGTCACTCGTGATAAAACCGTTGGCCTGCCAATTGTAGCCAAGTTCTCGCAGATGTCCGCCGCGGGAAGCGGCATAGACCGCCGTGTTGTTGATAATCACGGGCTGGACGGGCGAGGCACCGATATAGCTCTGCGGCTTAACCGAGATTGAGTTCGGCGTTAAAGCGTCGGAGTTCACCGAGGTAATGCGGAACTCTGCGGTCTCGGTCAAAGCAAGAAGCTGAGAGATCGGCACCAAGTGCTGTACACGAGAGGCTTGCTGAGCGGCGATACGGAACTTAATGCGGTTGTCGTCCTGCGTCGGGATGGTGTAGCTCATATCCGACTCAGTACCCGGTCGAGTTCCCCATAACATCTGCGGACGGACGCGGGTGCCGCCGAAAAAGCGTCTTTGCTCGTAGTACGTCACACATCCGGGATAGTCACCGATTGCGCCGAGCGAAAGACTCACGGTAGCACCCGAGCCGTATTCAGCATAGACCGTGGCTGTCGGGTTGGTGTAGCCCTGCCCGCCGTCAAGGATATTGACTCGGGTCAGCTTCCCGTTGGCAAACTCGGGCGTCAGAACGGCGCCTCGGCCCGTCGGGTCGGTGACGATAATGCCGCGGTTGGTAAAGCCATTGGCGTAGGCTCGTGCTCTAAACTCTCCCGAATATTTTACGCAGGTCACCTTGCCCGGAACATCCACTCGGTTTGCTCCGGCGTTTGTTTCCTCCATGACGGGGACGCCTGTAATCTCAATGACGATACGAGGCTTCTTGTAGCCCGTGCCGCCGCTGATTAGCTTCAGACCCTTGACAGGGATGTAGTAAACGTAGCAGTAAGACTTCGAGTACATCTTCCAGCCGATGTAATAGTCTTCACCGCTCCCCCCGTCGTAGGGGTCGCTTAAGCGTTCAAAACCACCGGGTCCCGTACACATAATGGGCTGCACCACGGCGCCGTGCCCCGTGCCCTCGTCGTCTACCACATAGACCTGCGCAGACCATGCCCCCGCAAAATCTCCTATGTTGTCGGGCGTGTAGTAGGGTGCTCGATACTTAACGGTAGTACGCCAAATTTCATAAGAATCAAGCGTCACGCTTGTGATCTCACCGTTGGGACCCACGTAGCCCGTGCCTGCGTTGGTGATCGTCGCGGATTGAATGGAACCCGCGGACTGAAAGATCGTGTCATATCGAGGCGGTGTGATGGACTCGTCGGCGGCGATATTGTCGTCTGTGAAGGTGAGCGCGTTGGTTTCTCCGATGTAGCCGTAGACGCCCGACAAGGACTTGTAGACACGGTATCGGACGGCGCCCGTTACCGCACCCCATTGAATGACGTTGTTGCTCTCGTTGTGATAAAGGTTGCACGAAACGGTAAAGGCCGTGCTCGCGCCCGACTCAATCGTCCCCTCGTCGGTTTCCTTTAAAGCCGTGACGACGTAGCGCACGTTAAAACGGTTCTCGCTCGTGTTTCCGTTGAGGTAGTACGTCACGCCGCTGATTGTGGGCGGTGAGATACCGAGCGCAAAATCAATCGTCTCTAGGCGCCAATCGTAGGCGCTGTAGCGCTTTAACTCCTTCGGAGGATACTTCGTATGGACGAGCGTCAAAACGTCGGCAGACTGCGTGTATTTGATCTCTGCGAGGTCGTCCGCCTCATAAGGCGTCGCGATCTCGTAGGGAGAATTGCCCGACATCAGGGTCGCACCGTTCGTATGGAAGCGAGCGTACTTGTCTCCTAGCTCGATGACCATAGTTTGGTCGGAGGAGAATTTAAACGGGATAAGACGTGTTTTCTTGTCGGCGTACTTCGTGGCGCGCACGAACTCAAACCCGGGGCGGTTGAAGACCGCGCCCTGCGGAGAGCAGACGAAGTTCTCGCACTTGGCTAGACCCGTCTTGTACTTCTGATCGTCCACGCGGCCGAACATAGCGGGAGAGACCACGCCGCCCGCAAAGGATACCTGCACACTTTTAATAGCCATTGAAACCTCCCCGTGCCTTAATCCAATCTGGCACGTGCTCAGCGGGCTGATTCTTTTCCTTAGCGTCTTTGCGTGTGGCTTCGCCCAATGCGGTCTGATAGTTGCGCATACAAGCGTTCACGACCGTAATGCCCTCTTTGCTCTTGATGATTCGGCCCGCCAAGTCAGAAGCTAACCGCCACGCCAATGCGTCGATAAACAAAGAGGTAAAAGACCCCGGGTTAGGTGTAGCGGTTATGTATCGCACAATCGGCAGTTCGCAGTCGGTGTAGAGCACGCGCTGTCCGCCGATGGACTCAATCTCGTAGTGCTCGTTCTCGGGCGCATAGTAGTGCGTCGTGTCGTTAAGACTCTGCACCGAGATCACCCGAGCGCACTCAGGCGGCAGAACGTAGGCCGCCGCCCACCCGTGAGTATCCTCGGTCGCAAGTTTGCCCGGCGCCATTCTGACCGTCGCGAAGCTCCAATCATGCGACTCTAAAAGAGAACCTAAAGCACGCTGGTAAAACGCCGCACAAGCCGCCGCGTGCTCGCTTCCCTCGGGCGGGTCAAGCGAGATGATCGAGCCGTCCTCACCGATACGAGACAGAGCGAGGTTGCAGATTTGAACTTCACTTGCCATGAAATGCTCCTAAAAAAACGGGCGCACTTGGCGCCCAAAAACATCAGTTGGAGTGACTCAAATGCAACTGACCCGATTATTTAGTTTCCATATAAGCGTTGGAACCTTTCCAGCCGCTCTGCTGTTCCACACCCCATGTGATGACGGTAGACAGAGTTGCTTTAGCGGCGGGCGTGTCGCCGGCCGAACCTTTGGTCGGGATGTAGTAGGCGCGCAGGAAACGCTTTGTGACAGCCGGGACGGGCATATCGAGGATTAAGCCCTCGTCGGGGATGGCGACGTTCGGACCCGTGAGAAGGTCCGTGTACGTGCCGCCCTCGGTATCACACTCCTGAATCTTTACCTGAATGAGTCCTGTGGAACCTGCCTCGACCGTGGTCACTACGTGCAGTACGCCGTTGGAACCCGGGGTCGGGGAGGCCTGACCGAAGTCATAGATGTTGGTGGATGCGGCGGCCGCGGTTACGACTTGGCCGTCGGAGAGTTCATTAAGTTTGTCAACAATCATTCTTTTCTCCTAATTAGGCGTCAAACGGAACCTTGGCCTCGCCAAATTCCAGAGCGTCGCAGATAGCGATAGGGATACCGTCGTACTTGTCAACGTCTTGGCCTGCGACTTCAGAGATACCGTAGCGGACGTTCTTAGCGTGTTTGAACTGTTTCTTAAGGCAGTTCTTGACGGTGCGGTTACAGCAGATCACGAAGCGGCCGCCGTTTGAGAGAGAAGGCATACGGTTAATCGCGTCGGAGAGCAGATCATCAAGGTCAACGGCGCCTGCCTCAGAAGCGTCGGCCTTCAGAGCGGCCTTGGAGATATTGGCGATGCGGACGACATAGCGCCAATCGCGAAGCACGAGGCCCACGTCCCAAGAGAATTTAGTGCGGGTAACGTCGAACTTGCCGCCGTTGGCGTCTTCGGTTGTGCAGATACCCTTGTCTTCGGTCTTCAGACCTGCGGAGGAACCCTTCGGATAGGTCATAAAGAGAGTACGCGGAGAGCAGCACATGACCCAAATGGAGGTCAGGTCGGAGGGCTTGCTGGAAGCAATGGTGCCGCCGCCGTCGATGACGTTTACGGCGTTGTCAGCCGCGGCCTTCTTGCCTGTGGCATAGCGAGCGGTCAGACCGAGAATGGCTTCGGGGTCTTTCTTGTTGTCGCCGTAGAAGATAGCGCGGTCAACTTTCTGATTCATAGCTTCAACGAATGCAAGCTCTTCAGTGAAGCGGAAGTCTTTGTCCCAACCGTTGATCTCAAGAAGCTGAGTATCAACTTCGGCCCAAGCCTCAATGCGGCCGAGAGAGTCTTTGACCTGTTTGGTTGTGGACTTGGACGGCTGGACGCCCCAATTAAGCTTTTTCCATGCAACGGTCGGAAGCCCTGTGCGAACGGTTGTCACGTGTTCCGTGACGCCGTTGGCCTCGATGGTTGTCATGTAGTTACGAAGCTCGCTTGTTTCGTTAAGCGCTTCGATGATGTCGGTATCGACGCGCTTATCGGGGCCCATGCGGGACGCAATATCAGCAAGCGTCGGATTGTATTTTGCGTTAGTGGACATTTCCTCTCCTTCTTGATTACTTCATGTTCGGGGTATTGGGATAGCGGACGAAGGGCTGTGCCTGCGGGCCGTTGCCTGCGCCCACGCCTTGATCTTGCTGAAGCGTCTTGCCGACGCGATAGAAGAGGCGCAGGACTTCGGGGTTGCACCCGAGGCCCGAGACGGCAAGAACCTTCTTTAGCTCAGGCGTGGCGTACTTGTCGTAGGCGAGCTTGGCTACTCCGAGGTTGCAATCGAAGTTGGCGCCTCCGATCTCGGTGTCGGCCTTAGCAGAAGCAATCCATTCATTGGCATACCCTGCGAGTTTCTGCTGAAGATGTGCGGCAACTGCTGGCGTCATGGAGCTGACGAGCTTCTGTGCCTTCTCCTGCGACAGACCCAGCTCACGGGCGGCGGCGCCGAAGTCTTTAGCGGATTCCTCAGAGAGCTTGCCGTAGTCGCCCATATCGAACTCGGCGTAGTGCTCGGGGGCTTCGCTTACCGGCTTGCTATCCTGCGGCGCGGGATTCTCGCCAAACGGATTGGGAAATCCGCCTGCTTCGCCTAACGGGTTAGGCAGACCCTGACCTTCGGTAGTTGCTCCTGCGGGAGCAGGTGTCGGCGCCGGAGTCGGAGTCGGTGCAGGTGTAGCAGCAGGCGCCGGTGTAGGTGCCGGTGCCGGTGCGGGTGTTCCGCCTTCTAAGCCTTCTGCCATTTTTTAATCATCTCCTGTTGCATTAACAAAAACTTGTGCGGGCAAAGCACCTGAATCTCTTCAAGAAGCCGATAGCCCAACTGCTTGCGTCCTTCCGTGAAGGCCATGTCAATTGCCACATCCGCGGCCTTCGGGTTGTAGGTCGAACAGAAGACGCCGCTTTCGCTCATCAAGGACCAAACGAAGCGTCGCCCCTGCTCGGTTGACAACACGGTTTCGAGATCGTTTTTCCTCTCCTGCAAGACCTGTTTAGTCTCACGTTCGAGGTCTTCGCGTTCGCGCTCCCGTGCGTCCCAATCGAACTTTTCAGAATTGTCAACCATCAAAATCTCTTCAAGTATCAGTTAGTAGCCTGTAAACGCCTGCATGATCTGCTCGGGGCTTTGGCCCTGCATACTCATACCCATATTCTTTGCGGCCTGAGTCGCCCCTTGAAGCTGTTCCATAGCCGCGGCCTGCTGTTCGGCCTGCGCTCTTTGTTCGCGGATGACAGCGACCTTCTTGCCCGAGACAATGAAGCGCGGGTCAACACCCAAAGCGTCGGCGTACCACTGCGGCCAAAAGTCAAGATCGACGTTATCCACGATGTCGGGGCGCATTCCCGCGAGGTTGCCGAGCACCGAGAACATACGGTCCACGGAGTTGGTGCTAATGGCTTTCTGAGCCTGAGCGAGGATGGAAATAAACTCGACGTTTAACTGCTGACCCTGCAAGTCTTCGGGAAGCGGCGGCAGAAGGTCTGCCTGTACGAGTTTGTTGAACACGATGTTGATTAAGGGATCGAGCATTTCCGCGTTCAAGCGTTCCAAGACAGGCCCCATCAGCAGCATCTTTTCCTCGTGGCGCTCCGTGACTTCGGTCGCCGTCATGGTCTTGTCGGTGGAGTTGACCATCAGCATGAAGATGTCTCTGTAGAAGGCCTCGTTAATGCGCTGGCGCACGTCCTGAATATCGACAAGGAGAGAGTTCAAGTCGAGATCGACCATGTAGGCAGAGCGGATTTGCTGAGCCTGCTGTGCGTTGGAATACGGAATAACGCCGCCCGGCAGGAACTGCGTACCCATGTTCTTCATTTCACTCGGGATTAAGACGGGCGGGTGGACTTTGTAGTCAATCGCCTGCGACTTGCGGAACTGCATCTGCTGCAACTGACAAAGGTCGCCCAATGCCTCCATGCCGGGAGAGGTTCCGTAGATGTCGCCGCCTGTCACCGACCAACGGGCGCACATAGCGGGAAACTCGGTAAAGCCTGTTTCGCGTAAGACCTTGCCCTTGTCGCCGCTCTTCTCGAAGTACACCGACAAGTACGGCATATTCTTCGCGTCGGTCTTCCTCGGGTCTCGTTCCGTGCGAGGTTCAATTGCATTGATGACTTCAACCCACTCGTCCATCTGCCCGCGGTCGTAGAGGTCCCTGACCGTGCGGCTCACATTCTCAAGGCCGAACTCTTGCACAAGCATAGCGACCGTCATGCGGAACTCTCGGTACACAGTGTTCACGCGGCCTCGGGAGTCGGTCGCGATAGCGAACTCACCGATGGTCAAGGGGTGGCAGTGGATAACTCGGTCGAAGTCGTCGTAGATCAGCGTCGCGGACGTGCCGAAGGCGCCCAATTCCTCATAAGCCATTTGGAGCGCACGGTAGGTGTTGGACTTGTAGAAGACCATCTGCATGAGGGACGTGACCTGCGACATCCACACCTTGACCTCGTAGCTCTCGTCAAGCTCGGGGTTAAACGTCGTCAAGCGGAACCACGGGCGCGCGGGACTAGTCATGCCCGACATCATGCCGCCCGAGAGGGTGCGCAGTGCGCGGGTGCCCGTGCTGTCGAGAATCTTACGAAATGCGGCCTTGCCTCCGCGGTTATTCTCGGTAGGCAGAAAGCGCCCCGCTCGCGGAAGCAGTACCTCGCTGATGTCCTTCCAATGCGACATCCAAGAGGAGCGTTCTTCTTTCAAAGCGTCCCAGCGGCTTTGGACTTTTTCTCTAAGTTCCATGATTAGCCTCCGAGAAGAGAGCCCCCTTTCTGAAGCCGAAGCTGATTTTGGTCAATGCCCTGAGCGCCCGACAACATAGTGGTGCCGAGGTCAGAGCCCGTGTTGGCTTCAAGCAAAGAGCCGATGTCAGCCTGCTTCTGATTTGCACGGTTGTACTGCTCTTTCTGCTGAGCCAACTGCTTGTTGGACTGATCGACCTGCGCGTTAGCCGCGGCGCGCGTTGCCTTGGCCTGACGGTTACTGCTGTAAATGGACGCCGCGGTACTTACGACCGCTGCTCCGACTGCGACTCCGCTCATGCTGAAATCTCCTTCTTTCGGTTTTGTAACTGTTCAAATTCGACGGTGAACTCGCGCTCGGCCTCGTCAACCGTTTTTGCCTGCGTCGCAAAGATCATGGTGATCTCGGTATCCTCTAAGGCCCAAGCCATTTGCTTGCGGTTGATCTCGCCCTCCAAGACGTGATAGCCCTGAAGTTCGTAGACGCGATCTCCCGAGTTAATGCGCACGTGGCCGCTAACAATGAGGAGGGTCGGCACGCGAATGAGCGTTCCCACCGCGGCCGTGCCTGCGGGCATTCGGATGGTGCGGGCGTACATCCCGCCGTGCAGGGAGTGCTCGACGGGGAAGACGTATTCGGGGAAGTTCTGTTTGAGCGCTTCGCCCAGCTCTTCTACTCGACGTATTGCGGCATCCGTTGAGGTCGGTAAAGACAACTCGTTCATGCGGGCACCCAATAGACGTGCCGCAGGTCAGCGTAGCCTTTGGCGATACAGAGCCTCTCAAGTTCACTCTCAGGCGGCGCGCACAGCGCCAAGCCCTTCGCGCCCGCTTCACGGGCGATGTCAGAGGCGGCCCAAAGCAGACGCAGACCCGCGGTACCTTTGCGGTAAGCGCGGCGAAGGTAGAGCGCTTCCATAGTGACCACGGGCATATCGTAGTGGCGGGAGTGCTGAATAAGGACGGCGGCTATGCCGACGATCTTACCTTCAGCGATGACGGCCGCGGTTTTGAGGCTGTCGCCGAAGTCCTCATAGGCTTTCCAATCCACTTTGACGGCGCCGGTCTGAGAGTTGTCGAAGGCTTGCGAATACTCCTCAATGAGTTCGTCAAAGCCCGGGTACGACATAACCTCCTGCGTGCTCAATACCTTCACGTGCATAAAGTTCTCCGTTGTTTTGGGGTATTGTCGGGCGCAGAAAGCTCGTCAAGTATCAGAAGCGGAAATCGAGGGGGTTGTAATCCATGCGAGCCTGAACCACGTGTTGGTTGGTACGCTGATAGTCTTCGGGTGAATATTCCGCGATCAGCATTGAGAATGTGAGACAGAAAGCGTCGGCGATGTCGGGAGAGCTTAAGCCCCGTTTTTTCATGCTCTCTTTGCTTTCGAGCTTGATAGCGCCTGACGGGCGTATCTCGTACTCCGGCGCCACAAGGTCGTGCTTTAAATCCTCGTCCTCGACGAGGCACCCTTTTTTGAGCCACTCTCTCGCACGCCCCCATATCTCGTCTCGCTTGCGGTCGAACTGATCGGAGTCGTCTGCGGCCATAGAAAAGTTAATGCCATAGACTTCCTTGTAACCTGCGTCCAAGAGGATGTCCACGACGCCTGCCCCGACGCCTGTCTCGTCCACGAAACAATAGACTTGCTTAAATCCGAGTTCGTAGCAGTAGGCGATAGCTTTCTTGATCTCGTGGGCAAGCGCTACAACAGACAAGCCGTGGAAAACTCGATAGGGCATTTTGGCGTTTTTGCCGAACCGGAAAAAAATTACGGAGTCGTCGTCACCATACCGCGCCACGTCCACGCCAATAGTCGCAACGGTCGGATGGTCGGTCGGTGCCCGCTTCATAGCTTCTTCAACCGAGAAGGACGGTATGAACTGATTGCTTGCTTGGTTGGGGAACTCGCCTCTCACACGAACCCTGAAGAAGTCGGAGTCTTCGCCGTACTCTTCTCTCCACGCTTCAATCTGCCGCTTATTTGTAATCGCTACGTCGCGAGAGTCCACGTGGCGCGTGTCCCACGCGGCGCTTTTCTTACGGTCGTTAAACGCCGCATAGAACGTACCCGAGGCTCGTGTAGGGTTGCCGAACATGAACATGAAAGGCTCGCCGTCAGTCAGACCGCCTTCTGCCACCTCGAAGATTTTTTCCGAGATACCCGAGGCTTCGTCGAATATGTAGAACGGAGATGAGGACGCGGCGTGCTGACCCGCAAAAGACTCGGAGTTTTCCTCTTTACAAGTCACCGCGTCCACTCGCCAAGTATCGGGCGCTTCCTTTGCACGGATGGAGTCAGCGGTGTACTCGAACATATCGGCGACGACCGAGCGCTTCATCCACTTGTTGATTTCAGCCCACGTCTTGGTCGTAAGCTGGCTTGCAGTCACGGCGGTGACAATGCCCTTGCAGTGTGGGCGCGTCGCCATAAGCCACGTCACAAGAAGCGCGGTAAGGCAGGACTTGCCGATACCGTGGCCCGAGGCGATAGCGATACGCTGAGGCATGACGGCGTTCACACCGTCAAAGCCGCGCTCTCTCACGCCGCGGCCGATGTCCTCCAGCAGTTCGCAGACCCACTTGTCGGGGCCGAAGTCGCAGTGAAACTGAGAGCGCCAAGGCTCAGGCAGACGCACGACCGACATCTCGGGGAGTTCTCCCCATGGGAAAGCCCACATCACGAACCCGAGCGGGTCGTCAAAGAACTCGGCAAGCCGAGTAGCGATCTCTTGTTCAAGGTATTTGTCAGACACGAAAAAGCCCCGGAGGTTAAATTCCGAGGCTATTGTGGTTTATGCGAGGTGGCTCAAGTGTCAGTCTTCGTCGCCGCTGTCCATGACTTCGTCATCCTTTTTGGCCCTAATACCCTTCAATCTCGGGTAGCCCTTCACTGTTCTGCTTTCAAGGCTATATCTGCGCGCGATTGCGTCGATCAACTTGGTCTGCGTATTAAGTCCGCCGTTATCTCCTTTCTCTTCGCAAAACATTTTCCACAAACCGGAAAGCAGCTTCCCGTTGATGTGTCCTTTTTCGTCGAAGACTAAGCATTCGTCAACGAATTTACCCACAAGATCATTGTCCCTTCTGTACTCTTCGACATCTTTACGCACCTCTTCCGGTTTCTTAAGCCCTTCCTTCTGCACCTTAAGCGCACCTTCAATCACCCAATTGAGGACGCCCTCGTACTCAAGAGCAAGCTTCTCACGCAAATGCTCGTCCTTCTTAATGTTCGGGTCTTTCTCAAAATTTCTCGGAAAGTTGATCGAACTAATTCTGCGCCACGTGCCGTCATCACTTTCCCGGATATCAGGGCGATAGTTCGTTGCGATAAACGGCACACCCACAAGTGAGAATCTCTCCTGCTCCACTGCATAAGGGACACGTGCACTGAGCTGGTCGCCGCCCGTGATTCGCTTCATTTGGTGAACGTCGAGTCGACCGCCTTGTCCTGTCTCGGGAAGTTCAATTATTCGGGCACCCTTTAAGTCAATTAAGTCAGTGCGTAGATTTCCGCCTGATCGGTTAGACAAAATAAAAACTTCGGGACTTGCTGTGCGATGGTAGTCTCCAAAAACTTCGCGCAGGACTTCAAGAATTGTTGACTTACCATTACAGCCACCCCCGTAAAGGAACGTTAAATGCCCATGATTCGGTTGTCCGAGTGCCGCCTGTCCAACAAGTTTTTGAAAATACTCTATAACGCTGTCGTGTACTAAACACTCCTTCAAGGTTTGTTTCCAGCGGGGGCATTGAGCGTCTTTTATACAATGAATACGTGTATGTCTACCAATGTAATGCTCGGGCGACGGTGGTAGAAGCTCACCTGTCACGAGATCAATATCCCCGTTACCGACTCCGAAGTAGCGGTTGTTGCTGTCAATTACACCTGCGTCTAAATGCATCTCGTCGTACAGCTTGAAGTTATCGAAAAGTCTTTGTATGCGATTAGCCTTGTTGGAAATGTATTGCTTGTTGTAGCCTCTCACGGCCTTTCCAAGTAAAGTATCGCCTTTATATTTTTCAAGTTGCTCTTCGAGCACCCGTTCCACTACACGTCGAACTAACGCCGCCGAACCGCTTTCAGTTCCTATACACCAATGGCAACCGTCAAAATGCGCCCATCTGTTTTGGGCGTTGATATAACGAACAAGTCCTTTAAGCCGACGCATAACGATAATCGTCATTGCGCCCTCGTCAGTGGCAACTATCTCACTGAGTTGAAAGTTCGGGCAATTCTTAAGCACGGTTCCCATTGTTACGGGATTAGCCCTGTTAGACGAGAAAGTGCCCCACTTTTCACGGGTCTTGCCGGCCTCATACTTTGGAGACTTACTACTCCATTTATCCCAAAGATCACACGCAGAATAAGCTCCGTTAAACTCGAAATGCAGCGCTTGTCCGACGGTAATCCAAGATGTGTAGTCATCAACGCTTAAGGCGCAGTCTTTCAAGGCTTCCTCAGCGTCTTCAAGCGACATTCCTAGGTGATCGGAAAAATTAAAAAGCTCAAAGTCCTCTTCCTTTTCCTTAGCCTTCTCAAGAGCTTCTCCGCTTTCAGCGGGATGTTTGGTCGAAAAGCCTTCGGCTTTAACTAGCTCGTCGAGCTTTTGTTCGATAGCGTCTCGGAACTCAGGCGTTAAAACCGGAAGGTCTTCTACCAACAAAAACTCGGGCGACCCGTTCTCCCATTCATACTCTTTACCCGTGCCCGGATGTATGCCGAAAGCGACAAACTGCTGGTTCTTGCCTCTGAACTCAATCTGCGCCGTTACGCGTTCGTCGTCTTCGATCTTCTCGTATATCGGGGTTCGGCTCGGCGGGAGGTTATGCGTGTTTCGGAAAAGCATTGCAAACTTCGGGCGCTTCCCGTAGCGAGTCGGTATAATGCAGTCAGGATATTGTCGTCTAATGAACTCCTTTATCCCGCTCGCAACATTACCGTTATTGATGTCCGCGTCTATGCAAATAACGTCTTCGCCGCAGATTATGCCAACGCTTCGATCTGCGGCGTTGTCATTTTCGCAGTCTTCCGCTGTAACGATCTTTCTTGTCCAGCCGTTCTCTATCGGATTCTTTCCTCTTCCTGCGATCTTAACGATTCGGTAACCGTTCACAAGAAGGAGGGGTCCTTGGTCTTTGAAGTAATTCATTTATTCTCCTAATGAGGCTTCATAGTCCTCAATGATTTTTTTCACACGTTTTGCTTCGCTTTGCGCGAAAACTTCTATCGCGTGTTCAATCACATAAAACTGTTTCGACGGTTCCTCCACCGTGTATCTGTAGATCGTAGGCAAAGACACTCCCGTCTTCTCGGCAATTGCTTTTGGCGTTACGCCGATTTTCTTTAGAAAAAGAACATTGTCTCTCACAGAAGGCTTCATGGCCCCTCCTAACTTAATTAAATTTTAGTTATATTATCATTGTGAGAGTTTTGAAGTCAATTAGTTATAAGATGTTAATGTTTATGCAAACTTGATATAATTTTTATCAATAAATACCTAAGCAAAACAGGGAGAAAAGCCGTGGAAGTTTTCAGTGTTATTCCGTTCTCAACACGCCTAACGCAGCTTATGCAGGAAAGAAACCTGACCGGCTATCGCCTTGCGAAACTCACCGGATTAAGCCAAGTTGCGATCATGGCCATTGCGAAAGGCGCAACGAAAGACCCCCGCCCCGACAACCTTAGAAAGATCGCAGACGCATTGCAGATACCTTTTCAGGAAATGCTAGAAGGGACTGATCTCGAACCTGACGTTTTTACGAGTAGCAACGACATCGAAGCTCCTCTAAATGAGCCACTTCAAGAAGCATACAAGGTAACATCGGAGACGCTTGCGACACTTGATGTCGAAAACGGATTCAATCCTTTTCACGATAAGGAACTGCTCAGAGAACCCGTTCCGCCGAACTTCGGCGGCTCTAACTTTGCCGTTGTAAGGATGACGCACGCCCTGATGGAGCCTGAGATCAAAGTCGGAGATTGGGTATTCATTGACTTAAACGCTCCGAAACTCACGCAAGAAGAGTTTGACGCGGCGCTAGACGGTCGAGTTTTACTGAAAAAATTTTGCACTCACGCCGAGAAACTAGACGACGGTACGCTGATAGCTGCTTTGGTTAAACCCGTCGGAGGCAGTGAGAGAACGGTAATCGGAAGGAAAATGACCGCGCCCGACGGCTCCCTAAGAATGACCTTCGGAAATCCTCCGAGCGAGCTATCCCCCGTAATCAAAAAATTCCTCGGTCGTGTTGTAGGCATAACGCGGGCATACGTTTCCTCAAGCCGCGGGGAAAACGAACTTTTCTCTTAGCCCACAACCTCGGCTTCAATGATCTTATCTTTCGCTTCCCGCAGACGGCGCCGGGCGTCGATAATGGCCTGAGCGCGGGAGTCTGCGACTTCCACTTTCACGGCGTCGCCGTAACGGTCGGGCGCCCTTCTTTTCAGAATGTCAATCGTGGCCTGCACCGCGAGCTTGCGGGCAAACACATTGTCGGCGGTTTTAGTCACCGTAACCTGTCTGCCGTCGGCTAAAGTCGTCACAACCTCGTCAACCGTTATAAACGGCTTATGAGCGATTTCCAGCGCTCGGTCGGCTAAGGCATCGCACCCGACATACATCGCCTCTTCTAGGCGCATTTTGAGGCCTTCCTGACGATTTTTTCGATAGGTGTACTGACTCCTTGTTACGCCGGCGGCGTCGAGCCACCTCTGAAGCACGCCGCCCGAAGAGAGAAAATCGCAAAGGTGCCGGATACGAGATTCGCATAAAACATCCCCGTCTTCCGCGGGCGGAATATCACGCGGCACCAATCCCAGCTCGGGCATTACCATCTCTCGGAGTGCGACTCTGCCCTCGCGATTGCGGAGCGACTTATCCGGTTTCTTGGAGCGGCAGACATTCTGCGCGGCTTTTTCTTGGGTTGTCGGCGGCTTCCATTCCCTGACGCTGGCGCCGGTCTTTGTTTTTACTTCCCGCATTCGATTTCCTTCCTTTTCCAAGACATCGGGGGCTGGCTTCTGCGCACACCGCGGATGTAGGAGCGCACGGTGGATTCCGACATTTCCATTTTGTCTGCGATCTCTCGGGTTGTCATCCCCGTGGTTCGGAGCATAAGCACGTGTTCGACATCGGCGTCGGTGAACTTTGCGCGGGGATGTCCGCTGCCGATTCGCCGCCCTTTGTCGTTGTAGGCAATATCGACGTAGATCTTCATTTTCTCTTGGGATTTCATACCGTTACGTGTGATTGTAAAACGGTTTTTCACAAAATGTAAAAATTTTTGGAGGCGAGTGTTACTGTCTCTTATACACATCTCCGAGCCCACGAGACGCGTAGTAATCTCGTA
>ENA-OYYK01000832-OYYK01000832.1-human-gut-metagenome-genome-assembly--contig:-NODE-832-length-19476-cov-10.977190_pt1 | contig 19476 bp, 19 predicted proteins | sample MGYA00243247_ERZ653443 | MGnify/ENA primary metagenome ERZ653443 (study PRJEB26926, sample SAMN06165010) | human gut metagenome | biome: ENVO:00009003; feature: ENVO:2100002; material: ENVO:00002003... | reverse complement strand
GCGCTGCCTCTGGACTCCGCAAGGGGCAATTGCCCCTTGACCCCTTTTCGCGATTCAGTTGGTGACTTCTCCATACTGTGTCCGCGTGGGAGTGCAGGGATTTTGGCAGGACAAAGCCGCCCCTGCGGTTGGCAGGGACGGTCTTGCCCATGAAAATTACTTCTCGTCGAGGCACGCAACGCCGGGCAGCGTCTTGCCTTCGAGGTATTCCAGCGAAGCGCCGCCGCCAGTGGAGATGTGGGTCATCTTGTCGCCCAGACCCATCTGTTCCACAGCCGCCGCAGAGTCGCCGCCGCCGATGATGGTCACCGCATCGGAATCCGCCATTGCCTGCGCAACCGCCAGCGTACCAGCCGCCAACGTCGGGTTCTCGAACACGCCCATCGGGCCATTCCACACAACCGTCTTGGCGGACTTCACAGCCGCCGCGAACAGCTCACGGCTCTTCGGGCCAATATCGCAGCCTTCCATGTCCGCCGGAATCGCGTCCGCATCGACGGTCACGGTGTCAACCGGCGCGTCAATCGGGTTCGGGAAGTCCTTGATGCACACGGTGTCAACCGGCAGCAGGAGCTGAACGCCCTTTTCCGCAGCCTTCGCCATCATGTCCTTGCAGTAATCAATTTTGGTTTCGTCCAGCAGGGACTTGCCGATTTCATAGCCCTTCGCCTTCAGGAAGGTGAACGCCATGCCACCGCCGATAATCAGCGTATCAACCTTTTCCAGCAGGTTGTTGATGACATTCAGCTTGTCCTCAATCTTTGCGCCGCCCAGCACCGCGACGAACGGACGATCCGCATTTTCCAGCGCCTTGCCCATCACGGCGAGTTCCTTGCCGATCAGATAGCCTGCCACGCACGGGGACAGGAACTTCGTCACGCCCTCGGTGGAGCAGTGCGCGCGGTGGCAGGAGCCGAACGCGTCATCCACATAGCAGTCCGCCAGGGAAGCCAGTTCCTTGGAGAACTCCTCGACGTTCTTGGTTTCTTCCTTGCGGAAGCGGGTGTTCTGCAGCAGCACGACGTCGCCGTCCTTCATCGCCGCCACAGCAGCCTTTGCGTTGTCGCCGACCACCGTGTCGTCATTGGCGAACACGACGGGCTGACCCAGCAGTTCGCCCAGGCGAACCGCCACGGGTGCCAGAGAGAACTTCTCTTCCGGGCCGTTCTTCGGCTTGCCCAGATGGCTGCACAGGATGACCTTGCCGCCGTCAGCGATCAGCTTCTTGATGGTAGGAAGCGCGGCCACGATGCGCTTGTCGTTGGTGATCTTGCCGTCCTTCATGGGGACGTTGAAGTCACAGCGAACCAGCACCTTCTTGCCAGAAACCTTGATGTCGTCAATCGTTTTCTTAGCCATTGTTGATGCACACTCCTTCAAGATTGCTCTTTTGGTTGCTTGTATTTGAAACGTCATTCACGCTTCGGTGTCTGACGAACAACCCGTATTTGTTTTGAGGATGGCAAGCATCTGCTTTGCCGCACCCTCATCCGTCACCAGCAGCGTATGCGCATCATGCCGCAGGACGGAGATGATGGCTTCCGCCTTCTTTGCGCCCGCCGCGACCGCAATCATGCGGCAGTCTGGCGTCAGACGCGCCAAATCGACGCACACACCGGATGATTTCAGCAGGCACTGCCCATCCCGGTCGTAATACGCGCCGAAGGACTCCCCGACCGCGCCTTTCTTCATCAGCAGGCGCACCTGCTCCACGGGCAGGCGACTCATCGTCTCCTGCGCGCAGCCAATGCCGTGCAGGATGATGTCCGCACGCTGGATTCGCTCCATCGTCTCGCGGATTTCAGGCAGCCGCAGCATTTCCTGCTTCGCCTGCTCGTCCATGTGGTCTGGCAGATGCAGCAGCCGATGATGTCCGCCGAGCCGCTGGGCGATTTCCGCCGCCAGCGTGTTCGCCTGCGTTTCCACTTCACGCCCGAAGCCGCCCTGTGCAGGAACGACCATGACGTTCATGGGAGCGCTGCTCTGCATGGCGTGTGCCGTCGCCGCGATGGTCGAACCGCCCGTGACTGCCAGCGTCGACCCGGAATGCAGCAATTGCCGCACGCCCTGCGCCGCCAGCCGCCCCACGTCGGACAGTACACGCACATCCGCATCAGCATCCCCCGGCGCAACGAAAACGGTTTTCACCGGCAGAACCTGCATCAGCGCCGTTTCCAGCGCAGTCAGGCCCTGCGTCTGCCGGGCGAAGCTGCGGGCACTTTCCAGCCAGCGTGACGCATTCGGCGTCGGATTCATCCCGGCTTTGTCCAGCGTAATCAGGCCAGCATCGCGGAGCTTCTCCACGTCCGCGCGCACTTCCCGTTCCGCCAGATTCAGCCGGAGCGCCAATTGCCGCCGCCCAACCGGGGGTGATTCCGCAATCGCCGTCAGCACCATGGCACGGCGCGCCATTGCTTCCGCCATCTCCGGCGCAATCGCCTGCATCAGCGCCACAAAATCCTCCGCCATGCCATTCCGCCCCTTCCGGCTCGTCAGAAAATCCCCAATGTCTATCATACCACGTTCGGCACGAAATGGCAAGATTGTTTTTCCGCTTCCGCATACACTCTTCTTACAAAGGAGGAGATTTGTATGTGGATTTTGCTTCCCGCTTTCGTTTTGACGCTGCTGCTCTGCCGCTGCTATCGCCCCGGCACTTGGGGCGCGCGGCTGCTGAACTGCTGGACGTTTGGCACAGTGCTGTTGATGGCGTGGAATCTGCTGCCCTTGCCGCACGTCGGCATCAATCCGATTTCATCGTTGTTGACAGGCGCGCTGGGCATTTCAGGGCTGCCCCTGACGGTGTTTCTGAATATGATGCCGTAATCAGCAGCAGACGATTTCGATGCCCGCCATGGCTTCATCAATCAGCCCATCGATGTCGAGCTTGCTCTCGCCTTCGAGAATTTTCTCCATCTTCGGGTGCGTCGCGGGATGGCGCGGCGTAAAGACCGTGCAGCAGTCCTCGTAGGGCAGGCTGGACGTCTCGAACGTGCCGATTTTTTCACTCACGGCGATAATTTCTTCCTTGTCAAAGCCAATCAGCGGGCGGAAAACAGGCATATTCACCACCATATCGGTCGTACCGAGCGCCGTCATCGTCTGGCTGGCGACCTGCCCGACCGATTCGCCGGTAATCAGCGCCTCGCTGTTCTCCTGACGCGCCACCTTTTCGGCAATGCGCATCATGAAGCGGCGCATGATGAGCGTCGTGTACTCCTCGGGGCACTTTTCGTGGATTTCCATCTGGATTTTGGTGAACGGCACGATGTGGACGCGGATGCCGCAGCAGCTTTCGGACAAAATGCGCGCCAAATCCAGCACCTTTTCCTTCGCACGGTCAGACGTGTATGGATAAGAGTGGAAATGCACCGCGTTGATATGCACGCCGCGCTTGGCAATCATCCACCCCGCGACCGGGCTGTCAATGCCGCCGGACAGCAGCAGCGTCGCGCGGCCGTTCGTGCCGACGGGCATACCGCCGACCGCCGGAATCACCTTCACATACAGGTACGCCATGTCGCGGATTTCCACGTTCATGGTGTGCTGGGGCTTCTTCACATCCACAGACAGGTTCTTGTTCGCCGTCAGGATGCGGTGTCCCATTTCGATGTTGATGGCGGGCGAATCCATGAAGTAGTTCTTGTCCGAGCGGCGCGCCGTCACGCGGAACGTGCCGGACAAATCCGCCATCATGGCAACCGCCTGATTGCAGAGGGCGTCAAAGTCGTCTTTGGGCATTTCGACCGCCGGGCAGACGCTGTGCACGCCGAACACCTTCGTCACGCGGCGGATGCACTCATCCAAATCGTCAAAATCCGACACGAGAATGCGTCCGTCGTGCAGCAGCACCGTCGCGCTGAGGTCTTTCACGGCGTACTTGATGCGCTTGACCAGCGCGCGCATAAAAAGCGGGCGATTCTGCCCCTTCAGGAAAATCTCGCCATAACGGACGAGCAGCAAATTGCGCACAGGAATTTCTCTCCTTAATATGTAGATTATCGTCTGACGTAGGCTTTCAGCAGGTCATAGTGCTTCTTGACGCACTGCGCGACATCATCCATTTCCGCCTCGGTATTGTCCGGGCAGAGACTGAATCGCAGCGTGCAGTCCGCTTCCGCCGGGGACAAGCCCATCGCCGTCAGCACGCCGGACACCTTCTGTTTATGCGCAGCGCACGCCGAACCCGCACTGACATAGATGCCGTCGCCTTCCAGCGCGAACAGCATTGTCTGGCTCCGCACAGGCGACAGGCTGACGCTCAAAATGTGCGGCGCGCAGAGCGGGTCATCCAGTGCGGGGCCGTTGCGCTTTGCCGCGGGAATCGCCTCCTGCAAGTCCGTCAGCAGGCGGGTTTTCAGCGCCATCATTTTCTCTGCCGCGCCCTGCGGATAAGTGCGAACCGCCTCGCCCAGCCCAATGATGCCGGGAACGTTTTCCGTGCCGGAGCGCAGGTTGTCCTCCTGCCCGCCGCCGAAGACGATGGGCGACAGCTTGTGATCCTTGCGGAAAATCAAGCCGCCGATGCCCTTGCTGGCATGAATCTTATGCCCGGAAAAGGCGTAGGACTGGATTTTGAGCGCATTAAAATTGAGCGGCACACGCAGAAAGCCCTGCACGCCGTCCACATGAATGGCGGCATTCGGCGCAAGGCGGTCGCGCAGCGCGGCGACTTCCGCAATGGGCTGCACCGCGCCGACCTCGTTGTTGACCTGCATGAGCGTAATCAGGTGGACATCCTCGCCCAGCAAGCCTTCCAGCGCGGGCAGATCCACCACGCCGCGGCGATCGACTGGAATCGGCACAACCTTGTGCCCCATGTGTTCGGCTTCCTGTGCGCAGTTCAGCACCGCCGGATGCTCCACGGACAGCATCAGCACCCGCCCCGGCTTATGCTTCGTGCGCAAATGCCCCAGAATGGCGATATTGTCCGCCTCCGTGCCGCCAGAGGTGAACACCATGCGCTGGTTCGCCGCGCCTGCCGCTTTTAGGCAGATTTCACGCGCATTCTCGACGGCTTTCTCCGCATCCATGGCCGGGCGGTACAGCGCCGACGGGTTGTACCAGCCATTTTCCAGCGCGTCCATCATCGCGGCAATCACCGCGGCGGAGGGCTTCGTCGTCGCGCTGTTATCCAGATAGATGGTTTTCACGGTCAATTCTCCTGATACGCGCCGAAGGGCAGATAGTGGCGGATGTTATCCACCATGGCTTTGCTCGGCTCAAACACAATCAGGGACTTCTTGCCGTCCTTGGAGAAAGCGAAATAGTACAGCTCCGCGTCGCGATTGAGGAACCAGCGCAGCTGCTTCACGCCCGGTGCGGACACATGCCGATGGAAACTGCCGCTGGCAACCTTGCCGAACGCATCCACCTTTGCCACGTTCAGGCTGCCCAGCGCCTTGCGCTTGCGGTTGTTGAACACCTGTGCGAAATCCATGGAGCCGTTGGTGAACGTGTAGTCGTACTCCGTGCGCAGGCGGTCATGGAAGAAGAAAATGTACACCGCAATGCCCGTGAACACCAGCGTCATCACCAGCATCGAGATGCTGAAGCTGTAAAACATGACGTTCAGGTACATGAACGCCAGAATCGCGGACACAATCATCACGACCCACGACGCGTAGTACAGTACCTCTTCCGCCGCGCGGTGGTGTTTGCTTACAGATTCCTCCAGAAAACGATCCATTTGCGTAAATCCTCCTCAAATCACATAAACAGCAGGAACAGCCCTGCCGTCAGAAGCCCCACAATCACGCCGCCGATGACCTCGACATGCGTATGCCCGACCAATTCCTTCAGTTCCTCATCCGTGATACTTTCGCCATTGACGAACATCTTCTGCACGATTTCGTTGATGATAACCGCCTGCTTGCCCGTCTCGCGGCGGACGCCCGTCGCATCGTACATGACAATCGCCGCCATCGTGAAAGACAGGGCGAAAATCGCGCTGTCGAAGCCCTGCGTCGCGCCAATCATCAGCGTCAGGGAGACGACGAACGCCGTATGGCTCGACGGCATTCCCCCGCTGCCGAAAAAGCGGTGCCAGTCCCATTTCTTTTCGACCAGATAGTACGTCGGAATTTTGAGTGCCTGCGCCACGAACCACGCCGTGATGCAGCACAGCAGCACCTGATTGCTGAAAAGCCCCAGAATGTTGTGTAGTTCCATTTATTTCCGCTTCCCTTTTGATGAATGATAAATCAATCCGGCGCAAGCGCACGAATCCTGTCTCTTATTGTACTCTGTTCAGGGTGCTTTGTGCAAGGGTTTGCAAAAATTTCATATCTCCGCCGATTTTCGCTGCCGCATCCACCGCCAAGGCCGTTTCCCGTGCCGCGTCCTCGCGCGTGCCCTCAATGCCGCGAATGGCAATCCACGTCAGCTTCTCTTCCGCGACGTCCTTGCCAACGCTCTTGCCCAGCGCTTCCTCCGTACCGATGACGTCCAGCAGGTCATCCACCATCTGGAACGCCATGCCGAGGTGCTGCCCGTACTCGCAGCCATATTGCACCTGATCCTGCGTCGCGCCCGCCAGCAGCAGGCCCGCCTCCACGGGGGCAGTCAGCAGATCCGCCGTTTTGTGCAGGTGGATGTAGCGCACCTTGTCCGCCGTCGGCTTCGCGCCCTCGCTGGTTACATCCATCGTCTGCCCAGCAACCATGCCCGTTACACCCGCGTGGCGCGCAATCGCTTCCATCGCCAGCACGCCAGAGCAATCCCCCACCTTCGCCAGCTTCGCAGCCTGACGCGCCATCAGCTCCATTGCCGCCGACAGCAGCCCATCGCCCGCCAGAATAGCCACGTCCTCGCCGAACTTGCGGTGATTCGTCAACTGACCGCGCCGCAGGTCATCGTTGTCCATGGCGGGCAGGTCGTCGTGAATCAGGCTGTATGTGTGAATCATTTCCAGCGCACAGGCAAACGGCAGCGCCTTCCCCGTATCACCGCCGATGGCTTCGCACGACGCCAGCAGCAGCACTGCGCGAAGCCGCTTGCCGCCCGCCAGCAGAGAATACTCCATCGCCGTCAGCAGAATATCCGGGATTTCGCCGAGCGACCGCAGCTGCCCCGAAAGCGCCTCTTCGACCTGCTTGCGGTATTCCGCGTATGTCTTCATTGCTGTTCCTCCATCGGCACCTCGATGTCCTCGCCGCTTTGCTGCCGCAGTACCGTCAAGCGCTGCTGTGCCGCCGTCAGCTCCTTTTCGAGGGCGTTCAGCGCATTCAGCCCCGCTTCGTACTGCTGCATGGCTTCCTCTAAGGGCATTTCGCCGCTCTCCATCTTTGCAATCAGTGCTTCCACCTGTTGAAGCCGTTCTTCAAACGTCAGCTTCTTTTTCGCTGCCATAAGCACCCTCCTTATTGGGCTGCATGACCCGCATTTCGCCATCCCGGAAACGAATCGTCATCTGCGGATGCGTCCGCGCTGCTTCCCGGTCAGGCAGCACCCTGCCGCCGTCCAGCACCAGCGCATAGCCGCGCTCCAGCACCGCCTCCGGGTTCAGCGCCTGCAAATGCAGCTTCTGCCGATGCAGCCGCTCCATTTTCCGCTGCAAATTCTGCTCCGCCGCGCCGTCCAGCCGAATCCGCGCCATCCCCAATCGCGGGGTCAGCGCCGAAATCCGCTGCGACATTTGATGCTCCAGCCGCATTTTTGCGCCGCCGAGCCGCTTCTCCAGCGCCGTCAAGCGTTGGTTCGGGTCGCACGCCGCCAGCCGCTTTTCCAGCGTCATCAGCGCCAGACGCGTTTCCTGCAAGTGCTGCGAAAGCGCCGTCTGCAAGTGCTGCCGCATTCCATCCAGCCCCGCGAGAATTTCCCGCAAGTCCGGTACCGCCATTTCCGCCGCGTTTGACGGTGTGGCGGCACGCCTGTCCGCCACAAAATCCGCAATCGTGAAGTCGGTTTCATGCCCAACCGCGCTGATAACGGGAATCGGGCAGTCATAAATCGCGCGCGCCACAATTTCCTCGTTGAACGCCCACAAATCCTCCATCGAGCCGCCGCCGCGCCCGACGATGACGACCTCGACCTCCGGGATTTTCGCCGCGCGCCGAATGCCCTGCGCGATGCTCTCCGCCGCCCCTGCGCCCTGCACCTGAACCGGCACCAGCACCAGCGGCACGCCGGGATCACGCGCCCGCGACACCATGCAGATATCGTGCAGCACCGCGCCTGTTTCCGACGTCACGACCGCGATTTTCTTCGGGCGATACGGCAAGCGCCGCTTGTGCTCCTCGTCGAACAGTCCCTCCGCCGCCAAACGGTTTTTCAGCGCCTCGAACTGCTGGTACAGCGTGCCGATGCCGTCCGGACGCATACTGTCGCAAGTGATTTGGTAGCTGCCGCCCTCGCTGTACAGCCCGACCTGCCCGCTGACGATGACGGACATGCCGTCCATCGGGCGAATCGACATGCGCATCGCGTTCTGGCGGAACATGACCGCCGCGATTCGGCACCGCTCGTCCTTGAGGGTAAAGTACCAATGCCCGGACGAATGGCGCTTGAAGTTGCTGATTTCCCCGCGCAAACGGACTTTGCGAAGCGCCGGCTCGTTTTGCAGCAGCTGCCGGACGTACTCGTTGACCTCGCTGACCTCCAGAACCCACTCCGACATGGCGCTTTCACTTCCTACTTGTATCGGCTTATTTTGCCGTCTGCTTCTCCGCCGCTTCCACCGTGTTTTCCAGCAGCTCGACAATTGTCATTTTGCCCACGCCGCCGGGGACAGGCGTGATGTAGCCCGCAACGTCCGCCACATCAGGCATCACGTCGCCGACGACCTTGCCGTTCACGCGGTTGATACCCACGTCGATGACGACCACGCCGGGCTTGACCATGCTCTTGGTGATGAACCCCGGCTTGCCGACCGCCGCGACGAGAATATCCGCATTGCGCGTGTGCTGGGCGAGGTTCACCGTGTGGCTGTGGCAGATGGTGACGGTGCAGTTCGCTTGCAGCAGCAGCATTGCCATCGGCTTGCCGACGATGTTGCTCCGTCCGACGACGACTGCTTCTTTGCCGTCAAGGTCAATCCCCGTGCGGCGGATCATCTCCATTGCGCCCTTGGGCGTGCACGCAACCACGCCCGGCTGTCCGCTCATCATCCGCCCCGCGTTGAGCAGGTGGAAGCCGTCCACATCCTTTTCCGGCGCGATAACCGCCAGCGCTGCCGCCTCATCGAGGTGTTTCGGCAGGGGCAGCTGCACCAGAATACCGTGGATGGTGTCGTCCGCGTTCAGACGGGCTATCAGCTTCTCCAGTTCGTCCTGCGTTGTCGTTTCGGGCAGATTGATGGTCACGGAGTGAATGCCGACCTGATCACACCCGACGCTCTTGTTGCGCACATAAATCTGGCTGGCGGGGTCTGCGCCGACGAGAATCACCGCCAATCCCGGTGTGACGCCCTTTTCGCGCAGGCGCGCCACCCGCTGTGCAATTGCCCCGCGAAGCTCCGCTGAAATCGCCTTACCGTCCAGTATCTGTGCTGCCATATTCAATCTCCTTCAGCGTTTGCTGTTCGCGCCATTTTCTTGCGCCAATGAGCGCCACGCCGACCGCGTTGTCCCCGGAATACTCTGGGCGGCCGAAATGCACGCGCAAATCCGGCTGACGCTTGGCAGTCCGCTGCGTCACCAGCTCCCGAAAGAGCCGCGAGGACGCAACACCGCCCGCAATCAGCACCTGACGAATGCCCGTCTGCTGGGATGCCGCCGTCACCATGCGCGAAACTGTCCGCGCCAGCAGGTCGTATACCTCGCGGGCAATGTCCTCCTTGGGCATCGTCCCCTGCGAAATCCAGCGCTGCACCTGCGTTTCCGCGCCGGACAAGTGGCAGTACAGCCCGCCATCCGCCATAGCGACCGGCAGCAGCGCCCTCGCCGTGCCGCGCACCGCCAGCTCCTCCAAATGCGGTCCCGCCGGAAACGGCAGCCCCAGCGCCACGCCCGTGCGGTCAACTACCTGCCCCGCATGGAGGTCAAGCGTCCCGCCAAGCAGCGTCAGGCAGTCATCCACCAGCGACAGCACCTCGGTCGTGCCACCGGAAAGGTGCACTGCCAGCAAATCGCCCGCCGCCACGCCGCTATCCACCTTCGCGGCTTCCACATGCCCGCGCTGGTGCGTCGTAGCAAAACAGGGAACGCGAAGCAGAGCCGCCAGACTGCGGCCCTGTGCGTCCCCTGCTTGAAACACGGGCATATACGACGCTTCCTCATCCCGTGGACGGCGGGAAGCGCACACCGCGACGATTTCGCAATCCGTCAAATACGCCGACAATTCCTCAATCAGCCCCGGCAGCTGACGGACATGCGTGAACACCGCCTCCGACTGCCGCAGTCCGCGCTGTCCCTGCGGAACAGGCAGCAGCTTGCGGCAGCTCGCAATCACATTGCCCTCCGCGGTTACGGCAGCAGCGGACGTGGTGTAGCAGCTTGTGTCAAGCCCGACAACGACGCGCCTCACGGGTTTTCCGCCTGCTTTCTGCGCAGAATCGTACCCAGTACGCCGTTGACGAAGCGGCCGCTCGTCGGCTCGGAGAAGCGGTTGGCGAGGTTGACTGCCTCGTTGATGGCGACCGGACCGGGGATTCCCTCCTCGTAGAGGATTTCCCACGCAGCCATGCGCAGGATGGTCAAATCCACATGCGGCATCCGGCTGATTTCCCAGCGCGGACTGGCAGCCTGAATCGCTTCATCCAGCTCGTCGAGGTGCGCCAAGACGCCGTCGAGCACCTTGGTGATGTACGCCCGGTCGGATTCGCTCGGCTCGTTCTCCGAAATGCTGTCCACACCGGGCAGCCCTTCCTTGCGCAGCGCCTCATACACCATTTGCAGCGTCTCTTCGCCGCCTTCCCCGCCCGCCATATGTTCAAAAATCATCTGCATGACCGCCGCACGCGCAGTCGTCCGTGCCATATTGTTTTTCTCTCCTATTCCACACTAAAAATGCGTATTGTTGTTATTCTGCTGATTTTTCGCCGTCGTCTGCCGCGTCCACCGTTTCCCCGGCGGATTCTTCTGCCGCAGCTGCTTCTTCCGCCGATGCTTCCGTTTCCTCCGGGGCATCCTCGGCAGTCTCGACTTCATCCGCTTCGGGCGCTTCTGTCACCTCCGGCGGCGCGGGCACAAACGCGGGCTGCTCCGGCGTGCCGAACAGGCGCTGATGCAGCGGACGTTCGTCGTCCTCGTCATCCTCCGGGGAAATGAACGTGTCCGGCACTTTCGGCTTCTGCTCCGGCTCGGTCGCGGGAATCGCAACAGGCTGTGCCGGGGGCGTAACCATCGGCTTTTCCGCCGTTTCCTCCGCCGACGGCAGAGGCGTCACGTCCTGCACCTCGTAGGTGGACGCAACCGGAATGCTTGCGTCGTTCTCCACCATCACGCGGATTTTGTACACATCCACACCCGTGCACGCCGTCACATACTGCTTAATCTGCTTTTGCAGCGCCCCGACGGACAGCGGGATATTCACACCCGCCGCCTGAATAATGTGCAAGCCAATCGCAATGCCGTCGCGGCACTCCTCGACCGTGATGTCCGCCTTGGCAATCGCCTCATGCTTGTCGATGCAGGTGCGAATCAGCCCCTCGATAGCGCGAATTGACACCCCGATGGAGCCATTCTCATTCTTCTGCATCACATAGCCGCGCTGGCTCGCCGTGCGGTGCGGGAACACGCGCCACAGGCACATAAGCGCCAGCACCAATGCCAGCACCGCCACGGCGATACACGCCATGCCGCCCCATACGCCGCTGCCTTGCAGCCACGCCGTCAGTCGAATCAGCTGCCACTGTTCACCCCGCACGGCTTCCACGCCGACCAGCGCTGTTTCAGCAGAGAGCGCCAGCAGCACCAAAAAGGACAAAATCATCACCGCAATATCGCTCACACGACGCTTCATTCCCGGTTCGCTCCTTTCGTTTCCTTCGCTTGCCGTTTTCGCTTTTACATTGGATAGCAACTTCAAAACCGGCAAGGCAAACACCCTGCCGGCAGTATGAAGGCATCAGTTCTCCTCGCCCTCTTCTTCAGGCACTTCCACGGAATCTTCCGCCGCTTTTTCCTCGCTCTCAGGGGCTTCCACCAGCGGCGTTTCCTTCTTGTCCTCTGCCAGCGCCTTCTTTGCACCGGCGTTCAGCGCGTTGTTCTCTTTTTCAAAGCTGACGCCCTGCACATGCACATCCACGCGCACCACATGCAGGTTCGTCATCGTCTCAATCGCCTTGCGGACGCTTTCCTGCGCGTCATACGCCGCCTTCTGGATGGGCGTACCGTACTCCATGACGACATACAAATCCACGCTGGCTTCTTCGGTGCCGATTTCCACCTTCACGCCCTTGGTCACGGCGCGGTTCTTGCCCAGCAGATTGCCGGAGACATTGCACATACCCGCAATGCCCTCCACCTCGCTGGCGGCGACGCCCGCAATAATCGCGACCACTTCATTGGCGTAGGTGATGCTGCTCCCCTGCTCGGTATCCACATCGACATTCACGGGCAGATTATCCTTCTTCAGCGCCATAACGAAATGCACCTCCTAATTTCAATCCAAACTCCTGCGCACAAAAAGCACATGATTTCGCGCAGGAAATGGCAAAACGCAGTCTACCGACTTTGTTTCATCCCATTATACCATAGTTTTGCCGGATTGACAAGCGTTCAATCCGGGTTTCTTCCCGTTCGGCAGAAAAAAGGCGGACGAGGATTGTTTCCTCATCCGCGTGCGGATTATTCTTCGACTTTCGTGCAGGCGATATGCAGTTCATCCAGCTGCTTCTGATCCACCTTGCCGGGTGCGCCCATCATCACGTCCTGCGCGTTCTTGTTCATCGGGAACGGGATGACTTCGCGAATCGTCTCCGCGCCCGCCAGCAGCATCACCATGCGGTCAACACCGGGAGCAATGCCCGCGTGCGGCGGCGCGCCGTAGCAGAAGGCGTTGTACATCGCCGGGAACTTCGCCTTCACATCCTCTTCGCCCAGGCGGACGAGTTTGAACGCTTCAATCATGATTTCCGGGTCATGGTTGCGGACAGCGCCGGAGGACAGTTCCACGCCGTTGCAGACCAAGTCGTACTGGTACGCCGTGATGGTCAGCGGGTCAACCTCGCCCGCCGCCGCCTTTTGCAGAATCTCCAGACCGCCGTTAGGCATGGAGAAGGGGTTATGGCAGAATTCGAGTTCGCCGGATTCTTCTCCGATTTCGTACATCGGGAAATCGACAATCCAGCAGAATTCGTACTTTTCGCGGTCGATATGCGCCGGGCAGAGATCAGCGACCAGACGGCGCAGCACACCCGCGGTCTTTTGCGCCGCCAGCTTCTTGCCGCAGGTCAGGCCAACGAACGTGTTCGGCTTCAGACCCAGCTTTTCGACCAGTTCATCCTTCTGCTCCTTGACGAACTTCGCAATACCGCCGGCGATTTCGCCCTTCTCGTCGAGTTTGAACCAGTAGACCTTATTCGCCGTCACCACCTCGACATCCGCGCAGAGCTTGTCAATCTGCTTGCGGGTCGCGGTCATGTCGCTGACGACAACCGCCTTGACGGTGTTGCCCTCAAAGGGCTGGAAGCCGCAGCCGCCGATGAGGTCGGTCACATCCTGCACTTCCAGATCAATGCGCAGGTCGGGCTTGTCCGAGCCGTAGCGCTCCATCGCGTCGTTGTAGGCAATGCGCTTGAAGGGCGCGCTAGACGCGGTGTTGTATGTGCCGTACTTGGCGAAAATGGGCGGCAGCACATCTTCAAGGACGCTGAACACATCCTCCTGCGTCGCGAACGCCATTTCCATATCCAGCTGATAGAACTCGCCCGGGCTGCGGTCGCCGCGCGCATCTTCGTCGCGGAAGCAGGGGGCAATCTGGAAGTAGCGGTCGAAGCCGGAGGTCATCAGCAGCTGCTTGAACTGCTGGGGCGCCTGCGGCAGGGCGTAGAACATGCCCGGATGCTTACGCGCCGGAACGAGGTAATCGCGCGCGCCCTCAGGGGACGAAGCCGTCAGGATAGGCGTGGTGATTTCAAGGAAGCCATGCTCGTTCATCGCCTGACGCAGGGCGGTGACGACGTTGCAGCGCATGACGATGTTCTTCTTCACATCGGGGTTGCGCAGGTCGAGATAGCGGTACTTCAGGCGGATGCTCTCGTCCGCCTCGCGGGAGCGGTTAATCTGGAACGGCAGCTCATTGTAGCGGCAGCGCCCCAGCACGTCGATTTTCTCCGGCTCGACTTCAATGTCGCCCGTGGGAATTTTCGGATTCTTGTTGTCGCGTTCGCGCACGATGCCGGTCACGGAGATGACGCTCTCCTTGTTGAGGCTGCGGATGATTTTCATCTGCTCCTCATCATCAATAACGACCTGCGTCGTGCCGTAGAAATCGCGCAGGATGACGAACGCGAGGTTCGCGCTGACGATGCGCACGCTATCCATCCAGCCGGACAGCTGCACGCGCTTACCCGCGTCCGACAGCCGCAGTTCGTCGCATGTATGGGTACGGTTCTGCATATTTGCAGCTCCTTTCTTAGTGGCGAAAGGGAGACGCGAGGGGCGCTGCCCCTCGACCCCGCCAAAGGGTCTTCGACCCTCTGGACTCCCGTTTTCGCGATTGAGTTGGTGACTTTTTCTTACTTCTTCCGCGTGTTGATTGGGGGAGACGCAAGGGCGCTGCCCTTGACCTGCCAAAGGGTCTTCGACCCTCTGGACTCCCGTTCGCGCGATTGAATTGGTGACTTTTTCTTGCTTCTTCCGCGTGCTGATTGGGGGAACGGCGAAGCTGCGCTTCGTGGGTTAACCCAGCATGTTGCGGATGCCGTCGGCGATATTATCCAGCGCGATGGTCTGCTCTTCCTTCGTCGCCATGTTCTTGACCTTCACCACGCCGCTGGCGATTTCCTCGTCGCCCAGCGTCGCCGTCAGCGTTGCGCCCATCTTGTTGGCATACTTGAACTGCGCCTTCAGGCTACGTCCGGTATGATCCATATCTGCCTTCAAGCCCGCGTCGCGCAGTTTCTGCACCAGCGAGAACGCCTCCACCTGATGCGCGCCCATGTAGGTGACGAACACATCGTAGAGCGTCGGCTTCGGGATGACCACGCCTTCGCTGTCCAGCAGCATCAGCACGCGCTCGATGCCCATGCCGAAGCCCACCGCGTGCAGCGACGGACCGCCGAGCTGCTCCACCAGATTGTCATAGCGCCCGCCGCCGCAGACGGTCAGGTTGCCATTTTCAGTCTTGGTAATCAGTTCAAAGACGGTCTTGGTGTAGTAATCCAGACCGCGGACGATGCGCGGGTCAATCTGGTACGGGATGTGCGCCGCGTCAAGGTAGGACTGCAGCTGGGCGAAGTGCGCCTTGCAGTCGTCGCAGAGCAAATCCAGCATGGACGGCGCATCCGCCACAAGTTCCTGACAGTGTTTTTCCTTGCAGTCCAGCACGCGCAGGGGGTTGCGGTCAAAGCGTGTCTGGCAGGTGCTGCACATTTCGCCAATGCGCCCGGACAGGAACGATTTGAGCGTTGCATGGTACTTCGGGCGGCAGTTCGGGCAGCCGATGGAGTTGATGTTGACGGACAGGTTCTTCACGCCCAGTCCGCTCAGCAGACGGTACGCCAGCAGAATCATCTCCGCGTCCGCCGAAGCATCCCGTGCGCCGAAGCATTCCAGGCCGAACTGGTGATGTTCGCGCAGGCGGCCGCTTTGAGGCGCCTCATAGCGGAAAATCGGGGCGTTCAGGTAGTACATTTTGCAGGGCAGCGTGTCGGCATAGAGATTATTCTCCAGCAGGCAGCGCGCCGCGCCCGCCGTGCCTTCGGGTTTGAGCGTAATGGAGCGGTCGCCCTTGTCCTTGAAGGTGTACATTTCCTTCTGCACAATGTCCGTGGTATCGCCCACGCTGCGCAGAAACAGTTCCGTATGCTCAAACACGGGCGTGCGGACTTCGCGGAAACCCGCTTCCGCCGCCGCTTGGCGCATCTTGCTCTCAACGTACTGCCAACGGTAGGAATCAGCCGGCAGCACATCCTTTGTGCCGCGGGGTGCTTGCGTCAGCATTGATGGTATTCCTCCTTCTGTTTGGGTGATACAGGACACAAAAAGCCCCATACCAGCCGTCAAATGCTACATGGGGCGAAAAGATTCGCGGTGCCACCCATTTTCGCGCGGAAAAACCCGCGCCTCATTCTCCCCTGTCACGCGAGGAACGCGCCCGGCTCTCGCCGGGAAGCTCCGGATTGTCCGGCGAACGGTTTTCGGCGGGAGCTTTCAGCCGATGACTCCCTCTCTGACAGCCGCTGTCCTGTTCGCCCTGTCCTTCATCGCCCAATGACAACGCAATTATACCAGTCCGCCGCCAAAATGTCAATTGCATTCGGCAGGATTTTGCCCCTTTCGCGTCGTATTCTATGAATCGAACCCGAACACATACGAACAGGAGCTGTTTATGGCAACTTTCCATTCCGGCAGCGAAGGGCAGACGCAAAAACTGCAAGCTCTCCGCCGCCGACAGAAGCGCTTGGCATTCCGCGCAGTGATTGTGCCGCCTGTCTGCTGGGGGATTTGCGCTGCCAGTGCGCCGTGGTGGTTTCCGCCGCTGAAGGAGATGCTGGGGGTGCGCTTCGACGCGCAGACGCAGGGCTGGATTCTTCTGGTGCTGATGCTGCTGATGATTTCCCTGCCCGTGCTGATTTCCCTGCACCTCAAGCGGCGGGCGCGCGGCGCGAAGTACGCGGCGACGCTCGTTTCCTCCGGCATCCGCGGAGAAGAGGACGCCCGCGCGCTGCTCAGCCGACTGCCGGGGCGTGTCCACCTGTATCCGAACCGCATCGTCCACGCGGGGAATCGCAGCGAATGCGATTTGGTGGCGCTGTGCCGCCGCGGGGCAACGGTCATCGAGGTGAAAAATCACGCTGGGACGGTCACGGGCGATTTGTCCGACCACGATTTGCTGCTCACCCGCAAAAACGGCACAGAGCTGACGTTCTACAACCCCGCCATGCAGGTGACGACCCACGCGCAGACGCTTGCCCGCGCTTTGGCGGAGGCGGGTGTCCCCTGCCCGGTCAAGGGGTGCGTGCTGTTCATCCGCGAGGGCACCATTGTCCGCCTGTCCGACCGCTTCCACCGCCGCCGCGTCACCCCCGTGTTCACCCGGCGAAACCGCTTCCGTCTGCGCTGGTACATCCTGCACCGCGGAAAACGCCTGCGGCGCCGGGAAGTCCGCGCGCTCCGCCGCATTTTGGAGGATATGAAATGAAGCAATTCGGTCTGATTGTCTCTGACCCGTCGCAGGATTCTGCCCTGCGGCAGTCGATTTCATCCCTGCTGTCCGTGCAGGAAATTCCCTTTTTCGGCTTCACGGACGCCCCCGCGCCGCTGTTTGCGGACTGTCCGGACACTCGCGCCGCATTTCTCTTCCGCGCGGCGTATGCGCTGATGCAGCCCGGTCAGCCGCTTCCGGCGGATTTGCTCCTGCGTCACCTTTCCGGCGACGCGCAGCCGGGCAACGTCATCCGCAAATACACCTGCCTGCAATTATCGTTCCTGCCGTACCTGCGCCCCGGACGCGCGATTCTCCCGCTGGACGGCGGCGTTCGCATCGGGGATGACCTGCTTGTGCTGCGTCTGTCCGACGAAGGCACGATTGATGCCTCGCTCCCAGACGGGCTGTGGGCGGAGTTGTCCGGTCTGTGCTGGACAGGGCGCTGCCGGCAGATTCGCGGCTACAATGCCCTGCCCGTGCTGATTCGCGAAAATGCGCTGTTCCCCGTCGGCGTGAACGACCGCACAACCGACGCCGACGATGCCGACCGGGTCGTCCTGCACTGGTTTCAGCCGGATTTCACGACTGAATGCACGCTTGCCGACGGCACATTCTACCGCGTGACGCAAATTGGCGCTGGTTTCCGCTGGGAAACAAACGCGACGAAGGAGTGGCACCTCATCATCCACCGCGGCAGCGAAGAGCAGTTTGTAAGGTAAAGAAAGCACCTTGATTGCAGCTGAATGCATCAAGGTGCTTATTTTGATTGTCTTATACTATTTCCAAATGAGAATGCGCCAAGATGCGCCGCGAATTTTTCGTTCTGGCTAACGGGAGTGAAATGCAGCGTAGCAGTGCTACGCTAAATGGAACGACCGGACGCCAGAGCGGAAAAGGCGCAAGCAGATGGCGCAGGTGAATTTGGAAATAGTATTATAAGTAAAAGAATCCCCGTCAGCCCACGAATCGGGTAGACGGGGAAGCATGGAAAAGAGAAATCTACGGCGTTGTGCAGGAGCCGCATAAGGCGTATTGCTGTATGCTTTTGTATTTCAGGCATCTGCCTTCGGGCGTTGCGTGCAAGGCATTGTGCCCTGCACGTCCTTCATCATACCGCGCCTTTCCCATAAAATCAACCCGGTTTGCACACACCAAAATGTGTACTTCCATATTTCTCCCTTTGAAATCCACAAAAAATACACTTTGTGCTGATTATTCGCCATTCTCCAGCTCTGCCAGAATTGTCGGAACTTTCGCGGCTTCCGCCGGATCAAGCGGCGGATAATCCGGGTTCACATCCATCAGCACATCCAGCAGAATTTCGCTCATCAGGTAGCGCGTGAACCACTTGTCATCCGCCGGAAGGACGTACCATGGGGATTCCTTCGTCGCGGTCGCATTGATGGCATCCTCGAACGCTTCGTCATACTGCTTCCACAGGCGGCGTTCGCGCATGTCATCCACCGAGAGCTTCCAGTGCTTATCTTCGCGTTCCAGCCTATCAAGGAAGCGGCGCTTCTGCTCGTCACGGCTGACGTTCAGGTACACCTTGACGACGCGGTATCCGTTCTCGTAAAGGTACTGTTCCCAATTGCGAATCTGCTGATAGCGCTTGGGATAGAAATCCGGGTCGTCCGTCACGCGCGGCGGCATGGCATAGCCCTTCTCCATGTGGTGCACGCGCGTCACAAGCACATCCTCGTAGTGGCTGCGGTTCATCACGCCGATTTTCCCGCGCGGCGGAACGGTGCGGATGATACGCCAGAGATAATCATGGCTGAGTTCTTCCTTGCTGGGCGCTTTGAATGCCGCGACTTCCAGCGCCGCCGGATTCAGCTGTCCAAACACCTTTTTGATGAGGCTGTCCTTGCCCGCCGCGTCACGCGCCTGAATGGCGATCAGGATGCCCTCACGCCCCTGCGCATAGAGTTTATCCTGCAGTGCCGCCGCTTCCGCAAGGTTCTCCATCGTTTGCGCCTTGAGCGTCTTTTTATCCACGAACTCCGGCGCGCCCGTCTCCGCGTCCTTCAATTCGAGCTTCTTGCTGCCATCCCAGCGGTAGTCTTTCAGCGACACGATACCCATTTCTTTTCTCCTTGCGCGATTTAAGTTGTGCGCATTTTCCTGCTGTATGCGCGTGTTGATGCAGGGATTTCGCCTCTGCGGAGGCGACAAGGGGGCAATGAAAACAGACGAAGTCTGCGGTCGCCCCCTTGACCCCTT
>ENA-OYYK01000829-OYYK01000829.1-human-gut-metagenome-genome-assembly--contig:-NODE-829-length-19545-cov-9.223807_pt1 | contig 19545 bp, 19 predicted proteins | sample MGYA00243247_ERZ653443 | MGnify/ENA primary metagenome ERZ653443 (study PRJEB26926, sample SAMN06165010) | human gut metagenome | biome: ENVO:00009003; feature: ENVO:2100002; material: ENVO:00002003... | reverse complement strand
TACACCCTAGAGTTCGTCGGCAGCGTCAGATGTGTATAAGAGACAGATGATATACTCCATCTTTTTTATTTTACTTTTGTTATAATAATCTTTTCATCCGAAGAAAAATATACCTTGGGATACATATTTCCAAATCCTCGCACCGTTTCCGAATATGCAACATATTCTTTATCAACTGAATCAATATCATTTAACTCAAGTACAATATCTAAATTTAAATGAGAATAAGTCATTTTATTTATTTCCATTATATATTCTTTAACTTTAATTCCATTATTAAAATAAAGCATCTTGCATATACCACCTGAGCCAACCTGAAAATCCGTCAGCTGAATCTGCTTTGTCTTTTGCTCATCATTAAGCGATTTGACCATGATTTTGGATATTGGAATGACACCTCTTAACATACTAAAAATAGTCCCTTTATCTTCATATATCGTAAGCGCTTTACAATAGAGTGCCTTACATAAAAATCCACTTCATGAGATAATACTTCCACATAACTGTATAGTAATGAGAGTTATAGTTGTGTGTAGTAATGCGAGAAGGAGGATCTCATGAATAAAGTCTCTCAAGTTAAATCATCTATCCGCAAAGAAAGATGGTTATCTATCATCAAAGAATGCCAATCTAGTGGCATGACTATTCGTGCTTGGTGCAAGCAAAACAACATCAAAGAAGCGACTTACTATCGCAATCTCCAAAAACTTCGTTCTGAGATTTGCGAACAACTTCCGGTTGCAGTATCTGAACCAGAGAAACCAGTCGTGTTTCAACCTCTACAGGTGGAAACTCCTATTCCAGATGTAAAACCTGCTGTTATTATTCGTCGTGGCGATACCACCATTGAAATAAATAGCAATGCATCAAAAGAAACTGTGGAGGCAGTGCTTATTGCACTGACATCGTCATGCTAGGCGATATCACCGTTGCTGAAAACATCTACATAGCATGTGGGTATACTGACATGCGAAAGTCAATCGATGGATTAGCAACACTTGTACAACAACAGTTTCAATTAGATCCTTTTCAGCCATCGTTGTTTTTGTTTTGTGGCCGACGCAGGGATCGTATCAAATGCCTTCTTTGGGAAGGCGATGGTTTTGTCCTTCTTTACAAGCGTTTAGAGAATGGATCATTTCAATGGCCTCGTGATGAGGTGGATTGTAAACCAATCTCATGGCAGCAATTTCGCTGGCTTATGGAAGGGTTAAAAACAGAACAAAAACTCTCAATCAGCACTGCTGAAAAAGGTGATTTTTGTTAGTTAAAAATGTCTTAAAAAGCCCTGTTTTACTGGCTTTTTGATGTCTTTTGTGATATAATAATTACAGTAAAAATTTGGCTGTGAGGTATGTTTTATGGACACAAAAGATGCATATATTGAGCACCTTGAAAACACAATATCGAGTCTTCAAAAACAAGTAGATAATCTCACAGAGATGATTATTCTTCTTCGAAAAGAAAAGTTTGGTTCTTCTAGCGAAAAGACTCCTGTTAAGCAGATCAATGGACAGCTTTCGTTGTTCAACGAAGCGGAAGTAGAAGCAACTTCTAAACCAGAGGAACCTATCGTACAAAAAGTGGATGGTTATTATCGCAAACCATTTCGAACCAGGCGTGCAGAACTGATCAAAGATCTTCCTGTTCGTGAGATTCCATGTGATATCCCAGATGAAGATATGTACTGTGATCAGTGTGGTACTACTTTAAAACTGATTGGTTACGAAAAAGTACGTGAGGAACTAGAATACATTCCTGCTAAACTACAGATCGTTCGATACAATCGAGCAGCTTGTGAATGTCCTAAGTGCAAACACACAGAACATCCATTTATCAAAAAGGCAGAAAGTCCTTCGTCTTTAATGAATCATTCCCTGGCATCTCCTAGTTCAGTGGCAAACGTTATGTATCAAAAGTACGTTAACAGCGTTCCTTTATACCGCCAGGAAAAGGATTGGGAGAACTTAGGTTTATCATTAACAAGAGCAACCATGGCTCATTGGATGATTCGTTGTTCTCAGGATTACTTTACTCCTATCATTAATCATCTAAAAAAGAAGATGGTCTCTGAGGAAGTACTCCACTGCGATGAGACACCAATCCAAGTGTTAAAGGAATCGGGCAAGAAGCCACAATCGAAGTCATATATGTGGCTATACAGAACTACGCAAGGTAGTTCTCATCCTATTATCCTTTATGATTACCAACCATCGCGAAGTGGTGACAATGCAATCCGTTTTCTAAATGGATTTAAAGGTTATCTTCACACCGATGGGTACTCTGGTTATAACAAACTAGAGGATATCACGAGGTGTGGTTGCTGGACGCATTTGAGGCGCAAGTTCGTGGAAGCAATTCCAGACAAACGGGATAAAAATGCTCCAAGAACCACTGCAGAAATCGGAAGAGATTACTGCGACCAACTGTTTCATCTGGAAGATCAGATGAAACAGTTAACACCTGAAGATCGATATACCAAGCGTCTTGAACTGGAAAAACCAGTTTTAGAGGCTTTTTGGTGCTGGCTTGATTCTGTAAATGGGTTGAAAGAATCTGCTTTAGGAAAAGCAGTTACTTATGCTCAGAATCAGAAACCATATATGGAGAACTATCTTCTTGATGGAAGATGTGCTCTTTCTAACAACGCAGCTGAGAATGCCATTCGTCCGTTTACAGTAGGACGCAAGAACTGGTTATTTGCAGACACTCCTAAGGGAGCAACTGCTAGTGCTGCAATATATAGTATCATTGAGACCGCAAAAGCGAATGGTCTTAATGTTTACACGTATCTTGAATTTTTACTTATGTGGATGCCAGATACAGACTGGCATAACCATCCTGAAGACCTGGAAGATTTAATGCCCTGGTCAGAGATGGCACAAAGCATTTGTAAAGCGTAATGTTCAGGATCGGGTAACCGGTTCTGTTTTTTTAGGTAGGCACCTTGTTATAAAGCGCTTACCATATATCAACTCATCCGGCTTGGTACGTTCAATAATCATTTTACTATGTTCATCATAAAGCAACCGACTAACTAACTCATTGGAAAGTAGTTCTCGTTCCTTCTCGTCCAATAAATTGCGTTGCAATTCCAAATAATCAATACATTGGTGAATCGATATTCTTTTGTTCATATCTTCAAAAGTAGCCTGCTCTATTAATTTATGTATTGGCTCTAATGTAATTACATCACCAAAATTCTCTTTATTTAGAAAAATCTGAACATCTCCTCGTTGATATTGTCCTCGAAAACCGATATTATCCCCCTTCAATGTCATCCATAATACCTTAGCAAATAAATATACATCCGAAGGTCTAAAATCTAAATCCAAATCTGTTTGCACATTCTCTAATTCAGGTGGCATTATTTTGTATGGTCCTATTCGCTCATTAAATTCTGTAAGCCGTTCCTCCTCTATTCCCCAATACAATCCAAAATCAGAAAGAACTAATCGATTACCTAATATCAATATATTTTCCGGCTTAATATCTCGATGCGCTCCATTACTCTCGTGGATGCATTGTATAATTCGTGCCAACTGAAGCATATCTACTATCTTGATATATATATTAGGGGAGTGTGTAAGCTTATATGGTTTCGCTTTAGGCATCAGATACCATGCTTCATCCATAGTTCGGGGTATATCTTGTGGACATTTCTTATCAAGCACCTGCATTATACCATCAATATCCTTCAACTCATTTAAAGCAATTATCTCGTTCTTAAATCTCTTATATCTTTTTTCCTTATCTGTGCCTTCATACTCGAAAAATTTAGCCACCATAGGAACCTCTAATCCATTATCGGATAGAAGTTCCACTTCATACACAGCCCCATTGCCTCCCCTTCCAATAGGTCTATTCTTTCTATAAAAACTATACGATTCACCTATGTATTTTTTTCTACCATTCATCTTCTGCACGCTTTCTTTCATATTCAGCTTCGCGTTTATAATCATCACTAATTGCAAAATATATATCTGCAGTATAGGGATAGCGTTCTTGTAATGCTTCCGCATTCTTTTGATATCTTTGATGTAATATAATCTCAGATTTACCAGCGTCAACCATATGCACTCCACGTTTGTTTTCTTCTGCTACCACATAGGCGGTTTTTAACGAATCTGTGTAATATTCTTCTATAACCATACGCACAGCTTCACACGGACTATAACCATCCCCCCCAATTGGTGAATATGCCAATAAACGTCCAACCAAATTTCCGAATAGTCTTTCTTGCTTCTGGTTAATCAGTAGCTCTTTAAACTTCTCTATCCACTTTTTCAGATTTTCATATATGACTTCCCCATCCTTTTCTGTTGGGCAAAACTTTGCTTTATCAAAACCCGAATAAACCTTATTGGCCAATTTTCTCTTTTCTTCGTCAATATTTTCATTGTCATCCGCCTTATATATAATACTAACTAATAACGCATAGAAGGTCGGATCATCCTTCATAATCTTTTGCATACATTTCATATGCTCCCATTCAAGCACATTTCTGCACATCCACTCTAATGTCGCTAATTCTGCACATTTTTCATCATCATCTATAAAAGTTTGTTGTAGAATATTAAATATTTCTTTAAGGTAATAATCAGTCATAGAACTAGCAACATCACTTTTTATATCAGATATTTCAAGTGTAGCATTATATAATTCTTGAATAGAAATTTTATCTTTTATATCATACAGCAATTCTAAATATGTATTGAATGAACCATATTTTTTACACTCATTTATCGCCCATATAAACACTTTATGCTCCGCTTTATCTGATATCCTTAATCGTACATTTCTGCTCCAATACATCTTCTTGATATCTTCATTTTCCTTCACAATAAGAGCATTTTCATAATCCTCTACAAACTCTAATGAAATCAAGTTTGTTAGAAGATTTTTATTACCAGATATACTTTTAACCTTTTCTATAACCACGCTTAAATCTATAATTCCTTTTCTATATAGATAGCTTACATAGTCATAAACATATTTTCCTTCTTTATCATTTTTCATTAAAGAGCAAAATACTTTCTCATCAAACACCCCATCACAATAAAACTGTGCCAGGACTTCACCTACTACGTCATATTTTTCCTTCACAGCCAATTGAATTAATCTATCTATTGAATATCCTTTCTCCTTAAATTTCTTGATTCTTGCATTAATCTCTTCCTCTCTTAATATATAATTTTGATTATGTATTTCTGTGTTTTCTTCTTTAGAATATGGAATAGGATTAAGCAACGGGAAATCAGATACATGTGAAAAAATATACAAATAGTCATAAATCTTTTCACCTACAACTATTTTATTCATTACACATTCATATTCACGCAATACTTCTTGTGGCATACTCCAATCTGCATCTTCAAAATATCTGTGTCTAAATATCTCATATCTTATTTCATTTTTTATCCTGATTTTTTCCTCGTCACTCATTTTTTTACAAATAAACACTAATTTTTCAAATACTTCTTTTTGAATATTTATATCATAAGACTTTACATGCTGAAGTATTTTAATCCATCTGTCAGCGCCCGTGTATGCTCTATCAATGCACATTCTCAGATATTCAATATATGTTTTATTTACTTCACGTACGTATAATTCTTCTGGTTCATCTATTCTTCTGTATTTAGGTATATTCAACGTTGAACATATTGAACTTGTCCCATGTGGCAATTTAGATGCAATAACATCCCAAGCATTTGGATATCGTTCAATTGCACTCCTTGCTAACTCAATTTTCTGTTCAACCGTCAATGCACTCTCATTAATCCAAGCACAAAAGACCACATCTAACACACCTTTAGGGCTATTACTTATACTAAATTTAATATTATGTGAGTCAATCTCCCATAACCACTCCAAAGCTCTTACAACATATTTCTTTTGCTGAATTAGTTGTTCTACGGCCCATAAAACATTGGTATAGTAATGTCGACTTGTCATAAAGTCTCCACCTTTTTCTGCAAACAAGTCGATTAACCCTTGGGATACCTCTATTTCAGATTCTAGTTTTCTTAAAACACTTTCCGGTGAAGCTTCGCACAACTCTGGCAAATATTGTGAAATATATCCCCATCTTTCTTTACTGGTAATAGTATCCAAAACTTTTGCTACTATATTATCAATTTGCTTTTGATTTTCTTCATGTCCTCTATAATACGCACGCATAATAAGAGTTCTTATCATCCCCTTTTTTAACGTTGGAGACCACTCTGGTTTCTTTGCGTAAATACTCGCCTCAAAATGCTTTTCAAAAGGGTACTCAAAAATAGGCTCTGATTCTATCAAAACCTCATAAAATAGACTTATAAATTTATCCCACATCTCGTCATTTATATAAAGATCCAACTCTTCCCATGCATCTTCTACACTAGCAAGTTGCATATTGCTCCCTCTATAGCTATTATTCGATACTATGTATGGATTTTCTCTATGTAAATACTTTCCCAATTCTTTTTTGCAGTCACTGTATGCTTTTCCTGACATTTCTTCGAAAACCAATACATCTCCGGTTGCTTCAGTCCATTTACCACATAAAAGAGCAGCTATAACCACATCTGAATGGTCTTCTACCCAATCTGGCTTATCATACATCGCACCATCAAAAAGCTTTTTCTTTAATGGCACATATAATCCATGGGTATTATCCACCATCTTATAGGCTTCATTTGCATCTATGCCAAGTTCTTCTAATGAATCTATAATATTTCTTTTTGTCCTTTTTCTCAGAATCAATTTATTTTGTGTATAGCAAGGTTCATCTTCACCATATATAAAAATATTGGTATTATTAGGAATTACCACTATCCTATCTGCATAAAAAAACGGCACTAAAATATTCCCTGACAAATTTGAATGTTGTAATTTATTCCACTCTTTCTCCGACTTAACCACCAATGTGATTCTTTTCGAATTCTTATTTTTTAATTCATTTAAAATTCTATAAGTTGTCTCTTCTCTCGATTTTCCAACAACATATACCTTTGTATCATTTAGAGAATTCTGGAATTTTGATTCAAATTGTTCATCATCAAGTTTGAAAAAATCAAGTCCCATTCCTTTATATTTTGTTTCTCTCCTAATCTGCGCATCAATATCCGCTATTGAATAGGTAGTTATTTTCTCTTTATTTAAATTTGAGATTTGATTTAAAACTAATTCTAATTTTGATTCTAATGCAGCAAAATAAGTTCCTATTTCCTTTCTCATATCACCCAAAAACATTTCCAATGCTTTATCCGAATCATTTTCTTCTAAATAAGTTATTATAACCTGCATAAAGTGATGAATATACGTTTCTGTCTCCATTATCGGAATTTCATAACTCACCATCAAATCATATAACTCATTATGAAGTAATTGCGAAAAATCATATCCATTCTTATCTTTCAATCTTTTCGCTATCCTAATTAGATTATCCTTTGAAAATACGGAATATAAATCATCTTCAAATTTCATTAAAACATCCGGATTATTCACAAAAAAATCCCCTGTTGAAACAAATAGCTTTTGCCATTTATAATTTTCCTTAACACAATCTAATTTTTCTTTAACACCATCGAATAATAAATCGACTATAGTATCTTTTATTTTTTCTTTCATAAGCGAAAATCCTTTATTTATACACCAGGTTCAAGTAATCACTGATGTTTTTTCTTAATAATTTCACAATATGTGCTCGGTTTTATACTATAATAGTGGACAAAATTTTCTGTACTTCCTCCGACTGTATCAGCATCCTCATCTTATCATTCCCATCCTCAATCTCAGGCTTACCACACCTCAGATTATCCGGATGTTCTGACACACAACAATCCTTGTACCAGCACTCACCCATAAGCGAACCCTTAACGGACCACTTCTCGTTTTGTGTAAATTCACCCACCAATGATTTCATCACACGCTCTGTAGAGTATCTCTTAAAACTTGCCAAATACTGCAATGTCTTCTCATCACCAATCTTTGACAAGTTGATTCTATGATCTTCAATCACTGATAAAACCTCTTCACGAATCTTGATTTTATCTGTCTTTCCGGTGCCTGTCCATGCCACTAGCTTATCAAAAGCAAGAATCAGGTATTCAAAACAAATCATATCCAGAATTATGATCTTTCCTTCTGCCTTATCTGCTATTGATTTCAACATACGGTACTTATTACGAATATCCTGATTATCAACCACATAATCAAATGCAACATAGTATTTATCATCATCTTTACTTTGCAAGTCTAATACTGCATCCAACAATCCTTGATTGCTTCCTTTACTCTCAACAACAATCTCCTTGTTAAAGAAAAGCTGGTTGACTAATTTCCAGAAGTGAAGTCCTGCGCCGGTATCTTCTGTCCATAAATACTTCATATCACAACTCCTCTTCCAGTGTTATCCTATTATTGTCAAACTTCAACACTTTAAAACTTTTATCAGAAACATTGAGACCATCGCAATTTCGTAGGAAAAGCATATATTGATTCGACGGCTCAAAATTAATGAACCTTCTGATCTCATCATTAATCAAATTATCGGCATTATCAACCACAATAAAACTATCTCTGCACTTTTCAATCGACTCTGAGAAATTATCTGATTTGTAATTAAACAATTTTATAGCTTTGTATTCATCAGTTAAGCGTAAATCTTCCAACATTTCATAAAGCACTGTTTTACCAGTACCACTATCTCCGCCAACAAGAGTTATTCTATCGTCAAATTCCAAATTGTATGAAAATGGATCTGCTTTAAATGTAATATTCTTATAGATCATCTGCTTCTCTCCTTTCATACTCCTTACTCCACCAGGCATTATATCCTCTCCCTCCGGTCACTATATCAGAATCATTGAATCTGATTTGCACATCATCCGGAATATCAAAAAGCAATGGTCTGGACATATAAATCTTTATATTATCCATAGTAAAAATTATTTTAAGCACATTCGGACCACATTCTTCTACATTCACCACCTTATCAGGATGCTTTACAATATTAAGTAATGTCTTGCAACCAGATGACAAATTACGGATTGTACCTAAACCATATTTTGTTTCAATGTGCTTGTCCGGTGTCAACTTTGCCTCATCTACTTGCTGAATGAGATTTATTTCATATTGCGACATATCTTCATTGCCTGTATTTAAATTAAAGTAAAGGTCATTCTGAAGTATACAATCTTTTAAGTTTCTTTTTTCTGTGTATATATCAATCATTCGATGCGTCTCCTTTCCATTGTTGCTTCTCATCCATTTATAATATTAACCAAGGCAGGTAATTTCTATATTGATACACCTATTATTATAATGCACATATTATAGTAATGGCTTGCAGATTTATTTTGACTATTTGCAAAACAAAATTTCACTGACTTGCTGTACATCTAAAAAAATTATAAACTCCTGCCTATGTCTATGCAAGATGAAGTTTTGTGGTATTAATGGTCAGTACCACTATTAGTTTTTATGTACTGACTAAAATCAATTACCTTACTGGCATTTACAATAAAGAAGACATTTCTTCCTTTTATTCTCGTCAAATTTGCGGCCCGGCAGAACACAAATGAAGCACCTTTGTTTTCTTCAATCTTTGTTGTTTTTAGTTGTTCTTGAACTGCTTTTGTTGCACCAATCCTGCTTTCACTTTTATTAATTTTCATTATATTCTGTACCCTTGCCATCACTATCTCCAAATGTAATCTCCATCAATTCACATGCTATATCTTTGCTCATAACTCTCATAATACTGTCATCTATCTTATCTTTCGCCAGTAAATTAATATTTCCATACCATACTACTTCTTGGTCAATAACGGCAAACCGGTCGCAATATTCGTCTTCTGTTTTTATATAAAAACCAGCTTTACGCATATCTTCGTGTAGCTGCATCCAATATGCAGCATCACCAAATCCATATGAATCCGGAGTCCATGTAACTACTGTAATCTGAACTCCTGCCTCCTCTTTTTTCTTTAACATGTTGATTAATTCATAAACTTTTTGTCCGCTGATGGCCGGGCTGGAAATGATTATATTTTTATTGGCATCAAACAGATCCTTATGGAAGATCTCTCTATAATTATCTCCATCATATATTGCATTAGCTGCCTGTTTATCAGTCTTCAAGCCACTAGACAGCTCGTAGCCAATCTGTTTATATGCCTTTAGTCGCTTCATATACATATTATCAAACATTGGAATATGATTATCCACATAGTCATATATTATCACATTTTCTTTGCCCGCATAATCACGATTCAATCGTCCTGCGTACTGTTCAACTACACCACGGAATGATACAGGTGTCGCCATAAAAAGTGTATCCAGTCTTGGAAAATCAAACCCTTCTCCTACCAGAGAACCTGTTGCTACCAATATCATAGTTTTATCGTTATTAACCTGATGCATCTGTTCAAGAATTTTTCTATGTTCTTTTTTAGAATTATTACCAGTCATAAGAAATACATAATCAGCATAGCTTTTTAAACACTCGTACAACTTTTCTGAATGATCCTTGTATCGTGACAAAACAACCGGAGTACGACCTGCTGAAACGCAGTCTATCACATCCCCAATAATCTGCTCATCCCTCACATCATTATTGTGAATAATCTCATATGCTTCATTAGGATGCATCTTTTCGGTAATCACACCCCTTGGTGGTACAGTTCTGGTAAAGCGTGGATAAACAAGATGCTGTATCCCCTGCTCTTTTGCCTTTTCCTTTGCAGTATAACTATACCTTATAGATCCGATTAGCATATAATTGATCTTTTCCAGTCCATCCCCTCTTTTCGGAGTTGCTGTCACACCATATACATACTTTGCTTTCACTTCTTTTAAAACATTGGCTATTGTTTCAGAAGCAGAATGATGGCACTCATCAACCAGCACGAGTCCGTATTCTTTCAACAGCTTATGATACTCTCCCTTTTTGCACAGTGAACCTGCCATTGCAATATCTATGATTCCAGTCATTGAATCATGTGCTCCCTGCAGAGTTCCAATCAAACTTTTTCTTTTCCGCACTCTCCCTGTCTTAGTTTCATAGGTCGGAAGTTTCTCATTAATATTTAAGAATTTTCCCAATGCCTCTTTCCACTGCTCTATCAGCGCAGAAGACTCCAGTATAATCAATGTACTCACTTTCTTTTGAGCAATTATTGCACTGCTAACCACAGTTTTACCAAATGCAGTTGCAGCATGAAGTATTCCGTTATCGTATTTTATAAGCTCTTTCAATGCCTTATCCTGTTCAGAACGCAATTCACCTATAAAATCCACATTAATATTTCTTCCCTGCTGACGCTCATCTTCGATTTCACAATCAATATCTGCCTGTTTTGCCTTTTCCAGAAGTTCATCTTGCAGTCCCCTTGGTATCTGTATATATCCACTAAGATGGTCTTTTCCTAGATAAATCCATCTTGGAATATCATAATTTGATGTTCCTATTGCCTGATTTTTATAGAAAACCGGATTACTGATTGCTGCCATTCTGCGGATTTTATTCTGCATAGAAGCCTTCAAATTTGTATTATCCACATATATTCCATTGGATAATATAATATGTAACTTTCCTTCAACATCATTTTTGTTAAAACGCTGCATTCTGTTCCATGGTTTTTCCCTGTCACTTTCGTCAGCATCTACAACAATATCTTCAATAGGATTTGTCCATTCTTTTATTTTTTCTTCTACAAATTCCTGCGATAATCTTGGCTTGCTAAATAATATTCTCCATTGATCAGGATATGCATTCCAGTTGCCATCAATAAACGCACTATTTCCATCCTGCAAAGCCTTCCCCTGCAGCGGCAATGCAATCAGATTACCAAGTGACCTATTATCTGATAACGAATCCTGTGCAGGCAGCATTCTGTCATAATATTTAAAAGATTTTAAATTAACCTGTTCTGCACCTTTATCAAGCAATGCAAATCCAAATTTTCTTACCAATGAAGCAGCTATCGGTTTATCAAAGAATATCCATATATGTACACCTTTGCCAGACCTTGAACGTTCCACTAACGGATCTATTCCATTTAACACACAGATTTCTCGCATTGCCTCAACTTCTTCAATCCATGTATCATCAGTATTTGCAAAATCCCTTTCTTCTGCTCCCTTATCATGATTATCAAAATCAAATACAATAAATCTGCATGTACCATTACTAAAAAGCGGATAAATACCTATTACATCAGTTGCATTATAAGAATTTCCCTGCAAATGATTTAATATTATAAACTTTGTTATAGTTTTATAAGAACGGCTCTTGCAATCCTTACAGTTAATACCATCTTTTAATTTCCTATGACATCCACTTGTCCACAAATTATTACACTGCGGATAATATGCTGCCTTACCAGTTTCTTTATTAACACTACGCTTTGCATAAACATCCTGTCTTCCCCAGAACATATAAAAGAACTTATTTGCCATATTTTCTGTTATTGTTTGTGGGTGAATAATTCTTTTTCCCTGTTCCAGATCATAAGCTTCTTTACAATCATTTTGTCTAAATGCTGATAATTCCTTATAATATGACAACCCTGCTTTATCTAACATATTTCTCAATATCTGGTTTTCCAGTTGCAGGTCATTCAACTTTTTCTGAAGTTGTGATATGTTTTCTATTGAATCACGCATATTGGTATACCTCCTAACATCATCATTAATCAAACAATCTGCATTATCTATCGCAATAAAACTATCTCTGCACTGTTTGATTGCCACTAAAAAATCATCCGATTTATAATTAAACAGCTTGCCTAAAAAGTTCATAATACAATCTGTCTTCGTATATCGTATTTTCTCCATACTTCTCATATAGATATTGCTGTCCCAAATTTTCATTCTTCTTATAAAACGCTTCCCTCCACTTGAGATATTCAATGATTTCAATCGGGGACAACAACTGCTTGCACATAAGTTTGAAATCATCAATTAACATACATTTAACTGTCAAGCCATCATCTATCAGCATTTTATATTTAGCAATAATAAGACTGAAATTTTTTAATCCACAGGCTTAATATATCTTTTTCTTTTAGTTGTTCCAATACAAGCCAATAACTCCTTATTCACTAATTCGTTTAATAATTGTCTTGTCCTTGGACCTTTTAAACCTATCTTTTCTGCCACCTGTTCCGTACTATATTCAATGCCAGCCTCCATAATGGCTGAAATCTGCTGATTTTTCTGCTGATTTTTCTGCTGATTTATCATCAGATTCCTTTTCCATCTTCATCACAAGTGTCACCTGATTGAGATCTATTTCTTAGTTTAGGAGACCCAAAAGCTCCATTCTCCACTTCTGCATAATATTTCAGTTCATATGCTATCTCTCCGTTCTGAATTGCATTTGCAATCTCTGATATCTCATTTTCTATATCCTCCAAGTTTACATACCAAGCTAAAATCACAGAGTGTTCACCCCAAAAGTTACTTTATCAATGCCATTTAAGATATATTTTGGTTCATCTTCCCTAATTATCATTCTCTTCAACTTTTACTGACGCTTTGACCATTTTATTTCGTTCTTTAATCCAAATAAATATTTTTACAGCTATAACAACCGCCACAATACTACATATACCAATAGAGGCTTGTATTTTATGTGCCATAGCATATTTTCCAATCCAAATCACTCCATATGTTATCGCCCATATTGCCACAAATACAACAGTCCGAATTATCCAATGAAACAATGAGCCTGCAGATCTTCCAGATATAGAACCGCTATGAAATAAATCACCTACCTTGTCGTATGCTACATGATATGCTATTTCACCAATAACCAACAGAATAATCCATTCATAATACCATTTAATTGGTAATCCCAACGGTTCTGTTGCTAAATCAAATATAAATTCAAACATTTAACACCTCTCTTTGTCCACTTCCGTAAAAAAGTATTCCAACGTCTCCACAAACATATTTGCATCAAACAATTCTTTTATCTGACTTCTGCTCATCCACGCAACTTGCTCCACTTCATCTGTTGTAGCATTGCTCAAATCAACCTCTCCATCATACTCAAACAACCAAACATCTACAATTTTATTAACTACTTTACCGAACTCTATTTTCTTTATATCAGACAAAATAACATGACCTTTTTCCGGTAATAAATCTACCCCAACTTCTTCTTTTGTCTCCCTGACTGCTCCCTGCAAGCTATCTTCACCTTTTACAACCGAGCCATCCACACATTCCCACACCAAGGGATATGTTGGTCTGTTAGTCGAGCGCTGTGCAATCAGATACTCTCCCTTTGAATTGCGAATCCATACATGTACCACCAGATGATATCCGTCTATTGGTAACTGCTCACCTCTAACATGGTCCTTCCCAAGAAGTTCCCTATTTTCATCATACAAATCCCAAATTTCCGCATCCGGTACATATTCCACAATATCGCCAAAATCTGCATTTAGAGCCTTACATATCTTACTTAAGATTGTAAGACTTACTTCTTCATCACGACGTAATTTTGTCATCGTGTTAGGAGCAATTTCTGCCTTTTTACGCAAATCAGATTTGCTCATTTTTTTATCCACTAGTAATTTCCATAATTTGTTATATGACACAGCCATAACAATATCTCCTACTCTGACTCCATATCGTCTATATTTTACACATTTATTATATCAATTAAATTCGGAATAAACTCTCTAAAGTACCTTCTATTTTTCCAATCATTTATATTACCAATAAATGCTATTCTATATTTTGCTCTGGTGCATGCAACATTAAGTATATTAGCTTTCTTTACCACCCAATTCATTGCACCCTCACTTTTATCTGAACATCCTAAAACAAAAAGTACCTCATTTGCGTCTTTACCTTGAAAAGTATGCACTGTACCAACACAATTTTTCGTCCACTTTGACAAGATTTCCTTATCATATCCTTTTACCGAAAAGTAGCTAATGATAAACTTACGCATTGATTCTGCAACTGTTCTAAACGGTGTAATTATAAAAATTTTATCATATGTCTCAAACAAATCTGAATATATATGTACTGCATCTTCCATTAATTGGCATACTCTCTCAGCTTGATTTTTCACAAAATGATCCTTGCCACCATTTTCTACTCCTTCAACATTAATCCATCCAGATTTTTTTATCAAAAATGGATTTTCTAGTTTCAAATATTCTTCCTTCTTATTTGTTTTATTAAACATTCTATTGTCATATGAAATCAAATTTGAAATAGAAAACATTGGTTCTATGCACCTTCTGTGAACAACCAACGGACAACCAACCTGGCGTTCCCCTATCATACCGTTAAACTCATTTATATTATCAGCAAAAGTCTGAGCTGAATTTTCAATTACCTTATATTCATTTGCTACACAAGTACTATCAGCCAGTATGTCAATTAGCACTTTAGGAATTGTTACAACAGGTTCTACTTGCAATGGATCTCCCACAACAACTGCTCGCCTTGTTCTATAAATTGCTCCTAAAGCAGACTGTGGAACTGCTTGTCCAGATTCGTCAATAATAAGCATACCTAAGCTCATATTCCCAGCATGTTTTAAAAATCTTCCCACCGAAGCAAAAGTAGAAGACAACACAGGTATCACTACTGACAATGAATTAAACAAATGTGGAAACATCTGTTGTTTTTCTGCTATTGTATATTTCCCATTGTTATATGCTTCATATACAAACAGATTTCTTTTTATATATGGTGATTCCAAAATAAACGCTTTTCGCACTTGTAATGAAGCATAAAACAATGCCTCCCTAGCTATATCATATTCCTCAAATGTCCATGGACACGCATTCTGCGAGTCCTCAGATTCTTTAATATTCTCATAAAAATTTCTATCTGCGAAATTATTTTGGTACTTGTTTTTTAGTGACTCACTATTTCCATATATTTTTTCTTCAAGTATTTGTACTTTCTTTTCTAAAATAGAGATTATATTATTTTGCTTTTCAATTTTTATACATAATTCTTCTATACTTCTCACAGTCGAACTATATCTACCTTTAATATTTTCGTGGTTAATTATTAACTCATCGATACATTTTTGTTTTTTTCCAACATACTTACCTATTTTTCCTATTCCCAAAAGGATAGGTAGTTTCTTAAAACCTGAGCTGTTTTCCTTAATATATTTAATTTCATCTTGTTTCTCGAAAGTTTCTTTTTCATTACTTTCTAATTCCGTTCTCAACTCATTTAACCTTACATTTAATTGCTCCTTTTCTATGAGCGATTGTTTTAAATCCAATTTACTCTTCGCTAAACCCTCTCCTTCTTTATAAAAATCATCCAAGAGTTTTTGGTCTTTTTTAATGCCTTCCCTTAATAACAAAACCTTTCTTTTAGCTACATTAAACTTATCAATAGCTTCATCCCACGAAATACTATCTTCTCTTGCCAGATCTAATGTCACTTTATCCGAAGCATCATTTTTTTAGCGAATACACAAGATTCTAAAACTTCAGTAACATAGGATTTTCTTCCCATACGAGCTGATATTAATCCCCACGCACCTCCTTCTTTTCCCAAAAGATTATCTGCTACCGCTGAAAAATACACTTCTTTATTTATTTTTCTGTCGAAGTAATCTGTCCTAGTTTTATCTTTTTCCATATCGCCAGATTTCGGTAAATCGAGCGTGATATTTTCTACAGCTCCATTATTATTTGATACCACAAGAATTCCATATTTAGAAATTTCTTCTGGTATTTCATAATATTTTTCTGTATAACTAGCATTTGATGCGGATTCAACTTTCCTAGGAACAAAATTACTACCACTAATTCCATATTTAATTAAAACTTCTGCTAATTGGACAACATTTGAAGCAATGATTTCTTTCAAAAGAGTTGTTTTTCCCGTTCCTGGTGGTCCATTTACTGAAAATATTTTTTCCTTTCTATCCTTTTCTGATATAGCTATGTTTATAGCTATTTGCTGCATTAATGTCGGAGAAAACTTTGATGGATATTTTCCCATTGGAAATCTATCTACTTCTAACCATTTTTTCATGTAACAAACATCACTGTCTATCATTATCTTTTTTTGATTTCCTGCCAATAATGAGGTGGTATATCTTATCAAATTCTCATTATTCTTATAGTTCTTATGAACATTTTCTATTTCGTCCAAATAAAAACTGGTAAAGTCACTTGTTTCATCTTCTTTTTTTAAACCTTTACATGCATATACTTTATCCGAAGCACTTTTTAGCCCAACTTCTCTTTCAGACTCAATTCTCAGTTTATCAAATATAATATTTTTTACTATTGTTACATCTGTAAACTCCAATATTTGTACATTATTTTGTTTAAGTATCTCATTTACCTCTTCATTTAGCTTCCATATATTTTCTTGCATAATATTTACATTTATGCCCTCGGCTTTTATCATACAAAGTACAGCATAAAAGAACGGACTGACTTGCACGCCTTCTTCTGTAATTTTCCCATCTAAATCTATCTGAACAGAAAAAGCATAAAAACGTCCTGTTAATTCATTTATCTCCGCATATTTCTCCATATCTAATTTGCACTTTTCAGCCATTTTTTCAACAAAATCTTTGGTTCTATAACAGCCACAATAAATATTTGCTCGATTATATAACCTCTCATCAGATTTGTTTTTCTGACTCAAATACTCATTATGAGCCTTGTATCTTTTTAATGGCAAACTTCTGATACTGTAATCATTGTAATATGTATCAAACGGAATATCTTCTTTCCCTTCTTTTATTGTTAAAACCAATTCTGGATAATCCGAGGGTGTGAAATATTCTTCTAATTTCCAAAAATTAAATATCTTATTACATTCCGCTGTTAAAGATCTATTTCTCATTATATGCCTACTTTCTAATCGGAACACGCATGACTATGCTTCAGCTCCATTTCATCTTCCATTTTTACAAATCCATATTTTTCATACAATGGCCTTCCCATCTCTGTCGCCTCTAAAGTAATCTGTGATACGCCCTGTTTCCTTACATCCTTTACCAGTAAATCCAATGTATGAAATGCAATCCCCTGTCTCCGATATGCCGATGCTGTATACATATTCATAATATAAGCCTTTTTACCTGTTGGATTATGATATGTCGGCATAACCTTATAAAAACTGACACCACCAGCGCCAATAAAGGTTTCGTTATCATACACCAGATATGCAATATGCTCACCAGTTTCTAATGCGCTCTTATAATACTCATAGGATTCTTTTTCCACCAATGACATATCCACATCATTCGATAGTTTGTTGGCTGCTCGAAGGACGATAATTCTTGTTTTTACAAGTTCATCTATGTCTGCTATGGTTGCTTTTTTATATTTATAGTTTTTTGCCATCACATACTACTCCTCTAAATCTGTTAACCTTTTCGTAAAACAAATAATTCTATTTGCTTCCGCAAATCCCATTTTCAAATGAAACCTAAGACTAAAATCTTTGTTAAATCTTCAACTGTGTGTGATTTCCACATTTGAATTGCCAAGCTCACAATTTGGGGAACATCCTCTAATGTAGCTTTTCGAATCAATTTTACCACCTATCCTTAACTCTTTCTGAAATATTTGTAAGATACTATAAAACACTTACTCTATCTTGCTACAAAATTCTATAATTTCTTCTTTCCTACAGTCCAAATCTTCCTTATATTCCACTGAACATAAACCAAGACTGTCACAACACTCAATTTCCATATGTCCATAAAAATGTTCTATGCTTGCAATAATTCTCTCACATTCCTTCATGCTAGGTCCAGTTCTTAATGCGATAACATATCCTTTCTTACCACTACTTATCTTGGCATGCGGTTCATGTGTGTTACACCATGGAGTGCATCTATCAATAAAAGACTTAAATTGTCCCGGTATATCTGCCCAATACGACGGAGAGACAGATATAACAATATCAGCCCATTCATATTGTTCAATTATCTTATCAACTTCATCTTTTTGCACACATTTGGCTGTACTATGACAAGTTCTACATCCTTTGCAAAATTTTATGTCATAATCATCAATACATATACTTTTAACATCATATCGCTTTTCTAAACACCCCATAACTATATTAACAATTTCTGCCGTTGCCCCATTTCTGACAGGACTACAATTCATTACCAATACTTTCATTTTGACCTCCGCTTTCATGTACCATATTTTTATATGATATCATAGAATCACCACATCATCAATAACAGTCGCAATCTCTTGCGATTGTTTCCTGATTTTCAATATATAAATTCAGGTACGTAAAATGAATCGGGGATATGCAGAGGAATCATCTTACTCTGCCCCTATTCCACACCTTATCTTCCACTTTATCTTTATCAGCTTCTCATTAATATCTGTGGTACTATCAAAACAGGTATCATATAGGTATCACAATAAAAGAAAATGCCCCATAAATGGCTTGTTTACGCCATTTATGAAGCTCTGTTTAATATTCAAACTCGGCAAATTGCTTCTTTTGCAACCGCTATTTTGAATAAACTGCATCGTTTCTGGAAAGAAGATATACACAATACTGATTCAT
>ENA-OYYK01000817-OYYK01000817.1-human-gut-metagenome-genome-assembly--contig:-NODE-817-length-19764-cov-13.190218_pt1 | contig 19764 bp, 22 predicted proteins | sample MGYA00243247_ERZ653443 | MGnify/ENA primary metagenome ERZ653443 (study PRJEB26926, sample SAMN06165010) | human gut metagenome | biome: ENVO:00009003; feature: ENVO:2100002; material: ENVO:00002003... | reverse complement strand
TATTTGTCGAAAGTAAGCCGTTTTATCTTTTCTGCCGCTTCCTTCGGCTTGCCGCTTTTCGCCATCAAATGCCCTATCGCGACTGCGGGAGAGTCCATTTTTGCGCTTCCCATGAGAACAACGCCGCTGAGTCTGTCGGCATATCTCATAAGGTACGCCTGCGTGACGAAAGAGCCGTAGCTGTGTCCCAAAAGCACCAACGGTAAACGGGGATAAAGCTGCCTGTATTTGTCCGACAACGTCACCTCGTCGTTAAGCGTGTCGAAAAACATATCGCCGTCGGAGTAGCCGAGATGTTCGGCGTCCGTCTTGCCGTGTCCCCTGTGGTCGTCCGCAAATACTATAAAACCGTTTTCATTCAAATAACGGGCGAAACGGTCGTATCTTAAAGCGTGCTCCGCCATTCCGTGGCAAATCTGCACCATACCCAAAGGCTTTGAAACCTCGTCCCAAACGTAAACGTGAACCGACTTTCCGTCAAAGGCTTTGAAATCGTATTCTCTCGGCATATCTCACCTCAAAAAACCGTCGTTTATTTCCCCAAAGGCTTCATGGTGGGGACGAAATCGTCCACTCACGACTTAAAACCATTTTATAAATTTTATCGCCTATAAATGGGCTTGTATTCAACCTCTTTACACCATTCCCATCTGTTTCGTGAAGGTAAAAATGAGGTTTGGTGTAAAAATTGGTGTAAATGGTGTATAGCCATATTTAGTTTTGGGTTTGATAGCATTGCTATCAGTCCTGTGCTTCATTCTACCACTTTTTCGTCATAAAGTAAAGAAAGCACACACCGTATCTCTACGGCATATGCTCTCTTTCTGATTATATGATTACTTACTGATTAAATTGCAATTCCAATCCCTCAAACTCTGACTTTCTTAATTCCTTTGTTACATCTGTGTAAATATTCAATGTCGTAGATACGTCTTTGTGTCCGAGTGCGTCCTGAATGACTTTCACATTCACTCCGGCTTCACACATTCTTGTAGTAAATGTATGTCTAAGGGAATGGCAGCTAAAGTGAGGAAGTAAAACCTCCGGATTTTCACTTTCCAAAAACTGCTTATCATTGCAATTTCGTATAATGCGACGAATTGCTTTATTGAGCGTTGCTTGATGCTGTGGCTGACCAAAACGATTTACAAAAATAAAATCCGTATATCCGTCAACCGTGGCTTCACAATGCAGTCCGAGAAGTTCCTGCCTTTCTTTTTCCATTAAAAATGCTTCTTTCACAAATTCAAGCATTGGGACTTGTCGCATACCTGCCGGTGTCTTGGTTGTGTTCACGTTGAAATAGCAACCTCTCTTGCTTCCTTCGGTTCTGTGGTCGTAGTAGACAAGCGTATGATTTACATCTATAATTCCTTCCTCTAAATCTATGTCACACCACCTGAGTCCGGTCAATTCGCCCACTCGCAGTCCTGTTCCGACCATAACCGCAAATATCGGATACCAATACTGTGCTTCCGGTGTGTTCTTCAGATAATCAAGAAAAAGTTCCTGCTCCGGTTTGGTTAATGCCCTGCGTTTTTCATTCTTAAAGCAATGCGATTTTTTCAATTCACGCAAAACATTGTCCGTTGGATTGCTTCTGATATAATCATCATCTACTGCCATTTCAAAAACCTGATGTAGAACAGTATGTATGCTATCAATCGTTGCGGGTTTCAGATGTCTTTCATCAACAAGACTGTTGTAATATCTCTTTATATCCGTCTTTTTTATAGACATTATGAATTGAGAACCAATCTGATTACGCACGAATGTCTCGTACATATATTTGTAATTCTCAAAAGTATTATTCTTTATTCCACGTTTCAAATCTCTCCAAAGTTCATACATATCGTTAAGTGATGTATAGCGTGCTTCTGCCTTGATACCGTCTTTCTTGTCCTTGTCGATTTCATCTTCCTTATATCTTAAATCATCCAAGTTCCTTGCATAAATACAATGTCTTTTACGGTTCTCATCTGTCCATCGGAATTGATAAGTACCGTCCGGACGTTGCGATTCCCCTTTGCGGAGAACCTTTCTTGATTTATCTTTTCTTTTAGTATTTGCCATTATGTTACCTCCTACAATTCTGTGCTTGAGTCAATAAACTCCTCTAACTTCTCTCGTATAATTAAAAGCCTGTCGCTTCTTGCAATTCTGAAACTGCAATCCTTATCCATCAATAGTGCCTTTAATCTTCGCTCTCCAATACCTGAATAAGCAGCCGCTTCCTCGACCGTAAGACATTTCTTTTTCCAAATTGGTATATCCTCCGGTGGTTGCAATAGCTGTTGCTGATATTCATAAAGTTCAGAACCATCTATTTTGTACATCTACATTCCTCCCCTCAAATAGAACACATCTGGTCTAAATATTCTTCAAATTGTTTGCGTTTAATTAGAGTTCTTTTTCCAATTTTCAATGTAAATTGTTTTGCTTCCGGTTGCTTTGTAAGTTCTCGTATTGTTTCTCTACCAATGCCCGTATATACATACATTTCATCAATAGAAAGTGCTATCTTATGCCACAACGGAACGCTCTCGCTTTTACTGGAAAACCACTCATCATTCAATCTGTTCATCATCTGCACCTCCCTTAAATTCCGATGTCTGAATAAATTTCTCGAATGCTTTTCTCTTGATAAATCTGCGATTACCCATCCACAATACAAATGGGCAGGCATATAGATTTGTTATTTCAATCAGTTTTTTCTCACTGATTCCTGTATAAAAAGACGCTTCTCTTATGGTTAATATAGGTTTATGCTCTAATGGCATTTCTTTTTTGCTTTGCATTTCGTCCTCCTTGTGTTGATGGCATCAGTATATTCATTTTTCTGCGATAAGCCCATTATGCAATTGGACTCATCGCAGATTTGACTTTTTACTATATTGAATACTGCCTTTCGAGGTATTCCTCAAAGGATTTTCTCTTGATAACCCTGCGACTTCCTATCCATATCACAAACGGACAATCCTCTGATTCAGACATCTCATATATCTTATTGGCACTTATCCCTGTGTAAATTGAAGTTTCCGTTACCGATAAAACAGGTTTTAACCAAAGCGGAATGTCATAACTTACAATTTCATATCTTTTCTTAGACATTCTGACACCCCCTTTTCTCTTGCGTTGTGCTGTCTTTCAGCAATCACATAATCCCAACCGGATTGATTGCATTTATCACAATGGTCTTTGACCTTAGCAAACGGGTCAAGCCGACGCACGATATAATCGGGATTGTGAATATAATCTTTCAGGCACTTTGGGCAAAGGCAACGGATATTTTCTTTCTTTTCTTCCTTATAAATCCAAAGTCCGAAAGTCTTTTTAAGCGTTATATTTATCCGCCTTAAAAGCTGCTCATCTTCAATCGTTCCGATGTAATCTCTGAGTTCATCTTTGTTTACTGTCTGAAGTTGCTCCAGTAGAACCATTGACTGCTTCTTGAGTCCAAACTCCTGACCGAGCAGGATATGTGACGGCAGGTATCTTTTCTTGATAACGCCTGTTACAGCAGCCACAATAATTGTTGGTGCGTTTCTGTTATAATCATCTGCCTGAATTACAAGCACCGGTCGTGTTCCGCTTTGTACCGAACCTGTTCGTGTTCCGAAGTCGTAGTAGAATAAATCCCCACGGCAAATTGTTTTTTCTTTCATATGTAAAACCTCACATTTCTAAATATTTTGAAGTGTCATTCGTATCCGGAATGAAATAACCCCTTCACTCATTGCACAAAAGGGTTCATTTTGGACACCCAAAATCAGAGATTCTCATAAAATTTCTTAAAATTTTTCTTTGCCGCTTCAATAGATTTGCTGACAGAACTGTGATAAGTACCTTCTTCTACGGCTATTTCACGACAGCTCTTTCCCTCAATGACAAACTTATACAATCTTCGTTCCTGAGCTGGTTTCATCATTGAAAGCACTATTCTAACTTTCTCAATTTCACGCAGACGCTGTAATTCTTTCCTCTCTGCAATTTCTTCTGCTTCTCTGAGTTCAAATGGGTCAACAAAGTCCAAGAATGCTTCATTATGGAATTGCTCAAATAAATCATCTTCATAACAAAAGGCATCTAAATGTCTTGCATCTCGCATTTCACATCTATGAGTTTCTCTGTTATCGTCAATAATCACTTTTCCCTGTGCCATAGACAGCAGGACAAATGGAGTGTATCTGCTAATAATATCCGGATATTTATCCCACAGTTCTTCTTCAGTAAGTTCGGTAACAACTGCCCATTTCTCTGTGCCGGTATATCCGTCATATTCATATTTGAGATTGATAAGTTTACAGTCCTTTGCAAATAATTCTTCTTGTTCCGTTAATGTAAGTTTGTTTGTCATTTTCGTAATCTCCTTTGAATTTTCTAAAATTGCTTTTTTATATAGAAAATTTGGAGATTACGGGTATTTAGCTATGTATGCCTGCCACTGCTTTTTCATTTGCTTCTCCGTTTCGGAGCAACAAAAAAATAGCCGAACATCAAGAACGCAAGGATATAGTTATCCCGTTATTCTCAATGTCCGGCTATTTGGTAACTCATTCAGGTTCCGTGGCTCGGTACAAAGCTCAGTTATTCAGTTGTTTGCTCATTTCTTGTTTATTCTAAATGTTCTGAATTTGAGATTACCTCTGCGCAGTGAAAGGTCAATCTCATTTACATACCCACATTTCGGGCATTTAATTTCAATGTTTCCTGTCGTCATCGTGACTTTATCAAAGATACGCCATTCACAGCGTTTGCACCTGACGATTACTTTCTGTTCCAGTCTTGTCAAATCTTATACACCTCCGGATAAACAGCAAGGTAGTCAAACGGATTATCAAGATAATCCTTGTGCAAGAGTCCAAGCTGTTTCATTCGTATTGCAAGTGCTTTCTTTGAGCATCCTAAAAAATCTGAAAGTGCTGCGTATCTTTCATAGACCGCCGGATAATAGATTTTATTTAGGCATTCGATTTTATCCCCAAGCCCAAACAAAAACATTCCTTTTTCTATTAGACACCTCGGAAGCAGAATTGCAGCCGCAAGTGTATTTGCCTGCCATTCCTCCCAATCGGTAATTATTCTGCTTTTCTCTGTGTCTGCGGTTGCCTTGTAATAATGCACTCCGGCTGATTTTTCCGTTATTCCATAATCATTTGGGAACAACATCTTGAATATCTGATGACTGCCTTCGTGCATAAGTGTAAAATTCTTTCTTCCTTTCAGGTTGTTGTCATAGTTAAGGTCAGACTCGACCAGAACCGTTTTGCCATCCAAGAAGAAAAAGGCTTCATCGTCGTTGTTTTCAAATACCTGCACTCCGAGTTCCCCAAACGATGTCATTCCGAGAATGCTTCCATCATAGGAAAGGTGCATATACTCAATCGTCAGTCCAAGTACCTTTTCGAGCATTAGCTCCGGCTCAATGCGGTACACCTGTGATTTCTTTATTTCAGGCAGTTCAAAATATGCCTTTACAAATTTCTCTGAAATTGTTTCTATATCATTTCTCGATAAGCGTTTCAATTACTTAGCCCTCCTAACATTAGGATTTTGCTTCGACAAACCACTTTCCGTTTTCTTCATCGAACAGAAAAGCCGACTGTCCGCAAATCTGAACCGTATAGCGAATGCCTGTGCCACCGACCTTAGTAGCGGCGGCTCTGCACTTCTGCATTACACGGTCAACTTCATATATCTCATCATTTTCAAACTTAATGGAATTCGGACGAGCCGTTCCATCAGGTCTATGCGTCACATTTACTTCGACATATACTTTTCTTCTTTCACACTCCATTGCTTATACCTCATAATTTCTCATTATTACAACCAATCTTCCCAAATGCTCATATCCGTCGATGTCTTTATCTGAGACTCTGTATTTCGGTTTTTCGTCATCATTCTTGTTAATGTAGCAGGAAAGCCGACCTTTTAGAAACGGCTTATTCAAATCAAAGAATAAAAACATCCCTTCGTATATTCCGTAATCGGTAAAATGGTTTCCGCCGTCCGCAATGAAGATAGCCATATCATCACTGCATCCTTTTATTAAACAATCAGGCATTCTTACATATGCCTGTACATCACTTTCATCAATCACAATTAAGCCCTCCTTAGCCGACCATTCCCGTCGGCATCGTGATTTCCACTTTTTCCGGTGGTAGCTGCAAGTCCTGATACAGAACTCCATTCCTTATGCTGTCCTTACCGAAGCGTCTGCGGATTGTTTCAATACATTTTTCAAGTCGTTCCAACTTTTCCTGCTTTTCCACATCCATAAATAATCCTATCTGACGGGGCGTGTCTTGAGGAATAAGATTGATTGCTTGGATTGTTACGGAACGGATTGGATTGTACCAACCATACCTTGCTTCAAAAAGTTGAAATGCTCTCTTGGCAAGAACCATCGGCGATTGCGTAGGCAAGTCAATCTTGGTCTGCCATTGTCTTGTACATAGTGTGTTATCTCTAATGTGTATGGCAACTCCTTCGGCACTCAGTCCGTGGACTCGGAGCTTGTGTCCGATGTCTTGGGTCAATTCGAGAAACACGGGCCACACCTGCTCCGGTTTCTCTAAGTCTGCAACTGTCGTTATACCGTGTCCTACGCTCTTGATAGGCGATACGAAGTCTTTCTTGGCAACAAGGGAAAGGTCATTGCCATTTGCGTAATTCCATAATGCAACTCCGTTTTTTCCTAATACGCTTCGCAGGAACTCAGGGTCGGTCTGTGCCAAAGCCCCGATGGTACGAATCCCATAGCTGTCTAATGTACGCTGTGTCGCTCTGCCTACACCGAGCAAATCAGCCGATGGGAGTTTCCATATCTTTTCTCTGAAAGTATCCTTTGGTATAACCGTTACTGCATCCGGCTTCTTCATATCAGAGCCGAGTTTTGCAAATATCTTATTAAATGAAACACCAACGGAGATAGTAAGTCCGAGTTCAAACTTAATCGTTTCTCTGATTTTGTTTGCAACTTCCACCGGAGAGCCGAAAAGACTACCTGTTCCGGTAATATCCAGCCAGCACTCATCCATACCATAAGGTTCTACTTGGTCTGTATATCGTTCGTACACGCTTCTTGCAAGTTTTGAGTATTTTATATATTCCTCATAATGCGGTGGAACAATAACCAAATCCCGACATTTCTGTTGTGCCTGCCAGACGGTATCTCCGGTTTTCACATCAAATGCCTTTGCTTTATAATTCTTAGCAAGGACAATTCCGTGTCGTTCTTCAACAGAACCGCATACAGCAACCGGATATTCTTTCAGAGCAGGGTTAAGCATACACTCAACACTTGCATAGAAGTTGTTCATATCGCAATGTAAAATATTTCGAGCCATTCTGCGTAACCCCCTTGACTTTTTGAGAAGTTTAATATAAACTATGAGTAGTTAAACTTCTTACTTGCTATTATACGCAGTTAAACTTCTCTTGTCAAGAGTGTAGACGAAGTTTAACTACATAAATTTAAGACAAGGAGTGAACAATCAAGATGACATTCGGCGAAAAAGTTAAGAACGAACGAAACAGACTCGGATTAAATCAGGATGAGTTGGCGAAAAAAATCGGCGTTACTCGTAGAGTTATCAGTTCCTATGAGAATGACAGTTCCCGTCCAAGAGGAACAGAACGCTATAAGAAACTTGCCGAAGCTCTCGGTGTAAATATCAACTATCTTTTATCGGAAGATGAAGCATTTATTGCAGATGTTGAAGATAATTACGGACACAGAGGTGCAAAGCAGGCAAAAGAACTTCTAGCAGAAGTAACCGGTTTATTTGCCGGCGGAGAAATGGCTGACGAAGACATGCGTGAGATGGTTGATGCCATTCAGGAAGCGTACCTTATTGCTAAGAAAAACAACAAGAAATACACACCGAAAAAGTATCGCAAAGACGAGTAACCTCTCGCTGTGCGTTGTCCGTTTTATGGGACAGCAGATGGTTTATAATAAAAATGGATAATATATCTGTTATAATGGCACTGCAAGGGAGGTGAGCCGTTTGGGATATAATACGCAGGATGAGATTGTCAAGATAGTGAACCGGCTCATCAAACGATGTGGCACTCGTAATCCATATAAAGTCGCTGATGAGCTTGGGATACATATTCTCTATCGAGATTTTACGAAACAGCGTGGAGCATACAAGGTAATCTTGAAGAATCGATTTATCTTTCTTCAGAACGGTTTGCACCCGGTTATTGAACAAATCGTATTATGGCACGAAATCGGACACGATGTTCTTCATCGCCAAGAAGCAGTTTCAGCCGGAGGATTCAAAGAATTTAATATCTTTGATATGCGTGAAAACCGGATGGAATATGAAGCCAATGTCTTTGCAGCTCAGGCTTCTTTACCGGACGATACGATTATTGAATATATTAAACAGGGGTATGATATTCAGCAAATTGCTCGCTGTATGCACTCCGACATAAATCTTGTCGCTTTGAAAGTTGATACTCTCAATTCACAAGGCTACAATTTTAGGAAACAGGAACATAGAAACGACTTTCTCAGATATAACAGAAAAATGTAAAGACCGTCAATTCTCGAATGAGATCTGACGGTCTTTGCATTACTTCGATTTCCATTATTCTTGGGAACAGCGTAAGTTGGGCGATGTAGTCGATGTACGAAGTGGCAAAGACTATAAACATCTTTCAGAGGGCAATATTCCCGTTTATGGGACGGGTGGATTTATGCTTAGTGTCAATCAGGCGTTGTCCTACGATGAAGATGCTATCGGCATTGGAAGAAAAGGAACGATAGATAAACCGTACATTCTTAAAGCACCATTTTGGACGGTAGATACGCTTTTCTACGCCATTCCAAGAGAAAAAGTTGACTTGAATTTTGCTTTTGATGTATTTCAAAATATTGACTGGAAAAAGAAAGATGAGTCAACGGGTGTTCCGAGTTTATCAAAAACAGCCATAAACGAAATTGATGTCCTCGTTCCGCAATACGATGAGCAGCAGCCACTTGGACAATTTTTTAATAGAATCGACAACCTTATCACCCTTCATCAGCGTAAGCCGGTTGTTGTCAATTCAAGCTCGACAATGAACGCATTACCAAATCAACATCTTTATTTTCAAGTTCTTGAATAATGTGAAGATAGGTCTTTTGCGTTGTTGTCATACTTGAATGTCCTAATCGTTGAGCCACACTTGCTATTGATACTCCGGCAAATAATAGCAGTGAAGCGTGTGTATGTCTTAGTCCGTGAACAGATATAACCGGTATATCTGCCTTCTTACAGTGTCTTGTAAGAATGTCATTGACAGTAGAGTTATACACCTTTTCCGAAACAAAAATCGGTTCATCTTCAGGTAAGTCTTTAACCAAAGTAGAAAATTGAATAATGAGCTGCCAATCAATCTGTATTTTCCTGACCGACGACTGATTTTTGGTGGGCATAAACCCACCACCGCCTTTATAATCCCAGGTTTTATTGATAGATAAAGACTGCTTTGAAAAATCAAAGTCTTTTGGAGTTATAGCCAACGCTTCAGAAAATCGCATTCCGGTTTTTGCAACCAACAGAATAAACCAATCCCAATTTATCTCTTGACTAAGATTTAAGTCAGATAAAAGTTTGTGCAACTCAAACTGATTAAGATATTTGATTTTTTTGTGTCGAGGCTTTTTACCTTTTATGATAGCTTTTCTTGTAGGGTCTCGTTCTATAAGTCCCTCATCTACCGCATCTAAAATTGCACCTTTAAGTTGATGATGAAAGTCCATTGTGGTCTGTCTTTCGTGTGACTTCGCATAATCGTTCAAGAGTTTTTGATATGTTATCCTTGAAAGTTCGCACACTTTCAAATCCGGTGCTAATTGCTTAATCCAAGCCTGCGTAAGCAGGTATTTATCCATTGTAACCTTCCTTATCGCCCCTTCCTTATAAACCGTAATCCATTGAGCGTAATAATCGTAAAATAAGTCTGTTTTGTTTATATTATTCAGCATAATATCCTCCTGTATAAAAATTAGGCTTACGCTGATGAAGGGTGATAAGGTTGTCGAGGTTTTCAAAATATGCACCTATTTTCTGCTGTTCTTCAACTGACGGCAAGGTGATAGCTGTATTCAAAATGTTATCATTATATAGTCTTTTTATTGTGCTGCCTTCTATTCCTGCCCATTTCACAATAGAATAAAAGCATTTCAAAAACGAGTTGTCCAAATGTTTATCGTGATTTAACCAAACTATATTGGAGTCTTGAAAATACTCATTTTTTCCCGTAAACACAACAGTTCTACCAATGCTGCCTGATGCAGAAATCAATATATCTCCTTTTTTAGGATACTGGTATTTTGCTTTATATTCTTCAAAAAGCTCTCTCGATATAAAAGCATCTGCCTCTCCACCGAATGTACCTATTTTATAAAATGGTATTTCTCCATTTTCCGATGTTTGCTCTTTGAAAATCCTTCGGCACATAGAGACTGAACCGATTTCCCCCAGCTTACGCTGTTCCCAAGCGTTTTTGATGTATCTGAACTTTTTTGATTTTTCTTTGCATAAAAATGCAAACTCACGCTGATGAAGGGTGATAAGGTTGTCGAGTTGAGCAAGATACTTGCCAATTCGTATTTGCTCAGCCTTGTTTGGCAACAGTAAGTCTATGCCCATTAGTGTTTCAGCATTGAGTTTTGCACGACCCCCGCCGACCAAAAGTGACTCAATATCCGCTTGACTAATGGCATAGGCAAGGAATTGATTGTCTGCACAATCATACTTTCCTTGTAGAACGTGAGCGTGATTATTGACCCAAATTCTCCCTTTTACGCACTTTACAGGATAATTTTTAAGGTCATTCGCTCCATCTTCTGCGACAAGGATAAACTCACCATCGTGAGTATATCCATCTACATAGTCTTGAATTCCGTTCGCTCCGTAATAAGGAGTTGTGCCTGCAACTCGCAAACTTGCCGCCACCGGGATACGCAAATTATCATATCTGTCCGTTACTTCTCTAACCTTACGCTGTTCCCAAGAAACATAAAATAGGAGCCAAGGGAAAGCCCTTGACTCCTAAAATAATGCTTAATTATTCATCTTCTGTTGGCATTTGAATTTCATAACCACCACTGATAATAAAATCTCGAAGCAATTTGTCAACTTTAACATTAACCTTGGGCGGAATTATTTTAGTCCCTTCGACCTTTTCAAAGTATTCCTTTGCCTTTGCTTTATCGACCGTTTTCTTCAGTTCGTCATATCTGCCAAATTCATTGAGATTGTTTTCATTAAGCTTCAAACTCATAATGTTTCTAAGCAGGTTCTCATCTAACCCAAGAGCAGATGAAACTCTGTGAATTTGGTCGTTTCTCGCTTTTGACAAATACTCGTTAATATAATCTCTCAGTGATTTACCTTCTGAAACCTTAACATCTCCTCTTTGAATATCGTGCAGGAAAATGTTTGCATATTTCTGTTCTTCCTGAGAAAGCGTTGCAAATGTCTTGTGCAGCTCTGTTTCGGCTTGTTCAATAGCTTCCTGAGTTGTTCCCTCAACACTCAACAACTTAATATACTTATCAAATCTTGAGTTCATATAGTCAGAGTCGATTAAGCCCGTATCAATCTCTGTAATATATCCCGCAAGGTCATAAGGAACATCATCGCCTCCGATACCACCACCGCCACCGGTCAACTCTTTATATCTGAGAACTAAAATAAGATAAGTATTCTCATCTATGGCTACATCAACGACTTCGCCGGTTTCTTCATCTACATATGCAGGAACATCCCATTTGAAGCCTTGAATTTTAGCTGCTTCCAAATAGCTATTAAATTCATTGAAATCCTTTGCAAACTTCCTACACACCAAAGTGTCATTAGGCAGCTTTTCAAAGTTTTCAATTCCCGCATTGGTAAACAACTCGGTGATACTTTCAAAAAGTTCGTTCATCTGCTTCAAGTTTTCAACGAGATGTTGAACGAACAATCCGAGTGGTCTGTCGCCTGAATACAATTTTACGGCAGCGTTAATATTATGCTCCATAGTGTGAGGTTTGCGGTAATAGCGAATTGTTCCGAACGGTTTATCCGGGCCGAACAAGCGATTAGTTCGAGAAAACGCCTGAATGATATTCTCGTACTGAAGCACCTTGTCCATATACAAAGTGTTAATCCACTTAGAGTCAAAGCCCGTAAGCATTTGGTCAACGACGATAAGTAAATCAATTTGTTTTGCCGGTTCGGTCGCTACTCGTTCATACGGCTTTTTGTGGGCAAGTCTTGCGGCTATGTCCTTTTTCATTTTTGCAAATGTCGGAATAGCAAAATCCTGACCGTATTTTTCGTTGTAATCGGAAATGATTTCAACAAGTCCGTCCTCTTTGAATTGAACACCGCCGTTATTATCAATACTTGGGTCAAACAAAGCCGTTACTTTCAGTTGCGGATTTAACTCTTTGAACAATCGATAATAATTGATAGCCTCCGGAATACTGCTTGTAGCAAATATTGCGTGGAATTTACTGTTATGGCTCAATGTTACCCAGTTTTCGAGTATATCCTTTACTACTGTCGTAGTGTGTTCCGTTGTTGTATATTGAACATTTGGGATATAATCTTCGATGCCCTTTATATAGTCGCCCTTGGCGTCAAAGTGTCCAACCATTCCAACTTGGTTTACGTCCATATACTTATAAAAGATTTTGCTCTTAACAGGGTCAGAAATTGCTTCTTCCTCTGTTTGTGCCTTTGCCTTTTCCAAGGCAACTACTTTTCGCACATCTTTATCTTTGAAAGTCAAAACCTTGTATGGGTCAAAACCGAGAACATTTTTGTCTCTGATTCCGTCCGCAATGCTGTATCTGTGTAACTCATTACCAAATACAGTGCTTGTAGTATTCTTTTTCTTTTGGTTTTCGTCTTGGATAGGCGTACCGGTAAAGCCAAAGAACATTGCCTTTGGAAATGTGTTTTTAATTGTCAGCAACATATCCCCAAAAGTAGAGCGATGAGCTTCATCTACTATGAACACAATACGCTTTTCGCTGATAAGTTCAATGTCACGAGCGTTCAATCCACCGGCTTCGTCTTTGATATTACTCATTTTCTGAATGGAAGTAACGATAAGTGTGTCTGCCGGATTGCTGCTTTTGAGTTTTGTTATCAACACATTTGTGTTTTCGGTTGCTTGTACGGATTCATTTTCATCGGCAAAGCCACGATACTCTTTCAGTGACTGAGTGCCGAGTTCAATTCTATCCATAAGGAAAATTACTTTGTCGGCGTCTTTTGAGCTTGCGATTAACTGAGCTGACTTAAAACTTGTCATTGTTTTGCCGGAACCGGTTGTGTGCCAAATATATCCGCCGAGCTGATTGTTACCTTCCCATTTTGCTTTTGCAACTTTATCAGAAATAGCACTTGCCGCAAAATACTGATAGCTACGCATTACTTTAAGTACGCCGTCTGAGTCATCAGCAACCGTATAAAAGCCGATAAGCTGATGTGCCATAGGAATAGATAGAAGAGTAGATGCCACCTTGTTCCATTCGTTAATCGGCTCGTTATTAAAATCTGCCCAATGGAAATAATAATCCGGATTAAACTTGCCGTCCGGACCCGGATTTGCAAAATAAACAGCTTCGTTTGGTTCCATTGCAACAAAAATCTGAACCAAAGAAAACAGTCCACTGAATATTCCCTCGTGAGAATACTTTTCTATTTGATTGCAAGCCTGACTAACCGGAATACCGCTCTTTTTGAGTTCAATATGGATAACAGGCATACCGTTAATGAGCAGCATTAAATCTCCACGGCGGTCATTAAGTAATTTCGATTTTGTTGAGAATTTAGGCTGCTGCACAATTTGGTATCTGCTTTGACCGGCGGCAATTTCACGGCGGTCATAAATTTTAAGGCTGACTTCTTTACCAAAATGTAATTTATCATCAGGGTTATCCCTTACGATAGAAACACTTTTTCCGTTAATAAAGCCATTCAACTTTAACGGTGTTCTGAGAGCTTCGATTTGCTCTAAAATCTGCTGCATTTCGCTATCGGTTAGAGGATAATCGTTCAGTCTGTCAATATCTCTGTTGTTTTCAAAGAGTATATTTGCCCAATTTCGCAGCAAATCTTGTTCAGAGTAATTTTTAAGGACTTCTTTTTCCCACCCTTTTTCGGATAGTATTTTTATCAAAGCCGCTTCAAAATCCGACTCTTTATTAAAAATCATTTCGAGTTCCTCCTAACTTCTAAAATTTGCTTTTACATCTCAGACAAACATCTTTTCAAGGCACGCTTTTTTGAGATTTTTCAACTTTTCTAACTCACGCTGATGAAGGGTGATAAGGTTGTCAAGGGTTTCTAAATACTGTCCTAAAACTCGTTGCTCCTTTATAGTTGGGATTGTTACGACAGTGTTTCCAACAAGCTCTTTATTAAGGTTATTTACTGTGCTACCTGCCGCAAGTGACTTATACTGAATTATCATTTGAGGAGTACCGAGCAAATGGCACAAAAATGTCAAATCAAAAACTTTATAGGTATTTCTAATTAGTAGCCAGCCGTCGTGAATACACCCATCTATGCCCATAATATAAGGCTTTCCGAAGCTCATAGAGTTAGATAAGATTAAATCTCCCGGATGAACTTCTCTCGTTTTTGATAGTCCTTCCGGTTTGATTTTTTCTGCGGTTTTTGTTATATAATTGCCCTGTGCGGGAGCATCGCCAATCTTCACCCAATTTAATCCATCAGGCGAGTCGGTAATGAAATCATCAATAGGTCTTGGCGAACCACCTCGCTCTATTTGCACTAAATCTGAAAACTTACGCTGTTCCCAAGCTTCAGTAAATCCCTTAAAACGAATTTCGGGTACATTGGAGCCATTTTGTGGAAACATTTTTTCCAGCATAGATTTTTTGACATTGGTCAATTTGTCATACTTACGCTGATGAAGGGTGATAAGGTGGTCAAGCTGGCTGAAGTAGCTTGCAATGAGTTGCTGTTCTTTCATTGCTGAAGGGTAACTCACGCTTGTTTTTTGAATGTTGCTGCGACTTAAAGAGAGCACTTTTATGCCCTGCATTAGAGGAAGAAGCTGATGGTGGTAAGCGTTGGAATTGAGGTAGTAACCGAGGTACCCCAATGCCATTCTGTTCCGAGGGCGGCACACCATTGTATGTAACCCCGATACTATGGCACTCCCTTGCAAATTACCTATTTCACAGGCTTTTCCGGTCGTTTCATCTTCTGCGGTATCAGCGATAATAACATCACCATCCTGCAATAAAGCCCCATTGAAATCCTCTCGGCATCTATGCGGGATGCGAGGAATATCATCCTTTTGAACATCCAGCACAGAGCCATACTTTATCAGCACATCACCATAATGAACATTCAGGACAGTTCCTTCATCATAACTCAGTTCGGCACGGGAAAGTGTGTTATTCGGGACAGTGCAATCAAACACTTCACCAAACTTACGCTGTTCCCAAGAATGAACATAAACCGGTAATAACAGAGTTATATGCGTTTTTAACCGAAAGTATGAAAAAACGCACTTTAGTTCGAATATTTGTGGTTTTATTGAAAAAATCAAATTTCTATGGTACAATATATATACTTACACTTTAACTAAGAAAGAGGTGCAATGAAATGGCTGTTAGTTATAAAAAATTGTGGCACATTCTTGTTGACAGAGATATGAAGAAAAAAGACTTAGAAGCTCTTGCTGGTTTAAGTCATTACACAATGAGCAAAATGAGCAGAGATGAAAATGTGACGACCGAAGTGCTTGGAAAAGTATGTGCTGCACTTGATTGCAATGTAGAAGATATTATAGATTTTCTTCCTGATGAAGAAAACTGAGTCCGTTTTATGGGACACTAATTATTTTATACTTAAAAATAGTGCCATTGTCAGATAAAATATAAATAGCTACAACAAATAATACGGAGGTTTATTATGAATAAACAGCAGTTAGCTGCAAAGATTTGGGAGTCTGCAAACAAAATGCGTTCCAAAATCGAAGCAAATGAATACAAAGACTATATCTTAGGATTTATTTTCTATAAATTCCTTTCGGAGAAAGAAGTTAAATATCTGAAAGCTAATGATTGGACTGACGAGTATCTTCCCGAATTAACAGAAGAAGATACTGATACGGTTGAAAGCATTCAGAAGAACTTGGGATATTTTATTTCTTACGACAATCTCTTTTCAACTTGGCTTGCAAAAGGCAGCGATTTCAGTGTTCAAGATGTTCGTGACGCTCTTTCAGCGTTTAGCCGTTTAATAAACCCAACCCACAAGAAAGTGTTTGAGGGCGTTTTTGATACTCTGCAAACTGGTCTTTCAAAATTAGGTGATAGTGCTGCTTCGCAGTCAAAGTCTATTAGCGAACTCATTCAGCTTATAAAAGATATTCCTATGGATGGTAAGCAGGGCTATGATGTTCTTGGATTTATTTATGAATATTTGATTGAAAAGTTTGCGGCGAATGCAGGTAAAAAAGCCGGCGAGTTCTACACTCCGCACGAAGTATCATTGCTTATGTCTGAAATAGTTGCAAATCACTTGAAAAACAGAGAGAAAATTGAAATATTCGACCCTACAAGCGGTTCTGGTTCCTTGTTAATCAACATCGGTAAGAGTGCTTCAAAGTACATTGAGGGCGAAAACAAAGTTAAATACTACGCTCAGGAATTAAAGCAGAATACATATAACCTTACTCGTATGAACTTGGTAATGCGTGGTATTGAAGCAGATAACATAGTAACAAGAAACGGCGATACTTTGGAGGACGACTGGCCGTATTTCGATGAAAACGACCCGACAGGAACATACAATCCACTCTATGTTGACGCCGTAGTTTCCAATCCTCCATATTCACAGGCTTGGAATCCAGCTGATAAGGATACTGACCCTCGTTATGCCGGTTATGGTCTTGCACCAAAGGGTAAGGCAGACTATGCCTTTTTGCTTCACGACCTTTATCATATTAAGCCTGATGGCATTATGACTATTGTTCTTCCTCACGGTGTTTTGTTCCGTGGCGGCGAAGAAGGCGAAATTCGCAAGAACTTAATTGAAAAAAATAAGATTGATACAATCATAGGATTGCCTGCAAATATTTTTTACGGCACAGGTATTCCGACAATAATTATGGTGTTGAAGCAAAAGAGAACCAATACAGATGTTCTTATAGTAGATGCTTCAAAAGGATATATCAAAGAGGGCAAAAACAATAAGCTGAGAGCTTCAGATATTAAGAAGATTGTAGATGTTGTTACACGGAGAGAAAGCGTGGACAAGTATTCACGAGTTGTCAGCCGTGACGAAATCAGAGAGAACGATTATAACCTTAATATTCCGAGATATGTGGATTCCTCAGAGGCGGCAGAATCTTGGGATATTTTTGCGTCTATGTTCGGCGGTCTACCGGCATCTGAAATTGATGAACTCAAAGAATATTGGACAGCTTTCCCGGCACTTCGCTCTGATTTGTTTGAAAATACATCTTCCGAATATTGCAAATTCGTGGTTAAAGATATAAAAAAGGCAATTAAAGAACACAGTGATATAACAAGTTTTGAAAACGAGTTCAAGTCCGTTTTTGCTGATTTTGATACATATTTGTATGATGAGCTGATTACAAAGATGGAAAGTCTCAGTATCTCTAAAACAGAGGAGCTTTTATCAAAAAATATCTTTGCACGAATGGCTGCCATCCCGTTAGTTGACAGATATGAAGCATACCAGCTTCTTGATGATGACTGGACTAAGATTGCCGTAGATTTGGAAATTATTCAAACAGAGGGCTTTGGAGCAACTAAAATTGTTGACGCTAATATGGTGGTCAAGAAAAAAGGAAATGTTGAGCAGGAAGTACAAGAAGGATGGAAAGGTCGCATTATACCATTTGACCTTATTCAAAGCACTATACTTGCCGATGACAAGCAAGCATTAAGTGAAAAAGAAAATCGACTTTCAGAAATTGCTTCCGAATACGAAGAAATACTTGACACACTTTCCGAGGAAGAAAAAGAGGCTGATTTTGTAAACGAAGATAGCTGGGTCTTTGCAGAAATCAAAAAAGCTATGAAATCCGACGGTGTTGAACCTGAAACAAAGGAAAAACTTAAATCTGTTTCGGAATTGAATACAGAAGAAAAAGCATTGAAAACTGCCATTAAGCGTGATAATGCCTTGCTTGAAGAAAAAACGAAAGATACGATTGAACACTTGTCCGATGAACAAGTTCTTGAACTTCTTAAAGATAAGTGGATAAAGCCGCTTATTGATAATCTTATGCAGTTGCCGGATAGCATTATATCTGATTTGGTTTCAAAGCTTGAAGCACTTGCAAAGAAATATGAAACTACTTTCGCAGATGTCGAAAATCAAATAGAAGAAACAGAAAAATCACTTTCTTCTATGATTGATGACCTTGAAGGTAGTGAATTTGATATGCTCGGTCTTGCTGAACTCAAAAAATTGCTTGGAGGTAGTGCAAAATGACAAAAATAACAGACATTCCGGCAATTCGCTTCAAAGGGTTTAGTGACACTTGGGAACAGCGTAAGGTCACTGAAATCGGAAAAATTTATATTGGATTAGTGACAACAATGACGAAACATTATACCGATGAAGGAACTTTACTTATTAGAAACTCAGATATTAAAGATGGTAAATTTGAATTTGGTGATAATCCAATTTACTTGGAAAAAACATTTGCCGAAAAAAACGAAACTCGTATGCACCAAATTGGAGATGTAATTACCGTACACACCGGAGATGTAGGAACATCTGCGGTAATTACTGAAAACGAAGCAAAATCAATAGGTTTTGCTACGATTGTCACTCGACCAAATCCTAAAATAATTGATTCAAATTATCTGTGTTCGTTTCTAAACACAGATAAACATAAGAAATGGGCAGTATCAATTTCAACAGGAGATGGAAGAACAAATTACAACTTGGGAGATTATTTTGAATTAGTTGTTCCTGTTCCGTCAATAGCAGAGCAAAAGAAAATAGCTTCATATATTCAAAAACTCAATCGCCTTATCACCCTTCATCAGTGTAAATGTCAAATTGACGGCTGCCGTTTTCAATCACCATTAGCTATTACTTGGGAACAGCGTAAGTTAAGCGAGATTGCTACAATGCACGCAAGAATAGGTTGGCAGAATTTAAGAACTTCCGAGTTTTTAGATAGTGGAGATTATATGCTAATTACGGGTACGGACTTTATAGACGGAGCCGTAAATTTTGATACTTGCCACTATGTCGAGCGTGAGCGTTATGAGCAAGATAAGCACATACAAATCCGTAACGGTAGTATTTTAATAACTAAAGACGGAACACTCGGAAAAGTGGCTTATATTCAGGGATTAACAATGCCTGCGACGCTTAACGCAGGGGTATTTAATGTTGAAATAAAGGACGAAAACGAAGTTGATAACAGATACCTGTTTCAATATTTGAAAGCTCCTTTTTTGATGGATTATGTTGATAAGAAAGCGACAGGCGGAACTATCAAACATCTTAATCAAAACATATTGGTTGACTTTCCTGTTGTGCTTCCTCATAAAGCCGAGCAAGAAAAGATTGGAGAGTATTTTCTTGCAATTGACCACCTTATCACCCTTCATCAGTGTGAGTAAAAACAAAAGTTGGTTCCAACATACACGTACTCAGATGAAGTCAAACCAACTATCAGTAATGATTTCCAACTATTTTTATGTTATACTATAAAAGTAGTAATTCACGATTGTTA